>Ga0209162_1001869_pt1 | contig 19620 bp, 17 predicted proteins | sample YNPNPMetaG_FD_187121 | JGI IMG/M metagenome (GOLD analysis project Ga0209162, IMG submission 187121) | Anoxygenic and chlorotrophic microbial mat microbial communities from Yellowstone National Park, USA - YNP NP MetaG (SPAdes) (version 2) ... | reverse complement strand
GGGAGCAGGAACATTCATTGCTCGGCGGGGGTCTGTGACCCCCGCCAGGAGCCGCCGGGTCACAGACCCGGCGGGAGCAGGAACATTCATTGCTCGGCGGGGGTCTGTGACCCCCGCCAGGGGCCGCCAGGTCACAGACCCGGCGGGAGCAGGGCGGGCGGGGCGCTCTACCCTTTTGCTTCGAACACCCAAAGCCCTCGCTGTATTGCACATTTCTCCAATTCATGCTATAGTAACGACAATGAACAGCCGTTCCCCGCAAGAAACTGTCGAAGAGTTTCTCCGGCCGCTCCTCTTTGGCATCGCAGAAGAGGACCTGGCGGCGTTGACCGAATCGTCAGCGATTCGCCATCTGCCGGCGCACACCACCATCTGCAACGAGGGCGACGTCGGCGAGTCAGTTTATGTGCTGGTCAATGGCGAGGTCGAGATTCTGCAACGCCTCGAAGACGGCTCGGAGCGCCATCTCCACTACACGCAGCCGGGCGAGTTCTTTGGCGAGATGGCCATCCTGCAGCAAACGACGCGCACCGCCACCGTCCGCACGACCAAACCGAGCACGATCATCGAGATCTACCGCGATCCCTTCCTGGCCGTGCTGGGACGCAGCCCCTCGCTGGGCATCCGCCTGACGCTCCGTCTCGTCAACCGCCTGCGCGACTCGGACCGGCAGGCCATCGAGGCGCTGAGCGCGGCCAATACCGAGTTGCGCAAGGCGCTCGACCGCCTGGAACGCCTCGACCGCACCAAGTCCGATTTCATCCAGGTCGCCGCCCACGAACTGCGCACCCCCGTCGCCGCGCTGACAGGCTACGCGCAGATGATGCAGAACCTGCCCGCCGTCCAAGAAATCCCCGAAATCAAGGCGCTGAGCGAGGGGATCATGACCAGCACAGAACGGCTGCTGCGCATCTTTAACAACATTCTGGATACCTCACGGGTGATGACGTCCAACCTGGTGGTCCGCCGCAGCCCGGTCAGCCTGTCGTTGACGCTGCGCGGCGTCTGCAACGAGTTCAGCAAGGCCATCGAAGCGCGCGGCCTGCACCTGGAGATCAAAGGGCTGGAAGAGCTGCCCTTCTGCCCCGCCGAGCCGGACCTGCTCTACAAGGCCTTCCATCACCTGGTCAACAACGCCATCAAGTACACGCCGGACGGAGGAAGGATCGCCATTTCCGGCGAGGTGGTCCAGTCGCCCGAGCTGGGGCCGGTTGTCCAGGTGACGGTGGAAGACAGCGGCATCGGCATCGCTGCGGAAGATATCGACCTCATCTTTGAAAAGTTTTACCGCACCGGCGAGGTTGCCCTGCACTCCTCTGGAACGACCGAGTTCAAGGGGGGCGGTCCTGGCCTGGGATTGGCCATCGCTCAGGGCATCATCGTCGCCCACGGCGGGCGCATCTGGGCCGAAAGCCCCGGCTATGACGAGAAAACCTGCCCCGGCAGCCGCTTTATCGTCCAACTGCCCATCGAAGAGCCAGCCCCTGCCAGGGAAACCGTCGCCCCCCTCGAACCAGCCGGGGCTGCCGCACCGGCAGAGGACCGCATGGTGGCCCTCTTTGCGGCGGACGATTCCCCCCAAGCCCCCCCTGCCAGAGACAGGCCCGAAGAGAACGACAACGACGACCTGGTCAGGCTCTTCAGCCTGGACTAGTCCCCATGCCCGTCAGGCGGCCAGGTTGGAGACAGCCGCAGCGGGAAGCCGTTGTCACCCTGAGCGAAGCGAAGGGTAGTAACGCACCTCCCACTGCTCCAACATCTCTGCCCGGCCATCTGCCAGCCGCCAGCCGTTCTCCGTCTCGACCAGGTGCCACGTCACGTCGTAGAGGGCGGCGATGACCCTGCCAGCCACGTTGTCCATAGCGATCACCTGCGCCGCCACGGTCGCCTGCCCGCCCTCGCGGCCCACGAGCTGCACCACGCCCACCTCGACCTGCAGGGTGGTGGCAAAGCCATCGACCCAGCTCTCGTAAGGCTGCGCCGCCTGCGCCTCCGGCGACAACAGCCCAAAAGCCCCCGGCAAATCCCGATCGTCCAGCGCCAGGTAGAAGGAAATCAGGGCCCGTTCGGGCGTGTCGCTGCGGTAGGCGTGCGGGCGATCCAGGTAGAACCAGTCGTAGCGGTCCCACGTCCAGGCATAGTGGCTGCCGTCCCAGGTATAGACGATCTCCTGCACCAGGTCGGCCTGGGGCTGTAACCGCACCACCACCTCATCGGCCAGGTCGCCGTCGCTGTTTTCCAGGAGGATGCCCCCCTTGCCCTCGAAAGCCCCCAGCAAGGCATAATGATCGCCGGCAAAGGCAAAGATGTGCAAATAGTCCCTGGCGTCAGCGTGGCCCCAGATCAGGATTTCGACCCGGCCATCGGTATTGACGTCGCGCACCTCCATCTGGCAGGTCGGGTACTGACCCAGGCCGGCATACTCCTCGTTCTCCGGCGGGGCCAGGTCATGCCAGATGTCGCCGTCGAGCACAAAGCCCAAAAGCTGCGGCGGGTCGGAGGGCAACAGGTACAGCCCCAGCCACTCCAACCCGCCGTCCTGATCGACGTCCTCCTGTCTCAGGCAGACCATCTGCAGGCCGCGTTGGCTCAGGCGCGCCTCGGTCGCGGCGATGCTGGCCCGCACGGCCCCAGGGTCGATGGTGGGCAGCGGCGGCGTCGGTGAAGGCACCGCCGTCACCGTCACAACAGGCGACGCCGTCACTGTCGGCGGCAAGGGAGAGGCCTCACCTGTCGGCGCCGCCTGCGGCGAAGCGGGAAGATAACAGGCAGCCAACAGAGCCAGGCCACAAAAGATCAACAAGATCCGCCCTCTCCGCCACCTCACCTGTCACTCCCCTCTCTCTTATGGCAGCCCTTTGACTATCTTGTCGCGCGGGTGCTCCACCGTAAAGTCGAAACGGACGAGCTGCTTTTTGCCCGCCGCCAGCGCGAGCTTCCAGTCAAGCAGGCCCAGTTCGCTCTGCTGTTCCGGCCCGGGTTCGGCAAAATCGAGCCTGACTTTGATGCTCTCGTGCCTTGCCACCGGAATCTGGTCCTGAAGGTTGACCAAGGCCTCGACCGGCAGGAGGTTCTCCAGCTCGATCTCGTAGCCATAGCGCAGCGTGCGCCGGTCGCCGATCAGTTTCTTGTCGACCTCGCGCCGCTTCAGCTCCCGCTTCACCCTGATGCGGTCATCGGCGCCCAGGTAGAGCTCGATCCTGCCGCCGGGGGCAGTCAGCTCCAACGTCGTGCTGCCAATGAACTCGTCGCCGGCAAAGAGACTGGCCGGGCCGGGGAGGAACGTGTACGGGCTGTCGTTCGTGGCCTCCACGTGCCGGTAAGCCGCCTCGACCAGTTTGGGGGCCGTGACATAGTCAACCTGCGGCGTCAGTTCCAGGCGGGCCACAGCGACCTTGTGCGGCGCGCCGTCAGGGGGAATCGTGACCGTACCCGGCACGACGTAGGTGACCGCAGTCCCTGAACTTTCCACCGCCGCCATCGCCACGTCGGCCTCTTCTTCCACCGCTTCGGGCTCTGGCGCTCGCCCAGAAAAATCCACATCTGCGGCCGCCCCCACCCCTTGCGGCGCAGCCATCGCCATTTTCGCCATCCGCGAGGGGGCTGGCGGCGGCGGAACAAAGACGTCGATGAACCACGGGTCAAGCTCGGGCACCTTTTCCGCCAGCGCCGGGCGGGCCGTGGACAGGGTCAACGCCACGTCTTTCCACGCTTCGCCGGTCTGCTGCGTGACCTGGGCCAGATAACCGATCTCCAGCACGGCCTTTTCGCCCTCCAGCATGCGGACATCATAGAGCGGCGTCCAGCCAGCGCGGGAGACGACATAGGTCAGCTCCACCGTCAGGTCGCCGGGCTGGCTGACCTCGACCTCAACGACGGCGGCGTAGCGCTCCCGACCGCGGGCGCTGCGCAGTTGCTCCAGCTCCGCCTGTGCCTTTTTCAGCCGGCGCCCGGCCTCGCGCTGCTCGGCTGCCAGCGCCAGCAGCGCCGCATCGACCTGGCGGGCGCGCTCGCTCAGCCCATCGAGCAGCTTCATCTGCTCGTCCGCCGTGGTCTTGCCCAGCGCCAGGCCGCGAGCGTATTGCTCCGTCGCCCCGAGCAGGCCACGGATCGCCGCGCGGTCTTCTTTGAGCAGCGCGGCCCGTCCTTCCAGCGCCTGGACCTCATCCTGGAGCCGTTCGACCTGCTTTTCCAGCTCGCGCACGCGGGCGTCGGGCGTCTCGACGTAGAACTCGCGCCGGACGTCCAGCCCCAACAGGCGGGCGCGCGCCGTGCCCCTGGCTGCCACCCGCGCCGAGGCCGGGTCGAGCGTCAGCGGCAATTCGGTAAGCACCAGGCTGTAGCTGCCGGGCTGCAGCGCAACCGTCCCCTGCCGGGTCAGGCGCGCCCGGTCCGGATACACCGTGACCGCCGTAATTGTTGTCTCGATCTCCTTCATTTTCTTTCCATCCAGTGCTCCCAGCGCTCCATCGCCTCCGCCAGCCGTTCGGCGGGGTGACAGAGCGTGATGCGGACATAGCCCTCACCGCAGTCGCCAAAGGCGCCGCCCGGCGAAAGCGAGACGCCCGTCGCCTCCAGCAGCGCCGAGCAGAAATCGAGGCTCTTTTCCCCCTGCGGCAGCCGCACCCAGACGTAGAGGGTCGCCGGCGAGCGGGTGTAGGCAAGCCCCATGCGGTCCAGCGCCTCGGTCACCACCTGGCGGCGCTGGCGGTAGATCTCGTTGCGGGTGGCGATCCAGGCATCGTCCGTCTGCAAGGCAACGACCGCCGCGTCCTGCAGCGGCTGGAAGATGCCGGTATCGGCGTTCGTCTTGAGCCGCGCCAGCGCGGCGATGATCTCGCGGTTGCCCACCGCCATGCCGATGCGCCAGCCAGCCATGTTGAACGACTTGGAAAAGGAGTTGAACTCGATGGCGACATCCATCGCGCCGGGCACCTGGAGGATACTGGGGGCGACATAGCCGTCCCAGGTGACGTCGCAGTAGGGGTTGTCATAGGCCAGCAGGATGTCGTGCTTGCGAGCAAACTCGACCGCTTCCACCAGGAAAGAAAACGGCGCCACGGCGGTGGTGGGGTTGTTGGGATAGTTGAGCCACATCATCCGCGCGCGGGACAGGACATCGGCGGGGATAGCGCTCAGATCGGGCAGCCATCCCGTCTCTTCGCTCATCGGCATCGCATAGCGCTCGCCGCCGACGAGGGGGATGGCGTTGCGGTAGGTGGCGTAGCACGGATCGGGCGTCAGCACGACCGAGCCGCGGTCGACAAAGGCCGTCGGCAGGTGAAAGATGCCCTCTTTGGAGCCGATGAGGACCAGCACCTGGGTCTCGGGGTCCAGCTCGACGCCAAAGCGGCGGCGGTAATAGTCAGCGATGGCCGCGCGAAAAGCTGGCGCGCCGTAAAAGGACGGGTAGCCGTGCTTGCGCGGGTCGCGCGCCGAGCGGCAAAGCGCCTCGATCACCGCCTCCGACGGCGCCAGGTCCGGGCTGCCGATGTCGCAGCGGATCACATCCCTGCCCTGGTCCTGCAGGACACGCACCCGCTGCCCAATGGCAGCGAAAACATAGGTCGGTAGCTTGCTCAATCGTTCTGCGGTTTGCATATCCCTCTCCTTACAAGTCAGTTATCCGTGTCAGGCGCAGGCCATCACCCAACACGGGGGTTCACTGTCCAGGTGAAAAATCTCCCTCCAGGTAGACCTCCAGCACCCGCCCCACCCGCTCCAGGCTCTCCGCGCTGACCTTGTCGGGCGTGTCCTGGGTCGTGTGCCAATAGGGGTAGTCAAAGTCGATGATGTCCACAGCGGGGATGCCCCGCAAGACAAAGGGGATGTGATCGTCGATCATCGTCCAGCGGTACTCGGAGATAAAGGTTTCCGTGTAGCCCAACGTGGCAGCGATCTCCCACAGATGAGCCTGTAAAGTTGCATCCGAGTTGCCCTCCAGGTAGAACTGCTGATCGGCGTCGCCAACCATGTCCACCAGGATCATCGTTTCCGGCGTCACCTCCAGGTGCTCAGCCATATAGGATGAGCCAACGATCCATTCCCAGTCGTCCAGGTATCCATTGTCCTCAGCGTCGAAAAAGGCCAGCCAGACCTGGCGATCGAGCCGCTGCGGATCGAGGACGCGGGCCAGCTCCAGCAGCACAGCCACACCAGAGGCGCCGTCGTTGGCGCCGGGGACAGGCTGGCTGGGGTCTTCCTGGTCGGCGCTGCGGCGGGTGTCATAGTGCGCGCCAACGATGACCACCGGCCCCTCTCCTCGCTGGCCAATGATGTTGCGCACCGGCGTATCGCGGTAGACAAAGGTCTGCTCCTCGACCGCCCAGCCCTGCCTTTCCAGGTAGGCGATGATGTAATCCCCCGCCTGCTGCAAGGCTGGCGAGCCGCTAGGACGAGGGCCCAGGTCACACTGCGCCAGGACGTGGACATAGGCTGCCTCGCCATCGAAAACGGTCTCACCAGCAGGCGACTGCCCGGCGCACCCCGCCAGCAGCAGGAGCAGCGCCAGCCACAGTATCGCGATCCGCCTCAAGGAGGTCATAGGGGGCATTGTACATCAAAGGGGAGAAGGGGACAAGGGGACCTCACCCCACCCCCTACCCCCTCCCCTCTCCCGCTTGCGGGAGGCCGCCGTTTTTTGGCCACAGATTACACAGATTTCACGGTCTGGATAGTCTCCCTCTTGAGTGTTGGTCTAACCGAGCGGCAGAAAATCGGCAGGGATCAACAGCCACGCAAGGCGACTGCTTTCCACCACGCACGAGCCTGGCAGGTGGCGTCTTCTGCTGGCTGAAAGGGGATGTTCCCCGCCACGGCCAGCGTCCGCCGGGCGAGGTCCGCCAGTTCGGGGCGGACAACCACCACGGCCCAGCGATAACCCGGCCGGCGCAGCGCTTGGAGCGCATTCACCCAGCCCGTACCGTGCAATAACTCCAGCGGACCCAGCTCGTCTACCACCAGCAAGTCGCAGCGCAGGTCGCCCGCCAGAAGCTGGTCCCCCCACGCCAGCACGGCGCGGTCGAAAAGCCAGCCCCCCAGGGGGAGATCGAAAGAAGGCGGCAGGGGAAGGGTCCCCACGGCGCGCGCCAGCACGCGCGCTTCGCCGCTGCGCAAGTCCTGGGCCATGATGCCCGTCTTGACGCCGCCCTCGAAGAGGGCTGGCGAGAGCAGGCCGGCCACCTCACAACCAGCGGCGCGCGCCTCCTCCACCAGCGCGCGGCAAAAGGTGGTCTTGCCAGCGCCGCGCGGCGCAACGAGCATGTGCAGGCTCACGTCCAAAAAACCCGCTTGCGGCCGTCCACGTCGACCAGGCGAATGGGAAGCTGGTAGAGGCGGCTCAATGCCTCCGCCGTGAAAACCTCCTCGGCCGCCCCAAACTGCGGCGGAACGCCCTTTTCCACCAGCAAGACATCATCGGCAAGGGCCAGCGCGACGTCCGGCTCGTGACTGGTCATCAGCAGCGTGACGCCCAGCTCGCGCAGGCCGCGCATGATGGCAATCAGGCGGGCCTTGTTGCGCAGGTCCAGATGGGCGGTGGGCTCGTCGAGCAGCAGCAGGCGAGCAGACGCCTCCTCCGACGGCAGGGCCGGCGAAGCGATCTGCGCCAGCGCACGCGCCATCAGCATGAGCTGATGCTCGCCACTGGAAAGCTGAGGGAGCGGACGGCTTGCCAGCGCGGCGATGCCCACCTGCTCCAGCGCCTGCCGGGCGATTTCGACGTCGGCAGCGGTGGGCATTCCCAGCGGCGACAGGTATGGCGCGCGCCCCAGCAGCACATATTCGATCACGGTGTAATCGAAAGGCGTGTGCTCGCCCTGCGGCACGAGCGCCATCCGCCGGCTGCGCTCCCGCGAGGACCATTTTCTGAGCGGCGCGCCCATCAGCCAGACCTCCCCCTGCCAGGGAGAGAGCCAGCCCAAAGCCAGCGAAAGCAGGGTGGTCTTGCCCGCCCCATTGGCCCCCAGGATGGCAGCGATGCGACCGGCCCGCAGGTCCAGGTTCACATCGCGCAGAATGGGCTGATGGGGGCTGTAGCCAAAGGAAACGTTGCGCAGCGAAAGGATCGGCTGATTCATCGTCGTAGCCTGGGTTGTTGCAAACTCATCAGGGCCAGAAAGATCAACGCGCCAAAGAGCGACGTCAAAATGCCCAGCGGAATCTCGCCGGCAAACAAGGTCCGCGCCAGGTCGTCGCACAGCACGGTAAAGATGCCACCGATCAGCATGGCCGCCGGCAGGCTGTAACGCGTGTCGGTGCGGAAAAGGCGGCGGGCGATATGCGGCACGATCAGCCCCACCCAACCGATCATGCCGCTGACCGAAATGAGCGCTGCCGTCGGCAGGACGGCGGCGAAAATGAGCAGCCAGCGCTCCCGCCCCGGCGCGACGCCCAGCGAAAAGGATGTCTGCTCGTTCAGGGCGAGCAGGTTGAGCCGCCAGCGGTAGAGGAAAACGACCAACAGGCCGAGAAGGGCAAAGGGCAAAACACCAAGAAGCCTGGGCCAGGTGATGCTGGCCAGCCCGCCCAACAGCCAGAAGGTGATTTCGGGCAGTTGGGTGAGCGGGTCGGCCAGGTATTTGAGCAGCCCCAGCCCCGCTGAAAAGAGCGCCGAGACGGCAATACCGGCCAGAATGAGGCGCAACAGCCAGCCGCCAAACCGCAGCCGGCGGGCCAGCAGATAGGAAAAACCCAACCCCAACAGGGCAAAGAAGGCAGCGCTGAGGCGAGTGATCAGGCCCGCGCCGCCCAAGAAGATGATGGCAAAGGCCGCGCCAAAAGCCGCCCCCTGCGAGACGCCCAAAAAGCCCGGCTCGACCAGCGGGTTGCCGAACAACAACTGCAAGACCACGCCGGCCGCCGCCAGGGTCATTCCCAACAGCAACGCCGTCAGCAGGCGCGGCAGGCGCAGGTTGAAAATCAGCCGCTGGGCCAGCTCGTCGTCGGCGATCCGGGCAGGCGCGATCCAGCCAGGAGCAGGGTAACGCCCAACCAGCGCCGAAAAGACCGCCACGGCGACCAGCAGCACGAGCAAGAGGAGAAGCGCCTGGCGCTGGCTCACGGTTCTGCCCCTTGCCTTATATCACCTCGAAGCGCAGGGAGGATGTTCTGCTCGACAAAAGCCGCGTCCAGCCCGTAGAGCGTCTGATAAAAAACCCTGACCTCGGCGACCATATCGAGACCGGCAAATTGCTGGGGGTGAATCTTGCTCGCCAGCCAGGTAAGGCCCAGGATCCAGCGCGGGTCGGGCTGATCCCAACTGTAAAAATCGCCGGGGAAGGCATAGAGCGCGCCGTCCCGCACCGCCCGCACTGCCTGCCAGTTCGGGTCAGCCCTCAGCGCATCGACAACCTCGGCCGGGTCTCTGAAATAGGAAATAACGAATATCTGATCGGCATCCCAGGCGACGATCTGCTCCAGCGTCACCTGGGCCCAGCCCTGACCGGGGTTGGCGTCTGCCCAGACAGGCTCGCCGCCGGCGATTTCCACCATTTCGGTCTGCAGCCAGCCCAGCGGCGGGACGTTGAAGGCCACGTTGTCGTCCCGGTCGTTGTAGTACAGCAAGAGGACGCGCGGTCCTTCGAGGGCAGCAGTCGCCTGTCGGATGGCGTCCACCCTGCCCTGGTAAAAGGCCACCACCTCGGCGGCGCGGGCTTCGTCGCCCAAGATCCGCCCCAGCGTCATCAGATCGCGGCTGTACTGCTCGACCGTCTCCAGGTCCAGGTAGACGACAGGGATGCCCAGCGCCTCGATGGAGGCCCCTATGTCGTCAGCCAGATAGCTCTTCATGATCACCAGGTCAGGCTGAAGAGCTGCCACCTGCTCCGCGCCGGCCTGGCTGTCCAGGACGGCTTTTTGGGCATAGGCCGGGTCGATCAGGGCGATAAAATTGGCCGAGCCCTGTCCGGTGCTGGTCATACCGACAATCCTCTCCGCCGCACCGGGGAAGATGTAGGCCGCATCGGCCAGCATAAAAAGCGCCCGCCCCGTAAAGACGATGCGCTGCGGCGGCGCGGGCAGGGTCACCTGACGACCCAGCGCGTCGGTGACGGTGAGCGCAGAGGGAGCCGGCGCGACCGTCCCCTGCGGAACGCAGGCCGCCAGCAGAAGAAGAACCCACAAGGCACAGAAAAGCGCGGTCAAGCGCTGGTTTTTGACCACGGACAGCATACTTCCCCATCCTCCATCAGAGTCTGGTAAACAGCCAGCGTCTGGCGGGCAGTTTCCTCCCAGGTGAAGCGAGCAGCCTGGGCCAGCCCCTCCTCCCGCAGACGGGCGCGCAACTCGGCGTCGTGCAAGAGCCGCGCGATGCCCGCCGCAATCGACGCCGGATCGTCAGGGTCGACCTGGACGGCGGCCTGGCCCACCACCTCGGGCAGCGAGCCGCGGTTCGAGACGACCACCGGTGTGCCGCAGGACATGGCCTCCAACGCTGGCAGGCCAAAACCCTCGTAGAAAGAGGGAGTCGCCAGCAGCGCCGCGCCGTTCATCAGCGCCGGCAGGTCAGCATCGGCGACGTTTTCCAGGAAGCGCACCCGCCCGGCCAGGCCCAGCTTTTCCACGCGCTGGAACGTCTCCTCGTAGAGCCAGCCCCGCCCGCCGACCAGCAGCAGCGGCGCATCGACCTGGCGGCGGTCAAGCAGGATGCGGTAAGCCGAGAGCAGGCCAGGCAGGTTCTTGCGCGGCTCCAGCGTGCCGACAAAGAGCAGATAGCCCGGCGTAAGGCCGTAGGAGGCCAGCGCCCTCTCGACCTCGGCGGCAGGCAAGGGGCGGAAAGCGGGGTCGGCGGCCAGGTAGACCGTGGTCACTTTTTCCAGCGGCACGCCGAGCAGGTGGTGCAGGTCACGGCGGGTCGCCTCCGAGTCAGCCAGGATGTGGTCGGCCCGTCCGACCGCCCAGGCGATCTGATCGTTGTAGTAGCGGCGGCTCTCGGCGGTGAGGAACTGGGGGTAGTAGAGAAAGTTGAGGTCGTGTACCGTGACCACGAACCGCCGCGCGCCGCGCGCCGGCGGGATAGAGTCCGTGCTGTGCAGCAAGTCGAGCTGCAGGCGGGCCACTTCCAGGCCCAGCGTCCAGCGCTCCAGGCGATGATGGGGCGGCGTCCAGACCCTGGCGCGGCGCACGTTGGCCGCCGCCTCGCCCGGCGTGCGGTCGCGCGGGCTGCGCAGGGCAAAGTAGACGCTCTGCGCGTCGAGCGCAGCCAGCGCGGGCAAGAGGTGGACAATGTAGCTGGCAATCCCACCCCGGCGATAAGCAACGATCCGGGCATCGATGCCGATCCGCATGACGTTCACCCAGAGCCGCCAGGCCTATCCCAGCGCCGCTCGCACCCGCTGCACCAGCAGGTTGCAGGCCGTCGTCTCCATCATCGCTGGCAGGCGCGGGCGCTCCAGGTCGATCGGGATTTCGTCCACCACCACGGCCGGCCGCGGCCCCAGCACAAGCACCCGGTCGGCCAGCAGGACGGCCTCGGAAACCGAATGGGTGACCATGACCACTGTTTTACGATAGAATTGCCAGATGCGCAAGAGCTCCTGGGACATGCGCTCCCGCGTCAGCGCGTCGAGGGCGCCGAACGGCTCATCCAGCAGCAGGAGCTGCGGCCTGTGAACCAGCGCCCGCGCCAGGGCAACCCGCTGAGCCATCCCCCCTGAGAGCTGTGCCGGATAGACGCGCTCAAAGCCGCTCAAGCCCACCAGCTCGACCAGCGTCCGCGCATGCTGACGGGCCTCCTCCCGCGGCACACCCGCCACCTCCAACGGCAGCGCGATGTTGTCCTCCACCGTGCGCCAGGCCATCAGCGTCGGCTCCTGAAAGACGATGCCCACCGAACGGCGCGGGCGGTCAACGGGGACGCCGCCAAGCAGAACCTGTCCCTCATCCGGCCGCTCCAGCCCGGCGATGAGGCGCAGCAGCGTCGTCTTGCCGCAGCCCGAAGGACCTACCAGGCAGAGAAACTCGCCCTCGCCGGCGTCGAAGGAAAGGCCCGCCAGCACCGGCAGCCGCTCGCCGTTGCGACGGTAGCTCATCGAGAGATCCTGGACGCGCAACAGAGGATTCATCAGGGCAAAAACCCGTTCGTGAAGGCCTCCTCGGGCTCCACCGGCGCGCTGAGCAGGCCCGCCGCGCGCATGACCTCCTCGGTCTCCTGCCAGGCCGCCAGATCGGAAGCGCCCAATGGCTCGCCCTGCCAGTAGGTCAGGCTGGCCTCCAGCACCGCCCGCTGCACCGCCTCGTTCTCGTCCAGCCCTTCCACATAGCGGCGGCAGATGTCGAAAGCGGCATCGGGGTCTGCCAGCGTGTCCGACAGGCCGCGCAAGAAAGCGCGCAGGAAGGCGCGCACCAGCTCCGGGTTCTCCTCCAGCAGCGCCTCGTTGGCGATGATGCCGTTCGAAACGAGCGTGGCATAGTCGGCCACCGGGATGAGGACAACCTCATAGCCCTGCTGGGTCAGTTGCACCGGCTCGTTGTTGGCATAGACCACCGCTGCGTCGACGCGCTTCTCGGTGAGGTTGGCCAGTTGGGTATAGCCGATCACCTCCAACTGGATGTTCGACTCGTCGATCTGGGCGGCGGACACCAGGGCGCGCCAGCCGATGTAGCTGGCGCCAAAGGTCTCCGGGATGCCGACGCGCCGGCCGGCCAGGTCCTGCGGCGTGCGGATGCCGCTCTCGGCCAGCGCCACCACGCCGACGGGGAAGCGCTGCCACCAGTTGGCGATCATCACCACCGGCAGCCCCTGGGCGCGCGCCAGCAGCACCTGGTCGCCGCTGGCGACGGCAAAGGGCAGCTCGCCCGCCCCAACCAGCCGCACGCCATCCGTCTCCCAGCTATAGTCGAACTCGATCTCAAGGCCCTCCTCGGCAAAGTAGCCCCGTTCGACCGCCACGTACCAGGGCGCGAACTGGACATTGGCGACAAAACCCATTGGCACGCGCAGATGGGTTACCTCCGGCTGCACGCTGCGGCCGCAGCCGGCCAGGACGAGAACACTCAGGACAATCAGATGACACCATGCTTTTCTCATTGTTTACCCTCCATACCTTTGTAGAGTGTTGACGAGCGCTGCCCACCCTCCCGCAGGCTTCGCCGTGAGCTCAGCCGAACGGTTTGGACGCAATCTCCACATTGGAGTGCGCCGCAATGAGCTGCCTGCCCTCTTAGCGGCCACTTTCTAACCTGCGGGAGGGTAGAGAGCACCGCGCCCGCAGTTTTTTATTTCTCTGCGCTCTCCGCACGCTCTGCGGTCGAATAGCGCAGCAATAACCGCTCCGCCAGCGCCACGCTGCCGTAGAGCATCTGGGCCAGCAACACCAGCGTAGCGATGCCGACAAAGACCAGGGGCGTGTCGTAGAGCTGCTGGCCCTGCTTGAGCAGGTAACCCAGCCCGCGGTCCGAGGCGACAAACTCGCCCACCACCGCGCCGATGACCGCCAGCGTTGCGCCTATCTTCAGTCCGCCCAGCAGGATCGGCAGGGCAGCCGGCAGCTCCAGCATGCGGATGGTCTGCCAGCGGGTCGCCTCCAGCGAGCGCATCACATCGCGCAGCTCGCGCCGCACCGAGCGCACGCCGACGATGGTGTTGACCAGGATGGGGAAAAAGACGATCAGGGCACAGACGAGGACCTTGGACAAGAGCTCCGTCCCGAACCAGATCACCAACAGCGGGGCAATGGCGACGGTCGGCACCGACTGCGAGGCGACGATGTAGGGCGCCAGCAGCCGCTCGGCCAGGCGCGAATGGGCCAGCAGGTAGCCCAGCAGCGTCGCCGCCAGCGCGCCCAGCCCCAGGCCGGCCAGCACCTCGCGCAGCGTCACGCCCGTGTGAAACCAGAGCGAGCCGCTGGCCAGCAGGGTACCCAGGCGGCACAGGACAAGCAGCGGCGGCGGCAGGATAAAGGGCGGGTAACTGCCCAGCCAGACGATCCCCTGCCACAGAGCGAGAAAAACTGCCGCGCTCAGCAGGGCCAGACCCAGCCGTTGCACAACGCTTTTCCTTTGCATTGAACTGCCCATACAAAAACCCCTGGCGATACTCTCTATCTCAACAGAAAAGCCCCAAAGGAATATACTCCTTCGGGGCAAAGAACGGCCACAAACGGCCACCGCCGCACAGCGGTGCTGCTATTCACCTTCTCCCATCCGGACTCTTACCGTCGGCCCCGGCCTTGCACCGGATCAACCGCTTTCGCGGCTCGCGGGCTTGGCGGACTCGTCCGCCCTACCGCCGGTCGGGAATTGCACCCTGCCCCGAAGGTGTTCTCTTGTCTGGGCAGCATTATAGCTGCTTCTGCCAGGTCGTCAAGGAAGAGCTACCACCCCCATCACCGCATCGACCGTTGGCCGATCCGGCCCCAGCACAAAAGTCACATCGGCAGGTCCCCAGGCCAGGCAGAGTGTCTCGCCAGCGCCGGTCCAGCAGAGGTGGCCATCTGCCAGCTCGCCAGCGCCGCCAAAGCGGGCCGTGCCATAGTTGACGGAGGCATCGACAAACTCTTCTGCATCAGCGGGAGTGTCCCAGACCGTGTGAACGGCCACGACAAAGGCGGCATCGGCCTGGCGGTAGTGGACGGCATAGCGGTCGCCGTCCCAACCCTCAGCGGCCTGCGCTGCTTCGTCCTCGTCGATCCAGCGCGCCAGATAGAGGCGCAGGAAGAACTCGCCCAGTATATCCGAGTCGACTTGCTGCCAGCCCACGCCGAGGGTATCGGTCAACGGCGGCAGCGAGATGAGCTGGGGCACGTCGCCGCTGCGATAGCGCTGGGGGTGCAAGATCTGCTCTGTCGAGCGGGGCGGGCTGGCATAGGCTGCGTCCACAGCCGCCCAGCCGCCCTCCGCATAGAGCGCTTCGACGAACGGCAGGCCATAGTCGTAAGGGAACATCATCTGGGCGCGGACAACCGGCGGCGTGGCGTCGAGAACGGTGCTGTCAACCGCACTGGCTTCCAGCGTCAGCTCGGCCAGTTCCTGGGGCGTGTAGTACGCCCCCAGGAACTGGCGCTCCAGGAGGCTGGAGTCCCCTTCGATCAGCGCGCGGATGGCAGTCAGATACTCGCTGTCGAACTCGGCGTCGGCGTCGGGGCGGATGCCCAGCGCTTCTAGGTCGAAATGCTGATCTTGCAAGGCGTGGTTGAACTCGTGGGCATAGACCAGGCGCTGCAAAGCCCCCATCTCCCCGCTGTCCGAGATGACAACCATCTGCTCGCGCGCCGGGTCGTAATAACCGGCAACCTGCTCGGTATAGAGGCGCAAGAGCAGGTCGTAGGCGTCGATCTCGTCATCGAGGAGGTCAAAGGCGAGCAGGGTGAGTGTATAGTCGCGGGCCTCCGCTGGACTCCAGTCCTCCTCGAACATGCGGCGGTACTCCTGATAGAGCTCCTCACGGCTCATCAGCGTCCGCTCTACTGGTTGGAGAGGCTGCAAGCCGCGCAGCGCTGCCACCTGCGCCTCGACCGTGTCCATCAACTGCTGGTCAGCCGGGGAAAGAGGCAGCTCCAGGCCGTTTTCCCGCAGCACATCCTGCAACTGCTGGACCCGCGCCTCCAACACTTCCAGGCGCTGCTGGGCGCGCGCAAGCTGCCACTGCGTCACGGCGGCCCACAGGCCCAGGCCGACGTTGCCGAGCAGGGAAAAGCTCAGGCAGCACAGCAGCGCCAGCGCCAGTATGGTCAGCAGGATCGCTGCCCAGGGGCGGTGCTGCCGTGGACTGGACGTCACGGTTCGGTCAGATGACATGCAGTTCTCGGGCGACCCGCTCAAAGATCTCCAGCGCCTTGTCCAGGTCCTCGCGGGTATGGGCGGCGGTGTTCATCACGCGCACCCGCGCCTTGCCCTCCGGGACGGTCGGAAAACCGAGAGCCATGGCAAAGACGCCGTACTCGAACAGTTTGGCGCTAAAGTCCTTGGCCAGTTTGACATCGCCCAGCATCACCGGCACAATGGGCGTCTGGGTCTGGCCCGTGTCGATGCCCAGGCTCTGGATGCCACGCTTGAAATACTCGGCGTTCTCCCACAGCTTTTCCACCAGTTCGGGGTGCTCCTCGACATACTCGATCGCCGCCATGCAGGCCGCCGTGTCGGCGGGGGTCAGCGCGCTGGAGAAGAGGTTGGGGCGCGCCTTTTGGCGGATGTAATCGACGACGATCGCCTTGCCGGCGATGACGCCGCCCATCACGCCAAAGGCCTTGGACATGGTGCCGATCTCGACATCGAACTGGCCTTCCAGGCCAAAGTGGGCCACGATGCCCCGTCCCTTGCCCAGCACGCCCTCGCCGTGGGCGTCGTCGACCATCGTCAGCACCCCATATCGAGAGGCCACCTCGTACAGCTTATCCAGCGGCGCGATGTCGCCGTCCATCGAAAAGACGCCGTCGGTGATCATCATGCCACGGCGGAAGTTGGGCAGATTCTCCTCGATCTTGCGTTCCAGGTCGGCGGGGTCGCAGTGCTCATAGACGACGATCTTGGCCCCGCTCAGCCGCGCCCCGTCGATGATCGAGGCATGGTTGAGGCGGTCGGAAAAGATCACATCCTGCTGCCCCGTGTCCTTGTCGCGGCCCACCAGCGGGGGAATGGCAGCCTGGTTGGCGCAAAAGCCGCTCTGCACCAGCATGGCCGCTTCGACGTGCTTGAAGGCAGCGATCCGCTCCTCGCATTCGATGTGCAGGCGCTGCGTGCCAGCGATCGTGCGCACGGCCGCCGGTCCCACACCCCATTTTTTGATCGCCTTCCGCGCCGCTTTCTTGAGCCTGGGATGATTTGCCAGGCCCAGGTAGTTGTTGGTGCAGAAATTGAGCACCTCCTTGCCGTCAACGACCATCCAACCACCAGGCGGCGAATCCATCGTGCGGATGTTGATGTAACGTTTCTCCTCTTTTGCTGCTTCCAGCTCCCTGCGCATGAATTCGTACTTGTCGCTCATCTGGCTCCTTTCAACTTGCCCACTTGCAAACTTGCCACCCCCTACAGCTTCCCCTCCGCGTACCTCCGCCCCAGCTTATCCAGCATATCGGCCACCATCGACGGCAGATCATACGACGGCTGCCAGCCCCACTCCTGGCGCGCCGCGCTGTCGTCGATCGAGCGCGGCCACGAGTCGGCGATCTGCTGGCGAAAATCGGGCTCGTAGGTGCAGACAAAGTCGGGGATGTGCTTTTGGATCTCGGCAACCAGCTCGGCGGGACTGAAGCTAAACGCCGCCAGGTTGAAATCAGCGTGATGCTGGAGCCGGGCCAGGTCCGCCTCCATCAGGTCGATCGTCGCCTTGATGCAGTCGGGCATGTACATCATCGGCAGCACCGAGTCGGGGCGCAGGAAGCAGACATAGCGCTTGTGCCTGATCGCCTCGTAAAAGATCTCGACGGCGTAATCGGTGGTGCCGCCGCCGGGCAGCGTCTCGCTGCTGATGATGCCGGGGTAGCGCACGCCGCGCACGTCGACGCCAAAGCGGCGGAAGTAATAGTTGCACAGCAGCTCGCCCGCCACCTTGGTCACGCCGTACATCGTCGTCGGCCGCAGGACAGTTTCTTGCGGCGTGTTGTCGCGCGGCGTCTCCGGCCCAAAAGCGGCAATCGAGCTGGGGCAAAAAACCCGCGCCATCTGCCGCTCACGAGCCAGTTCGAGGACATTGTAGAGGCCATTGATGTTCACGTCCCAGGCCAGGTGCGGGTTCTTTTCGCCCGCCGCAGAGAGGATCGCAGCCATGTGATAGATCGTATCGATCTGGTAGCGGTCCACCACTGTCTCGATGCTCTCGCGCCGCGTCACATCGACGAACTCGAAGGGGCCGGAGCTGCGCAACGCCTCAGAGGGCTGAGTGCGATGGCCGGCGGCGACAACGTTCTCGCCGCCATAGCGCTCTCGCAGCGCCAGCGTCAGCTCTGAGCCGATCTGGCCACAGGCCCCGGTAACAAGAATGCGTCTGCTTCCACTCATAGATTTTCCTCCCCAGTTTGAAAACTTGTCCTTTCGATTATGGGCAACCCAGAGTCACCCTGATCTGATCTGCTGCCTCCATCCACTCCTGCGGCGGCGAGAGGCTGACAAAGCGCGCGTAAGCCTGGCAGGCTGGCTCGACCTGCTGCGTCGTCGCATAGAGTTGCAACAGGGCAAACCACACTTCGGGCGAGTTGGGGTTCTGATCGGCAGCCTGGTTCAGCACCTCCAACGCCGCCGCCGCATCCCCGCGAACCAGATAGACATTGCCCAGGCCGATCAACGGCTCAAACATGCCGGGGCACAGTTCCAGCGCCTTTTCGAACTCGGCGCTCGCCTGGTTCAGCTTCTCCTCATCGGGAAGGGCCAGCGGGCTGTCGGGCACAGCGGCAGCGAGATGGACCACCCCCAACTGGTAGTGCGAACGGGGATCGTCGGGCTCCTGCTCGATCGCCGCCTCGAAATCGCGGCGGGCCGCTTCCATCTCTCCCAACTGGTAGAGGATGACGCCACGGTTGTGCAGAGCCGCCGCGTTCTGCGGATCGAGCCGCAATACCGTGTCGAACTCTTCACGCGCCGCGTCGAGCTGGCCCTGCTCCGTGTAGAGCTGGCCCAGCCAAAAGTGCGCCATGACGTGGCCGGCATCCATCGCCACGGCGCTTTCGAACGACGCCTGGGCCTGCTCACTGTCCCCTGCCTCGTAATAAGCCCGTCCCAGCCAGAAGTGAGCGTCCGCGCCGGCGGGATTGGCGCGCGTCTCCTCCTGCAAAGCCGTCAACATCTCGGCCTGCCCCGCTTCGTCCCCTGCCTCGCCATAGATCTGGAAAAGCCAGAAGCGAGCCTCTGCGCCGCCCTGCCCCGCGGCGACCGCCGCCGCCAGATTGGAGAGCGTGCTGGCCGCCAGAGCCGCCTGGCCCGAGCGGGCATAGGCCAGGTAGAGCCAGTAATGCGCTTCGACCCGCGAGGGGTCCTCCGCCAGGGCCGTCTGCAGGTCGGCAATCGCCTCCTGGTAGCGGTCCACGCCAGCGCATGCGCTGGCCTCCACATGCTGCCGCCCGCTGTTCAGCGGGTCCACCTCCGCCGACGGCGCGCACGCCGCCAGCACCAGAAGCAGAGCCATTGCCAGAGCAACTCGCGCGCGCATCGCACCTCACTCCAGTTTGGGTTGCAAAACCACCACTGCCGTCTCTTCGGGCAGGTTGCCCCGCACAACCGACAGGTCAGGGCGGGTTTCGGCTTTTTCGATCCCCATCTGTTTGAGAAAACGGTTCAATGTCCCCAGCGGCAGGGTTACGCCAGCCGTCTTGTACCACATGGGGATCACAATCGCCGCCTCCAGCAGACTGATCACCTCAGCAGCGTCGGCGGGGGTCAGGCCGCCGTCACCGCCAACGGGGACGAGCAGCACGTCCACCGCCCCCAACGCTTCGATCTGGACCTGGGTGGGGACGTGGCCCAACTGGCCCATATGACAGACCGTGATGCCGTCAAAGTCAAAGTGAAAGATCGTGTTGATGCCATGCAGCGAGCCTTTCTTCTTGTCGGCGTAGGTCGCGATGCCGGTGATAAAGACGCCGCCGATCTCGTACTCGCCAGGGGTATCCAGGACGCGAAAAGGCCCGCGCACGTTGCGCGTGGCATTGCAGGCCGGACTGGCGCTGCTGACGGTGACAATGCTGGCCCTGG
>Ga0209162_1001868_pt1 | contig 19622 bp, 17 predicted proteins | sample YNPNPMetaG_FD_187121 | JGI IMG/M metagenome (GOLD analysis project Ga0209162, IMG submission 187121) | Anoxygenic and chlorotrophic microbial mat microbial communities from Yellowstone National Park, USA - YNP NP MetaG (SPAdes) (version 2) ... | reverse complement strand
CCCCCGCCGAGCGAGGGGGTGCCCCTGGGCGCCCCCCGCCGAGCGATGGGGTGCCAAAACAGATTTGCGGCTCTCCACACTTCTTGCTATAATCAGAGCAGCATACAGGCCGCGATGAAACGAGGAAGGTGATGAACAACCACAACACCCTGGCCCGACGGGCGCCGCTCTTGCTGCTCCTCCTTCTGGCTTTTGCCCTGCGCCTCTATCGCCTGCCCGACAGCAATATCTGGTGGGATGAGGGGTGGAGTGTGTGGTTGGGTCGGCTTTCCCCGGCCCGGATCGCCTATCTCACCGCCCTGGATGAACATCCCCCCCTGCACTACTGGCTGCTGGCCGGATGGAACCGGCTGGTGGGTGAGACGGCCTTTGCGGTGCGCTTCTCCACCCTCTTTTTCGCCCTGCTGACTGTGGCCCTGCTCTATCGCCTGGGCAAGAGGATCGCCGGACCGATGACCGGGCTGATCGCCGCTTTCCTGTTGACCATTGCCCGCTTTCATGTCGAGTGGTCCCAGGAGATCAAGATGTACGCCCTGGCTTCATTCTTCACCCTGGCTTCATTCCTCTGTCTGGTGCGGGCGTTAGAGGGAGGGCAGCGGCGATGGTGGGGGGGCTATATCCTCTCGGCTGTCATGGCCCTCTACAGCAACTACCTCTCTCTGACCATCATCCTCGGCCAGAACCTGTTCCTCCTCCTGTGGGCCCTGGCCGACCGTCGCGCCCGCCGCACCCTCCTACCCTGGTCTCTGGCCCAGATCGCCATTGGGGCGCTCTTTCTCCCCTGGTTTCTCTACACCCTCCGTCCCGAACACCTCACCTGGGAGGCAGCGCCGCGCTTCGACCTGGGTCTGTTCTTGAGGATGTGGGCCACCGTGCTGGCCCTGGGCATTCCGGCCCATATCGAACGGTACGCCATCCCGACGGCCATCATCCTGGCCCTGGCTGCCTGTGGCCTGCTTCCTCTGTTGCACAGAGAGCAGGCTGACCGCCGCAACAGCATGCTGCTGTGGTGCTCTTTGCTCACCCCTCCCCTGCTGATCTACCTCCTCTCCCTGCCCAAAGTGACCTCGCTCTATGCGGCCAAGGTCGAAACTCGCTACTTTCTCGTCTCCCTGCCGATCTTTGTGCTCCTGCTGGCCTGGGGGGTGCGGGAGATCAGCCGCCGTTCTGTCCTGCTGGCTGTGGCCGGGCTGGCCTTTGTGATCGCCGCCTCAACCCTCTCCCTGGCCGGCTACTATGGCCAACGGCACCTGCGCGACGACTTTCAGAGCCTGACAGCCACTCTCAACGCCCACGTCCGCCCGGACGAGGCGGTGATCCTGCACACCGATGCCGAGTGGCCGGCCTTTGTCTATTCCTATCGCGGGCCGGCTCCCTGGTATGGGGTGCCCAACGGACGGCAGATCACCCCCGGCGAAGCCAGACGCTTTGTGGACCCCCTGCTGCACGACCACCGGGCCATCTGGCTGGTGGTCACCCCGGACGCCACGGCCATTGACCCCCGCCGCCTGATCGAGAAGCGGCTGGGCCGCAGTTTGAAAAAGGTCGCCGACCTGAGCTATACCCCGCGCCGCCTGGTGCTCTATGCCGACAGGGAGCGCGACCTTTCCATTGTACCTGCCGACAACCGGCATATCCAGCATCCCCTGGCTGTCAGAGCCTTCCCCGGCATCATGCTGCTGGGCTATGACCTGGCCCTGAACGAGTACCGGACCGGCGAAGTCATCCGCCCGGCCCTTTATTGGGAGGGGAGTGGACAGGTCCGCCCCCAGGTGGCTCTGGTCAACAGCCGGGGCGAGGTGGTGAGGAAGGAGGAGGGCAGGGCGCAGGGGCTGATCCCTGGCGCGGTGATCCGGACCCGGCATGAGCTGCCGCTCACCTCGGCCATTCCCGGCGGGCGCTATACGTTGCGTCTCGACCTCGGCGCCGGTTCCCTTCCCCTGCGCTCCATCCGGGTGATCAACACCGCCCGCCCGGCCGCTGCCGATGTCCAGCACCCGCTTGTCGCCGATCTGGGCGATTCGGTTCGTCTTGTGGGATACAACCTGGAGGCTGCTGTCTGGAACCCCGGCCAGACCGTTCGTCTGACCCTGTACTGGCAGGCGCGAAAGGAGATGAACACCGGCTACGTGGTCTTTGTCCACCTGGTGGGACCGCACAACCCGGCGACCGGCAATCCCCTGTGGGGGCAGGAGGATGTTCCGCCGCAGTACGGAGAGCGGCCCACCACCGGCTGGTCACCCGGTGAAGTGGTGGCCGATCCTCACCAGGTGCAGATCGCGGCGGCTGCGCCGCCTGGCGAGTATGAACTCCAGATCGGGATGTACGATCCGGCTACCGGGCGGCGGCTGCCGGTGTACGATGCCCAGGGCCAACCGGCGGGCGACCGGGTCATGCTGCAGACCGTGCGCGTCGGGGCCGGCCCATAGCCTCAGAAGGGCGCAAAGCCCATCGCCATCTGGAACTGGTCCATCAAAAAGTTGTATTCGCCTTCCAGCAGGCGCAGGTGCCCTCGCTCCATCTCGGCCAGATCGCGAAACATGCGCCGGCCGTTGACATCGTCGGTCTGGGCGGCAGCGTGGGTGTAAAAGTCTGCGGCATCCTTTTCAATCAGATAGGCCACCCGCAGCGCCGACAGGTCAGAGGTGTAGGCCACCACATTCTGCTTCACCCGTTCCCGGGAAAAGATGGGGGCACCGCCGGGCGGCTCCAGGCTCACCCCCCGGTATTCGGCCCATTCGCCGCTCTGTTCGAGCATGGCTTTGGTGTTGCGCAACAGCTCCAGGTGCATAATCTCGTCCTGGGCCAGGCGCTCGAACATGCGCCGGGCCTGGGGGTCGTCGGTCCGTTCGGCGAATTTCTGATAGAAATTGTGGCCATCAATCTCGGTCTGAATGGCCATTTGCAGGGCGGTCAGGGTTGCATCCAATTCAGGCATCCTTCTCCTCCAGGAGCACCTCTTCCTCGCCATCGGCGCGCAGGTCGAGAAGCCAGTTGTGCATGGCCCCGGCTTCAATCTTGGCCTGAACCCGCCTGTGCCCTTCGGCGCTCAGGCGTTTTTCCAGTTCGGCGCGGCCGGCCTCGGTATTCAGGTCGAGGTCGGGCCAGCGGGCAGCGATGGCCTCCCTGGTCGTCCAGATGCAGTAGCGGAAAAGCCGCTCGTCCCCCTTGAACAGGCGCAGGAAATATTGAAACCGGTCGCCCGGCTCCGGCTTGAACCCCTCGTCTGCGGTATAGCCCTGGTACTGCCATGTCGGGCCACGGCCCCGGCGTTCAGAACCGACCATGGCCTGGGCCTGGGCCAGCAGTTCATTCGGATCGGCGGTGGGACGGGCGCACAAGGTGCCCAGACAGACATAGGCCACGGGGGCCGGGGTGGCGGGATACCCCAGGCGGGCCAGGCGAGCCTGCTCCCACACCGGGTCTACGGCCTGGACCGTCTTATTGGGGGCATAGGCGCGGCGGGCGGCGCGGAGCAGTTCGGGACGGACAGGGTCCTCATTTTCGCCCACCACAGTGATCAGCAGCGGCCGCCGCAAGAAGCGATCCACAGCCAGGGCATAGCGGGCGGCCTCGAAACCCAGAGGGCGATAGAAAGGCAGCAGGGCCTCCAGCGTCTGCCGGGCCAACTGCTGGTGTTCCTGCCGACCGGTCAGGCGATACAGGCGCAGGTGGGCCTCCGCCGCCAACACATTCTCGTCAAACGGTTTTTCCCGGCGGCGAAGACGGCCAACCGCTTCCGGGGCAGCGGGGGTGTCAAAGTAGCGGCCATCGCCGTCGCGCAGGGCCCTGTCGGCAAAGCGCAGCAGCAGCTCGGCCCGCTGGAGATACAGTTCACGGCCCAGATGCTCGCAGGCGTCAAGCCAGGCAGTGGCCATCCTCACCTGGTCAGACAGCAGGCCCGGCATGTGCGGTTGGGTGTCAAAGTAGTGGTGCATCCCCAGGCCCTCTCGATAGCCTCTGGCCCAGACAAATTCCAGAGCCCGGACTGCCAGCTCGGCGTAGCGGGGGTCGTTCAACACAGCACTGGCCAGCAGAAAGGCCGAGGCGGCAACCGCGTTCCGCTCGACATAGGCGGTTTTGTCCACATAGGGAGCTGCCCGCCCCGCCCGGCCCTGGGCGTCCAGAGCGTAATAGGCCGGGTCGGCTTCCTGGCTGCTGTAGAAATAGCCTCGCTCCCGGTCCCAGAGGGTGGTCTCCATGTAGGCCAGGGTGCTCCGGGCCACCTCCAGATAGGCTGGTCGGCCGGTGGCCTGGTAGGCCCGCAGGTAGAGGCCGAGCAGTTGCGCCTGGTCACCGAGCATCTTTTCGGTGTGGGGTGCGCTCCAATCGGCGGCCGTGGCATAGCGGAAAAAGCCGCCGCCGATGTGATCGTGGAGGCCCCCCTGGGCCATGGCGGTCAGCGAGCGGTGGACCACCTGTTCCAACGCCTCATCGCCGCTGCGATGGGCCACGGCCAGGGCGAACTCCAGCACGTCGGCGTGGTGGAACCTGGGGACCGGGCCCAAACCGCCATGTTGGGGGTCAAAGGCGGCCACGACCGCCTGAGCGACCTCTTTGACCAGTTCCGGGCTCAGCTCACCGACCGCGGCGGGGCGCTCTTCCAATCCGGCCAGCAGCGCGCCCGGCCGCAGGCCGATGGTTGGCATGGGCGGTGCCGCCTCACCGGCGTATCGGGCCTTGACCCGGCGCAAGGCCCGCAACATCTCCTCGGCGGTCAAAAAGTTGTGGCTCTCCAACACCTCGCCGTCGGCGTCGAGAAAGGCGGTAGTCGGCCACCCCCCCCGATTGTAGCGGCTGTCCACGTCGGGGCGCCTGTCCACATCCACCAGGATGGGGATGACCGTCTCGTTAATGGCTTCGATGACCTGGGGATCGGCCAGGGTGGTCCGTTCCATCAGGTGGCAGGGTTCGCACCAGGGGGCGGTCAGGTACACCATCACCGGCAGGTCCAGTTCCCTGGCCAGGCGGAACGAGTCCTCATCCCACTCGTACCAGGTGATGGGCAGACGCTCTTTGGCCAGCTCCAGGTCAGGTTCGAAGAGGCGGCGGTATTCGGCCTCCAACAGGGCGTGATGCTGCTGCTCCTGCTGGGCCAGCATCTCAAAGAGGGAGCGGGTGCTGTCATCGGTGGCGGTCTGGGCCATGCGCCGATAGAATTCCTGAGCGTCTCGTTCCCGCTGCATGGCCAGCCGCCAGGCCTCAGAGATTTCGTTCAGTGCTTTCATGGGCCCCTCCTCAGTCCAGGATGCCGCCTGCTTCCAGCCGCAGGCCTTCCCGGTCCAGCAGGACAAGCTTCCGCCGGCTGGAACTCACCAGACCTCGCCGCCGAAAGTCCTGCAAGGTCTTGCTGATCGTCTCGCGCCAGGTGCCCAGCATCTCTGCCAGCTCCTGGTGCGTGGCATGGACCACGCCCCTGGGATCATCGCCGCCCAGTTCCAGCAGGAGCGCCGCCAGACGGGCAGAGATGGTGCTGTAGGCCACCTGCTCCAACCGGTTCTCGGCCTCCAGCACCCGCTGGCCGATGGCCTGCATCAGCCCAAAGCCAAACAGCGCGTTGGTGGATGAGAGTTCCAGGGCACGCTGGCTGGGCATGACCCAGATGGTACACGGTTCCAGAGCCACAGCGCAGCTATTCGGTCCCTCCTCACCGAGCAGCGACTCCTCACCAAAGATCATCCCCGGCCCGAGTGTGGCAATGACAAAGCGACGGCCATCGCGCGTGGTGCGGTAGAGCTGCACCCGGCCGCTGAGCACCAGGAACAGAGATCGGGTCAACTCCTCACCTTCGCCCACCGTCTGGCCCGCCTGAAAGGAGCGAACCTGCAGCGATTCCCCCACCGCTTCACTTTGCTGGGCCAGACGGCTAAAGATGCTGGTCACATTTCTGTCCCTTGCATTCATGCCATAACCTCTTCCGTCCGATTGATGGGCCATCGCCTCACCACTCTATTCCACCTTCCGCCTTCCGCATTCCTCTCATCCGGCCATCGCCTTCAGCTTCTTTTCCAACCTGGCATACTCGCCTTCCAGGAACTGGGCGTGAAAGGACTCTTCGTCCCGCAGTCGGGCAAAGAAGGCTTTCAGATCTTCATCCTCGGCCAGGTCCACGGCCAGTTGATATTTGGCCTGCGCGGCCTGTTCTTCCATGGACATAATTTTGATAAAGCTCAGCCAATCCATTTTTTTCCTCCTTATGTAAGGGATATGGGATAAGGGACAGAGGAGCTTGCCTCCTGTACCCTATGCCCTTATTATACCTCATTTCTGTTAGAGCGCCATTAGAAACTCAGGATGGGGGTTAAAACCCTGTTAGAGTTGCGTAATCTCGCTTACGTCCGATTGTGGTTCCGGGGTCAAAGGCACCTTCATGATCTCGGCCAGCACCGCTGTGGCGTAGCAGCCGGGGGGCAGCCAGAAGCGCAGCAGCACCCCTTCATCATACTCCAGTTCCGGTTCGTGGAGCGGAAAGCGCAAGGCCCGCCGTGCCCCTCTGGCCTGGAGGCCGTGACCTGTGCGGAAATCGTCCAGCGTCAGGCCCTCAGCCTGCAAAACCGCTCGCTCCAGCTCTCCCTGCTGTCCGCTCGCCTGCATCATCTTGTAGCCAAAGAGCGGCCCGGTCGGGCTGATCTCAAAGCGCCCGGCGCGGGGTTGCTCGGCGGCTTCATCCTCCACACGGAAGATCGAGTGGCCGGGGTGCCTGATCGCCAGATCGCCGACAAAGACGCGATCCAGGGTAGATAGCCGGGCATCGAGCACCCGGTTGAACAGCGCCGACTGGTAGGCCGACAGGAAAAAAAGCTTCAGCGATTTGGGCACAGCGGCATACGCCTGCTGGAAATCGCCAGCGGTGCGGATCAGCACCTGCAACGAACGACGTTCATCGGCCATGCTGTGCGGCAACAGGTGCAGCGCCTGCGGCCATTCTCCGGCGTCGAACCGCGCCCGGGCTTCCTGGACCCTCTGGCTCTCGTTGGGATGCGGCCGGCCCAGGAAAGCCCGCACAAAGCCGGCCGCATCGTTCCTCACCACCGCTTTTCCCAGGTCGGCAGAATCGCCCCGCAGGCCAAAGCGCTGCGGCCCGTAGCGGTTGGGCACGCCGCGCCGCACCAACACATCCAGGATCGCTCGACAGGCCGGCAGGGCCGCACGGTCTACCTGCCTGATGCGGATGGTGAACCGATTGCCGCGCAGATGGCCGATCTTGAGCTTGTTGCGGTGCCGCTCAGCCCACAATACCTCCAGGTTCGGCAGGTCGAGGGCGGTCACCGCCTCGGGCGGCACCCCCTCTACCGACAGCATCTGGCAGGTGATGGCCTGGGCGTCCTTGAGGCCGGCATGACCGATGCGGCCCGGCGATACCCCCAGCGCCCGGGCGATGGCGGCGATCGCCTCGAAGGTCGAAAGGCCGACCTTGCGGATCTCGAAAAAGGTGTGCTCCCCTTCGCCGACCGGCAGATAGAGGGGCAGCTCTTCCACCACAAAGTCTTCGACCCGCTCCTTGATAGTCCCACCGATGCCCGGCAGGTCGTCGGTCAGATACCGTTCCTCCTGGGTCATCCCTCAGTTCCGGGACAAAAGCCCGCTAAACCCCCCTTCCCACTGCTCTCGTTGGGTCTGGATGATATGGTTCAGGATCAACTGCTCACGGCGCAGGATGGACCACTCGGCCCGGAGCAGGTGGGCCACCGTGTCCTGACTCAACAGTTGCTGCTTTTGGAGCATGGGCAACTGCAGGGCAATGGCCACCAGCAGCGCCAGCGCCGATGGCTCGGTGGGGATCTCGTCAATGTCCATCTTGTGGCCCTGAGCCTGGGCCAGCAGGACCAGGTACTGGTGGAAGAGGGCGCGCAGCGGGTTGACCAGGCCCTGATCCTCCGCCTGATCCTGAACCAGCGGCCACGGTTCGGCACGGCTCACCAGGTATGGCTGCTCTTCGTGCACGGTGAGCACACGGAATCGCTCATGGCCGATGACCACGATGTTGATCTGCCCGTCGGACAGGTAACTCACCCCGGCGATCAGGGCCGAGGTGCCGATCTCATAGAGCCGCTTCTCTGTGGGATGGATCAGGACCACGCCAAAGGGCCGCTCCTCCAGCAGGCAACGGTTGACCATCAGTTTGTACCGCTCTTCAAAGATGCGCAGGGGCAGGATCATGCCGGGGAACAGCACCGTATGGAGCGGGAAAAGCGGCAGGTCGGTCCAGATGCTCATCCTGGGTCCCCCTGGTGCAACGTCAGGGAGAGCGGCCCGGCCGGGAGCTGGATCGTCTCCTTCACGGCAGCCGAAGGCAGGTGGATGACCGAAATGGTCTGCGAGGTCAGATTGGCAACATACAGCCACTGGCCGTCGGCACTGACGGTCAGGGCCACCGGCCGGGCCCCCACGGCCAGCAGGGTCGGCGCTTCCGATCCGATCGGATCCAGGATATAGAGGGTGCCCAGCGCTTCGTTCAAGGCGTACACCTCTCGTTTGACAGGCGAGGCGGCCAGGGCCGAGATACCGGTCGGGACCTCTCTGCTAAAGACGATGCCGAGATCGGTTTGAACGGTAGTTAGCAGGCCATACGGGTCGCCACCTGGGAAGGAGCCTTGCAGGGTAGCAATACTTGCCGGTGCTGCTGACGTAGAGAGGACATAGCCGGAATGGAGAATGGACAGGTAGCGCCCATCGCCCGACAGGATACCCGTCCCCCGAAAGCGGCGTGGACCGGTCGGCAAGTCGTACATCCTCCACCTCCGCAGGATGGTGTCGTCGAGCTTCCATGCCCGGCACTCGGCAGCGCACAGGACATAGAGGTCTGTCCCGTCCGGCCTCCACCGAAGCCGCTCCTCCAGATTCACGCTGGTCAGCAGCCGGTCGGCCAACCGGTCACCGGTCTGGGCATCCAGGATGAGCAGGTGAACCAGCTCTGGCATGGCCGAGGCATGACCGGTGGGCAGGCTGGTGATCACCAGATGCCGGCCGTCGGCGCTCAGGTCCAGGCTCTCGATACTCCCACTCACTTCCATCCGCGCCAGCAGCCTGCCATCCCGACTATCCAGGAGGTAGCCCTGGTCGCCGGCGACGGCGTAGAGCAGTTCCTGATCGGGATGGGCGAGCAGGTGGCGCACCGGCGCCTGTGGCGGGGCCGGCAGGGCAAAGGTCTGCACGATCAACAGGCTGGCGGTATCAATCACGGCAATCCGGGCTTCGTTCAAACCGACAAACAGCCGTGCGGCGGCGTGGGGAGAGAGGAACAGCGTGAGGGTTGTTTCCCTGCCGGCCGGCACCTCCACCTGAGGCTCACAGGCCAGATCGTACCCCGCCTGTTGAACGCAGAGCCGGTAGGCGGGCCTGGGCGGCAACCCGTGAAAGCGGACCATGCCCCCCTCGTCGGTGAGGGCGGTGGGCAAGGCCTGTGTGCCAGGCGCCTGGGCCCACACCCTGGCTCCGACCAGAGGCCCTCCCGTTTCGGCATCTACAACCTGGACGAGCAGCACGGTCGGCGATGGCGCTGTCACATAGAGCAGGATCAGGGCGAGCCACATCAGCCCGGCTGCAATCAGAAGCAAGACCAGCGGTTTTCGCTGCTTCACTTTTTTCTCCCACATGGGTCGCCAGGTCCAACACCTGAATCAGCCACAATTATACACCAGGAGCCGGAAAAAGGGAAAAGACCTTCCAGGTCTAACCACCACATTTCGGTTGCGGCCAGGGCAACGCTGTGGTATACTTGGAGCAGGAGGGTGAATTGTTCGAGATTCCACCGCGCAAGAAACCAGCCGACGACAACGGCTATTTTGAGGAACTGACCAGGGCGATCTTTCAGGCCGGCTTCAGTTGGCGGGTGATCCGGGACAAGTGGCCCAACTTTCAAACGGCCTTTGAAGGCTTTGACATCGCCACCGTGGCAGGCTATGGGGAGCCTGACATCGAGCGGCTGCTGGCCGATCCGGGGATCGTGCGCAACCGGCGCAAGATCGAGGCGACGATCCACAACGCCCGCGTCATGTGGGACCTGATCCAGCAACATGGTTCATTCCATGCCTATCTGCGCAGCCTCGACGGCCTGGATTACGCCGGGCGGCGCCAAGAGCTCAGCCGACGCTTTCACCACCTGGGCCCGACCGGCGTGTTTGTCTTTCTGTGGTGTGTGGAGGAAGAGGTGCCGGCCTGGGAAGAGCGCATGACATAAGGAGCGAGAGACAATGTTCGTCCGCATTGGAGCAGGCGAGTGTGCCATCATTGTGTTGCTGCTGCTGGTCGTGGTGATCGGCCTTGCCCTGAGCGCTCGCCTGCGGCGGCAGTAGGGCAAGGGGAGCCGGAACACCGACAGTCAGTGACTGACCGCCGGTCAGTCATGGCTCTCCGAATTTTGCAAAATCACGAGGGTGTGGTATAATCTTTCCATGGCGGAGTCAATGGAGCTCCAAAGATTGAGAGGGATCTGCCGTGAAGGGCCTTCTTGTCAGTAAAGAGCACAGTCCGTGCTGCTGCCCTGAGAGAAGGTATGGCCTTGGTGAGAAAGCACAACTTTTTTGCCGCCCAACCCGGCTGTGTCGGGTCGCCTGGGCGGCTTTTGTGATCGGCGATTGTCGAGTACCTTGAATGTTAGCTGGACAATGTTCGATTTGACCTCTCCCCTCCCTCCCCATAGGCGTCAACTTGAGGCGCGGGCGATTGGAAATCGCGCCGGTAAGGGCAGAGCAGCGTTCTGCCCCATACGCATCAAGTTAAGCGACTCAAGTCGCACCTCAGGGGCCTGCGGCCAGGCATCCACCTGCGTGGATGCCGCCGTCCGCGCAGGCGGACGGCCAGGGGCAGAGCGCCGCTCTGCCCCTACGGGTGCGATTTCCAATCGCCCGCGCCTTACCTTGATGCCAATGGGGCAGAGCAGCGTTCTGCCCCTACTTAACTTGACGCCTGTGCTCCTACCCTCTGGCCCTCTTCCGGTTGGGGGATGGGGTGAGGTCAGATTGAGCATCGTCGAGATGCCGGGAGTAACAGATGAGTGAGAACGGAAAACCACCTGCTGCTCTGGTCATCGGCGCAGGGATTGCGGGCATCCAGGCCGCACTGGATATCGCCGAGGCCGGCTTTCCCGTGTACCTGGTGGAGCGGCAGCCGAGCGTAGGTGGCCATATGGCCCAACTGGACAAGACCTTCCCCACCCTCGACTGCTCGGCCTGTATTCTGACCCCCAAGATGGTGGACGTGGCCAGTCACCCCAACATCGAGCTGCTGACCTGGAGCGAGGTGCTGGGGGTGGAGGGGGAGGCAGGGGCGTTCCGGGCACGGGTGCGCAAAAAGGCCCGCTATGTGGACCTGTCCAGATGCACCGGCTGCGGTGACTGCGCCAAGGTTTGCCCGGTGGTCGTGCCCAACGAGTTCGATATGGAGATGGCCGACCGCCATGCCGTCTATGTCCCCTTTCCCCAGGCCGTGCCGAACAAATACACCATTGACAAACGCGGCTGGCCGCCCTGCAAGGATGCCTGCCCGGCCCACATTGATGTTCAGGGCTACGTGGCCCTGATCGGCCAGGGCAGGTTTGCCGAAGCGCTGGCCCTCATCCGACGGACCATCCCCTTCCCCGGCGTGATCGGCCGGGTGTGCAACCACCCCTGCGAGACAGCCTGCAACCGTGGCCGGTACGACCAACCGATTGCCATCTGTGCCCTGAAACGGTTTGTCGCCGATTGGGAGATCAGGGAATCCGGGGATCAGGGAGCGGGGAGTGGGGAATCGGTCTCCCGCCCCCCGGTTCCCGATCCCCGATCCCCGATCCCCGCTGCCCGTCGCGTCGCGGTGATCGGCGCCGGGCCGGCCGGGCTGACCGCCGCCCACGATCTGGCGCTCCAGGGCTACGCCGTCACCGTGTTCGAGGCATTGCCGGTGGCCGGCGGGATGCTGGCTGTGGGGATCCCCGACTATCGCCTGCCCCGCCCTGTGCTCGAAGCCGAGATCGCCTCCATCCAGGCAGCAGGGGTGGAGATCAGGCTGAACACACCGGTCGGCGGTCCTGGCGGACCTTCCCTGGATGATCTGCGCCGCGAGTATGATGCGCTGTTTATCAGTGTGGGGGCTCACCGGGAACTGGAACTCCGGATCGAAGGCGAGGAACTGGAGGGGGTCACACCGGGCGTGCTGTTCTTGCGCGAACTGCACTTGAAGCAGCACACCCTGCAACTTGCCGGCAAAAAGGTGATAGTCGTTGGCGGGGGGAACGTGGCGATTGATGCCGCCCGCTCGGCCTTGCGCCTGGGGGCCGGGTCGGTGACCCTCGTCTATCGCCGCTCCCGGGCCGAGATGCCGGCCAGCTCATGGGAGGTGGAGGATGCCGAGGAGGAAGGGGTCCGGCTCCACTTCCTGGCCAACCCGATCCGCATCCTGGGCCAGAATGGCAAGGTGGTCGGGGTCGAATGTATCCGCATGGAACTCGGTGAACCGGATGCCAGCGGCCGCCGCCGGCCCATCCCGATCCCCGGCTCTGAATTTGTGCTGGAAGCAGACCTGGTCATCCCGGCCATCGGTCAGACGCCAGACCTGACCTTCCTGGGGGATGGGACATTGTCGGTTACACGTCGGGGGACCCTGGCCGCCGACCCGATGACGCTGGCGACCGATGTGCCGGGCATTTTTGCCGGTGGCGATGCCGTCAGTGGGCCGGCCACAGCCATCGAAGCGATTGCGGCCGGCAAACGGGCCGCCGAGAGCATCCACCGCTATTTACAAGGCGAGGCGCTGGCCCGGCCAGAACGGGGACTGCCGGTTGTGCCCTACGAGGAGGTGGACCTGCGCCGGGCGCGCAAGGAGGCGCGCGCCTCCATGCCCAAACTGGCTCCCGAAACGCGCAGAACCGATTTTGCCGAGGTGGAGCTGGGCTTCAGCGAAGAACAGGCCATCGCCGAAGCGCGGCGCTGTCTCAACTGTGCCGTCTGCTCCGAATGCCGCCAGTGCGTCACCGCCTGCCAGGCCAGGGCCATTGACCATGACATGCAGGATGAAATTGTGGACCTGGAGGTGGGGGCCATTGTCGTCGCCACCGGCTTTGACCTGTTCGACGCCGCTCGTGAACCCGAATTCGGCTATGGCCGCTACCCCAACGTGATCACCGGCTTGCAGTTCGAGCGGCTGTCCTCGGCTTCGGGGCCAACGGCCGGCAAGATCAGGCTAAATGGCATGGAGCCGAAGGACATTGTGTTCATCCATTGCGTCGGTTCGCGGCACAGGCAGGTGGATGTAGAATACTGTTCGCGCGTCTGTTGCATGTACACCGCCAAACAGGCCCATCTGGCCCACGACAAGGTGCCAGGAGCCAGGATCACGGTCTTTTATATGGACGTGCGGGCCTTTGGCAAAGGCTTTGAAGAGTTCTACGACCGGGTGCGGGCGGAAGGGATCACCTATCGGCGGGGCAACCCCTCGGAGATTTTTAAGCGGGGCGACAGGCTGATCGTCCGCGCCGAGGATACGCTGCTGGGCCAGACGGTCGAGGTGCCGGCCGACCTGGTGGTGCTGGCCACCGGCGTCCGGCCCCGCGCCGACGCTGACCGGGTGGCGGAGATGCTGGGCCTGGAGCTGGGTGATGACGGCTTTTTCGCCGAGCTTCACCCGGAGCTGCGACCGGTGGACACCAAACGGCGGGGCATCTTTCTGGCCGGGAACTGCCAGTCGCCCAAAGACATCCCCGACACCGTGGCCCAGGCCAAGGCGGCAGCCGCCGGGGCGATTGTGGAGCTGTCGCGGCGGAAGCGGGAGCGGGGTTGATTTGGCTCTGTGTCCTGGTGTATAGATGGGAGAACAATCGAACGATGACAGTCCGTTTTCATTCACATGCCTGGGAGCGTATGGTCGAGCGGGGCGCGACCGAGGAGGAAGTCAGGGTTACGGTTGAGCAGGGCGAGCGATTTCCAGCCAGGTTCGGGCGTACCGGCTTTCGGCGCAATTTCCCGTTCGATGACGAGTGGCGCGGCCGGCACTATGGAACCAAGCAAGTGGAAGCCTTTGCCGTTCGGGAAGGTCCGGATTGGCTGGTGATCTCGGTCATCACCCGCTATTTCTGAGGGGTAGGAAGGGGAGTAGTACGATGAAACTGAGCTACGATCCGCGCTACAACATCGCGTATTTGCGTTTTCAGGAGAAACGGGCCGGAGTGGAGGCCATACGACTCAGCGACGAGTTGGTGGTGGACATGGCCCCCGACGGCACGATCTATGGTATCGAGTTGTTGAACGCCAACGAGCAGCTGCGGCGCGAGGACGCGGGCCGGTTCCTGGTGGTCAACGAGGCGACAGGGCAGCAGGCCGAATTGTCGCTGGCTATCGGTTGAAAGATGAGCCGATCCTACGTTACAGTGCCGGTGGCCCAGGCCAGGGCGGCGGCAATTCTTCTCCTGACATTGCGTAGAGGCTGATGTAAACAGGGGGTAGCATGAAAGTCAACACCCGGGACTTTGTCCAAGAATACACCTTGTTGGAGTGCATCCAGTGCGGGCGCTGCACCGGCGGCTGCCCGGTCTCGATGAAGACGGCCCTCAACATCCGGGGCATTATCTACCAGGCGCTGATCGAGGATTTCATAGATCCCAGCCAGATGCCGGTCCTGTGGGACTGCACCAACTGCCTGACCTGCACCCTCCGCTGCCCTAAGGACATCCACCCCGCCGATGTGATCATCGGCCTGCGGAGCTACATCGTCGGCGAGGGCAAAGGGGTGCCGCCCCGCGTCCGCGACGCGCTGATGAGCGCCTTCACCCGGGGCAACACCCTGGGCTTTGCCACCGAAGGCCGCGACGGCTGGACCGAGGGACTGGGCTTTGAAGTGCCCCATGTCCTGGACACAGGCCAGACCGACCTGTTGTTCTATGTCGGCTGCACCCCGGCCTACGACCCCCGCGTCCAGCCGGTGACCCGCGCCCTGGCGACCCTGTTCCGGCGGGCGGGCATCGAGTTCGGCACCCTGGGCGTGGATGAGGTGTGCTGTGGCAACGAAATCCGGCGCATCGGCGAGGCGGAAGGTTTTGCCGACATGGTGCAGGGCTTCCATGAGATGTGCCAGGAGTTTCAGGCACGGCGGATGGTGACCGTCTCGCCCCACTGCTTCAATGCGTTCCGCAACGAGTATGGCGAGATGCCCTTCCCGGTGCAACACTACACTCAGCTCCTGGTCGAGCTGCTGGAGGGCGGCAGGCTGACGCTGACCAATCCGGTGCGCAAAAAGGTGACCTATCACGACCCCTGCTTCCTGGGCAAACACAACGGCATCTACGATGAGCCGCGCTACATCCTGCGCTCTATCCCCGGCGTCGAGTTCGAGGACCTGGACCGCAGCCGGGAGCGGAGCGTCTGTTGCGAGGGCGGCGGCGGGCGGATGTGGGCCGAAGGCACCAACGTCGAGGAGCGGCTGGCCCACCAGCGGGTGCGCGACGCGGTGGCCCTGGGCGCCGAGGTCCTGGCCGTGGCCTGTCCCTTCTGCCTGCTGACCCTGGAGGACGCGGTCAAGATTCTGGGGCTGGACGACCGGATTCAGGTGATGGACATTATGGAGTTGGTGGCGTCGGCGATGGGAGAGTAGGGATCGGGTATCAGGCATCGGGTACTTTTTGTACCCGAAGAGAGAGGGGAGAAGTGCTTGAAGCGCTGATTCGCTCCAGTGAGGAATGAGAGAGAAGCACAAATGGCACCAAGGATCGGCGTGTACGTCTGCCATTGCGGCATCAACATCGCGGCGACGGTGGATTCAACCGCGGTGGCCGAGTATGCGGCCTCGCTGCCCCACGTGGTCGTCGCCCGCGACTATGTGTATATGTGCTCCGACCCCGGCCAGGAGATGATCAAACAAGACATCCGGGACTATGGCCTGAACCGCGTCGTCGTCGCCTCCTGCTCCCCCCGGATGCACGAGACCACTTTCCGCGCCGTCGTTCAGGAGGTGGGGGTCAATCCCTATCAGTTCGAGATGGCCAACATCCGTGAGCAGTGCTCGTGGGTGCACAGCGACCGGGTCGTTGCCACTCAGAAGGCCAAAGAGTTGATCGCCGGTGTGGTGGCCAAGGCGACGTTGCTGGAGCCGCTGGAAGAGCGCCGGGTGGCTGTCACCCCGGCGGCACTGGTCATCGGCGGCGGGGTGGCCGGGCTGGAAGCGGCGCTGGACATCGCCGAGGCGGGGTACCAGGTCTACCTGGTCGAGCGGCAGCCCAACCTGGGCGGACGGATGGCCCAACTCAACAAGACCTTTCCCCGCCTGGAGGATGCGGGGGCGCTGATCCTCTCCGACATGGAGCGGGCCATGGCCCATCCCCGCATCGAGGTGCTGACCTATAGCGAGGTGGCCAACGTCGAAGGGTATATCGGCAACTTTACGGTGACGGTCCGCCGCAGGCCGCGTTTTGTGGAGGCAGACAGGTGTACCGCCTGTGGCAGGTGTGCCCTGGCCTGTGTCCTGGCCGGCCAGATCGCCGACGAGTTCCAGGCCGGGATGGGCCGGCGGGCCGCCATTTTTCGGCCCTCCCCCCGCGCCCTGCCGCCGACCTACACCGTAGACCCGGCCCATTGCCTGCTGCTGACGACAGGCCGCTGTGAGGAAGGTCCACCCTGCGCCCTGGCCTGCCCGGAAGGGGCGGTGAATTTTGACCAACAGGAAGAGCAGGTTGTCTTGCAGGTGGGGGCTATCATTGTCGCCACCGGTTACGACCCGTTCGACGCCGCGCGCAAGCCTGAATTCGGCTATGGGCGCTATCCCGGCGTGATCACGGCGCTGGAGTTTGAGCGGCTGGCAGCGGCCGACGGCCCGACCGGCGGGCGGATCGTCATCCCCGGCACCGACAGGCCGCCCCAGCAGGTCGTCTTTATCCACTGCGTCGGCTCGCGGGACAAACAGTTGGGCCACGCCTACTGCTCGCGGGTGTGTTGTATGTACACCGCCAAGCAGGCCAACGTTCTCCTGGACCAACTGCCCGATGCCCGCGTGACCGTCTTTTACATGGACGTGCGGGCCTTTACCAAAGGGGGCGAAGAGTTTTACGACCGGGCGCGGTCGCGGGGGGTGCGCTACCGGCGCGGCAACCCCTCGGAAATCTACCGCCGCGGCGACCGGCTGGTGGTCCGCGCCGAGGACACGCTGCTGCGCAAGACGGTCGAGGTGGAGGCCGACCTGGTCGTCCTGGCCGTTGGCCTGGAACCGGCGGCGGCGGGCGATGGGGTGGCCAGGCTGCTGAAACTGGCGCGCACGGCCGACGGGTTCCTGGCCGAAGCCCACCCCAAGTTGCGTCCGGTGGACACCACCAGCGATGGCATCTTCCTGGCCGGCACCTGCCAGGGGCCGAAGGACATCCCTGACACGGTGGCGCAGGCCAGGGCAGCCGCTTCATCGGCCCTGATCCCGCTCTCGGTGGGCCAGGCCAGGGTAGAGGCCATTGTCAGTTCGGTGAATCGCGAGCTGTGCGTCGGCTGTGGACTGTGCCAGGCGGCCTGCGCCTACGGCGCTCTGAGCCTGCACCCCTGGCGCGGCATCATGACCATCAATGAGGTGTTGTGTAAAGGCTGCGGCGCCTGCTCGGTGGCCTGCCCCTCCAAAGCGATCACGCTGGGGCATTTCACCCAAAAGCAGACACTGGCCATGTTGGATGCAATGTTGGCGTAGCACGATTCGAAGGAGGTAGCATGAACTCAATCGTCTGTCTCAAAGAGGTCCCCGACACCGAGACGCGCATCGAGGTGCGGGGCGGAAAGATTGTCGAGGAGGGGATCCAGTACGTGGTCAACCCCTACGACGAGTTCGCCCTGGAGGAGGCCCTCCGGTGGCAGGAGGCGCACGGCGGTAAGGTCACGCTGATCAGCCTGGGGCCGGAGCGGGCACGGGAGAGCATCCTCAAGGGCCTGGCCATGGGGGCCGACGAAGTCTATCACCTCTCCGACCCGGCCTTCCTGGGTGGCGACGCCTACGCCACGGCCCAGGCTCTGGCGGCGGCCATTCGCAAGTTGGGTGAGTACGATGTCATCTTTTGCGGCAAACAGGCTGTGGACGACGACAATGCTGCCGTGGGAGCCATGCTGGCCGAAATGCTGGACCTGCCCCACGTCTCGGTCGTCACCCGCCTGGAACTGGCCGCCGATGGCAGGTCGGTCCGCGCGGAACGGGAGATCGAGGGCGGCCGTGAGGTGGTCGAGACGCCGCTGCCGGCGGTCCTCACCGCCCAAAAGGGGCTGAACGAGCCGCGCTACCCGTCGTTCAAAGGCATCCGCCAGGCCCGGAGCAAACCGTTCACCACCTGGACGCCGGGCGACGTGGGCCTGGACCCCGGCACAGTGGGCGCGGCGGGAGCCAGGCTGGAAACCATCGAAATCCTGCCGCCGCCGGAGCGACCGGCCGGGCGCATCGTCCCCGGTGAGCCGGAAGAAGCGGCCAGGGAAGTGGTGCGCCTGCTGCGCGAAGAAGCCAGGGTGATTTAGGGACAGGGATCAGGATACGAGGAGGAACAGATGGGAAACAACGTTCTGGTCATAGCAGAACAGCGGGATGGTGTCCTGAAAAAGGTCACCTTCGAGGCTCTGGGGGCCGGGGCACAACTGGCCGCCGCCCTGGGTGGCCAGGTCGAGGCGGCGTTGCTGGGCAATGGCCTGGGGAATCTGCCCGATATCCTGGCCCGGTACGGCGCGGCTAAGGTCTATGTGGCCGACGACCCGGCCCTGGCGCGCTACTCGGCTGAGGGGTATACCAACACCCTGGCCGCCTTTCTCGGCAAGGTCGAACCGGCGATTGTTCTGGTCGGCGCGACGGCTCTGGGCAAGGACCTGGCTCCCCGGCTGGCCGCCCGGTTGGGCGTGGGACTGGCCTGCGACTGCACCGCCCTGGAGATCGCCGATGGGCGGCTGGTGGCCACACGGCCCATCTATGCCGGCAAGGCGCTGGCCAGAGTAAAGCTGAACGGCGACCCGCAGATCGCCACCCTGCGGCCCAACGTCCTGCCTGTCCCTGAACCGGCCACCGAGGCCAGGGCGGTGGTCGAACCGGTGGTGGCGGCGGCTGGCAACATCCGGGCCAGAGTGGTGGACATCATCGGCGCGGGTGAAGGCGAGGTAGATGTGGCCGAGGCGAACATCATCGTCTCCGGCGGACGGGGGGTGGGCGGTCCGGAGGGCTTTGCTCCCATTCGCAGCCTGGCCAGGACGCTCAAGGCAGCCGTGGGCGCTTCCCGTGCCGCGGTGGACGCCGGCTGGATCGAGCACAGCCACCAGGTGGGCCAGACCGGCAAGACGGTCACCCCCAACCTGTATATCGCCTGTGGCATTTCGGGCGCTATCCAGCATCTGGCCGGGATGAAGACCTCCAAGGTCATCGTCGCCATCAACAAGGACCCCGAAGCTCCGATCTTCAAGGTGGCCAACTATGGCATCGTCGGTGACCTGTTCACCGTGGTGCCTCTGCTGGAGAAGGAATTCAAGGCCCTGTTGTCGGAGTAGCGGCCAGGGGCCAGGGGACCTCCGGGGATTTTGAGACCCCGGAGGTCTTGTTTTCCCTGCTCCCGCCGGGTCTGGGACCTGGCGGCCCCCCCTGGCGGGGGTCACAGACCCCCGCCGAGCGATAGCTTCCCCGCCGAGCGATGGGACCTCACCCCTACCCCCTGGCCCCCTTCC
>Ga0209162_1001866_pt1 | contig 19646 bp, 14 predicted proteins | sample YNPNPMetaG_FD_187121 | JGI IMG/M metagenome (GOLD analysis project Ga0209162, IMG submission 187121) | Anoxygenic and chlorotrophic microbial mat microbial communities from Yellowstone National Park, USA - YNP NP MetaG (SPAdes) (version 2) ... | reverse complement strand
GCCCCATCCGGTCTGAACAGCGTACCACCCAGGACACCAAGGACACAAAGGGCCTGCAAGGGCAGGTTCCCAGATCATCCTTCGTGTCCTGGGTGTCCTTGGTGGTTTATGCGGCCGGGCATCCACCGGCCAGGAATAATCCAGCCAGACCAGGGTGTCGGCCCGGGTCCAGATGATGTCGCGCACCCGGCTATAGTTGCCATCCACCACCCAGGCCTCGCCGCTCAGCGCCTGGGCCACCCGTTCCCGGAACAGGTCCGCCGCGACCGGAGTCCAGTTGGGGCCCCAGTGCAGCGCATCGAGTTCGACGTGGGGGATACCCAACCGTTCGGCCAGGCGGTGGGCCAGCGTCGTCTTGCCCGATCCGCTGGTGCCGACAACGGCGATGCGGCGTGGGCCTGGAGGTGGATGATTCATGGTTCCAGCAGGCGGGCGATGAGCGCCTTCTCCTCCTCTTCGGTGTGGACCTGACCGTCCAGCCTGGCGTCGCGCACGGCATTGAGCAGTCGGCGGAACAGAGGCGACGGCTTCAGGCCCAGCGCCTTGAGGTACTCGCCATCCACCACCGGCTGCACGCGGCGCAGTTCATGCTCGTAGCGCCACAGCCGGTCGCGCGCCCGGGCCGATGGGGTCGCCAGCCAGCCGATCAACAGGGCCGGAGAGCTGGTGTGGCGCAACAGGTGATCGATCTCATGGTTGGCCAGGTCTGGCCTGTCCAGGTCGGCCTCCATGGCCCGCAGGTCATGCACCTGGCGGAGCAGTATCAGGTCGTTGCGGAAGATCCTGAGCCGGCCGGTCAGCGCCTCCAGATCGGAGGGGGAGAAGGGGTAGGTGAGCAGGGCCAGGTAGTAGCCGGGCCGGGGGCGGCCGCCCTCCTCGGTCGGCACCTCCCACTCACCGGCCGCCAGTGTCTGGCGCAAGCGGTCGAACAGCTCCCAGATGTTCTCGGGGCAGGCCAGGCGGGGGTGGATGTGGGCCAGCACCCCCAGCGCGTCCAGCCGGCAGAGCACCCGTTCCGGCTCCTGTTCGCGCAGGATGAGGTAGAGTTCGTGGCGGATCCGCTCGCCGGTGACGCGGGAGAGCATGGGCAGGGCGTTGTCAATCAACTCCGCCGTGCGCGGTTCGATGACAAAGCCCAGGCGCTGCTCAAAGCGGGCCGCACGCATGATCCGCGTCGGGTCCTCGATGAAGCTCAGGCTGTGCAACACCCGGATCAGCCCGTCCTTCAGGTCCCGCTCGCCGCCGTAAAAGTCGAGCAGGCGGCCATAGTGCCCCGAATCCAGGCGGATGGCCAGGGTGTTGATGGTAAAATCGCGGCGGTGGAGGTCGGCCTTGATGGAACTGCTCTCCACCTCCGGCAGAGCGGCCGAGGAGGGATAGAACTCTAACCGGGCGGTGGCAAAATCCAGGGCCGAGACCCCGAACTCGGCTTCGCGGCCCTCCAGAATGACTTTGGCCGTGCCGAAGCGGCGGTGGCTGCGGGTGCGGGCCCCGATCTGCTGGGCCAGCCGCCGGGCCAGCCGGATGGCATCCCCTTCCACCACCAGGTCCATGTCCAGCGTCGGCTCCCCCAGCAACAGGTCGCGGACAAAGCCGCCGACGACATACAGCGGATAGCCAAGCTCCTGGGCCAGGTTGCTGGCCTGCTTCAACAGCTCCAGCAGGGGGCCGGGCAGGGCCGCCTCGATCTTGTGAGCGATCTCGCGCCGGCGGGACAGTTGATGGGGCGGGGTGGCCCACTGCTTGATCAGGTCGGTGCGGGTCACCACGCCGACAATCTCCCCCCCGTCCACCACCGGCACCTGCCCGACGCCGAACTGGGTCATCACCTGTTGCAACCGCTCCACCGAGTCGGTGGGGGCAACCTGGATGTCGCCCTTGATCATGTAATGGCTCACCGGCTGGTTGTCCAGATGGAGGCGCACCGCCCGGTCAATCTCGCGGCGGGTGAGGAGACCCACGATCCGCCCCCTGCCGTCAACGACCGGAAACCCCTCAAAGCCATACCTGAGCATCGCCTCGGCGGCTTCATGCACCGTGGTGTCGGGTGCCAGGGTGTGAACGCCATGGGACATGAGCTGGGCCACGGTCTGGGCGGGGTGGATGTGCTGCTCCAGCAGTTCAAGCAACCTGTGGCGAATGGTCGGCAGGTCGGCATCGCGGATGAGGGCCGCCGCTGCCCGGGTGTGTCCTCCCCCGCCTAAATGTTGGGCAATGTGGCCGACATCCACCTCATCGGTCGTGGCCCGGGCTACCAGTTGCCGGTGCTCCCCCAGGTCCACCACCAGGAACAGCCCGGCCGGATCGTACAGGTCGCGGACCTTGTGGGCCAGGGTTGAGATCTCTTCCACATACCCTTCCGCCGTGGCGGTGGCGATCACAACGGTGTGGCCGGCAAAGTCAAACACCTCGGCGCTGTCCAACAGGGCATTGTACAGAGCCAGTTGCTGTTCGGTGAGGGGATGGTGCAGGTGGTCGCTGATCACCGCCAGGTTGGCCCCCTGCTCGACCAGCCAGGTGACACAGCGCAGGTCGCGGAGGGTGGTGGTGGGATAGGCCAGAGAGCCGGTATCCTCGTAAATGCCCAGGGCCAGCAACGTCGCCTCCACCGGGCTGAGGGGCGTTCCGGCAGCGATGAGCCGTTCCACCAGCAGCGTGGTGGTCGCGCCTACCTCTTCGCCGGAGTAGGTCCAGGTGGGCGGCAGGTCGCGGCCGAGGGGGTGGTGATCGATGATCTGGACGATGGTTTCGTCGCTCATCCCCTTGGGGGTGACCAGGGTCTGCGTGTCCACCAGGATGATGCGTTCCACTTCTGCCCGCCGGGGCAGCTCTTCATAGTGCGCGAAGGGCAGTTCATCCCAGTAGAGGGTCAGGAAATCGCGGAGATTGCGGTTGAGGCGGCGGGGCAGCACCGGCCTGGCCTGCGGGTAGAGCTTCCAGGCCGCCAGTTGTGAGGCCAGGCCGTCAAAGTCGGTATTTTCGTGGGTGAGGATCAAGTGCAACCCCATCCCAGATCCTTCGCCTCAGCCACCATCGTCCTGATCACTTCTCCCTTTATTCCTGGTCCGATTCGTATCTTTCTTCTGCATACTCCTCCCCCCCCTGCCCCAGGCCGCTGACCATCACCACCACTCCCAATACCACGATCAGCAGGGCGAGGGTTCCGACACAGCAGATCGGTCCTTCGGCCAGGAGCATATACAGGGCTCTGTTTCCCTCTACAACGGTGTTGATCCAGTCGCCCCACAACCACCTGGGGGCCGTCGGCACCTGAAAGATCGCATTCACGATCGAATAGATACTGCTGGCCAGATAGGGAAGCAGGCAACAGCTCAGGGCTATTCCCAGTGCGGCGATGATACACCCCAGGCCACAGCCTCGTCGCTCCATGATTGGACTCCTTCATGAAAAAGTCGTAAATCCTGACTACGAGCAGGTCAACTCGACCATAGTATACCCCAGGAGGAGAAGTTGTCAAACGTCAAGTCGGTGTCTTTCGTGTCCTGTTCCGGTCCCGTAGAACTCGATCAGGTCGGGTCGCCTGTCCACCACATCGGCATACACCCCCCGATATTCGGGCGGGAGCATGGCGGCCAGACGATACATGATCTCCTCGGTGAAGGCGTGAATATGGGCTGCCCTGACTCTGCCCTCGACCGGAGGGGGTTCAAAAGGTGGACCGAACACGACCCGGATCCGGGCCCGGCGGAATCGCCGCAGGGCGGAAAAGAGTTGCTTCTGCCCTGTGGCAACCACCGGCACCAGTTTGGCGCCGGTCTGGTAAGCCATGTATGCCGCACCACTCCGCCCTTGCTGCATGGCGCCGGTCTTGCTGCGGGTGCCTTCAGGCGCCAGACCCAGCACTCCCCCCCCCCGGAGCACGGCCAGCGCCTGGCGCAGCGCCTTCCGGTCCACCTCACCCCGTCGAACAAAAATGGCGTCCAGGGAGCGAAACAGGGGGCCAAGAAGCCAGTTCTTCTCCCACTTTTCAGCGGCAAACACATAGGCCCGATAGGGAAAGGCGGCCATAACCACCGGCGGGTCAAGCCAATGCAAATGGTTCGTGACCAGAAGGTAAGGTCCTTGCTGCGGGATATGCTCCAGGCCTTCGATCTCCAGGTGGGAGAGGAGGCGCAGCAAGAAGCGGATGATCCCCCGGCTGAGCCGGTACCAGCCCCTGGGCCGGAGTGAACAGGTTCTGACTTGCTGTTTCTCTACGTCCATCGCTGATCCGAACCCTCGCCGTAATTGCCTGTCCTGAAGGCTCTATGACCTGTCGAACGCCGGTCACAGACCGGCTTTGAGCGATGACAAACTCCCCTGAGAGCTTGTCTGAAAACCACCAGGGACACCAAGGGCACCATGCGTCTTTTATTCGTTTCCTTCGTGTCCCTTTGTGGTAAGCTTTTCAGACTGGCTCGGAGGGAGGGTGAGTAGGGGCAGAGCGGCGCTCTGCCCCTACTCACGGCCTGACCGTTGGGGTGGGCGTTGTCGTCTCGGTCGGCACCTGGTAGCCGATCCACCACCCCTGCACCTGGACATCATGGCGGGCCACCGGTCCCAGCGGTGTCAGCGTCACGTCAAAAGGGGCCGTCGCCCCGGCCAGGAACAGCTCGGCGGCAATGCCCACCGTCCGTGCCCCCACCACATGGCCCTGGTCGTCGTACAGAGTGACTACCACCGCCACCCGTTCGGCGTCGGCCTGCCCGCTGTTCCGCACCTGGCCCCGCACCTGATAGACGCCGGTGTCCGACCAGCCGCCCCACTCCTCGCTCACCTCCAGGTCGGGGTAGCGAGGCCCCAGGTGGGTGCTGGGCACGCCGCTGAGCAGGCGCGTCTGATACTGGGCAAAGCTGGCCGGCGGTGCGGCAAACAGGATGGCAAAGGGGCTCCGCCCGCCGGCAGCGACGATGTCCAGTTGGGTATAGGCTGCGCCAGAGGCCAGCAGTCGCCCCTGTTCATCGTGCAGCGAGACCTGAACCTGGACCTCCTCCGCCGCCCGGCCGGAGCGGTTGACCACCTCCCCCAGGCACCACAGGCTGTCGGCCGGTGTGCGGTAGAAAGCCAGTCCCTGGATATGGAGTGTCACGGGGGTTGGCGTAGGCACAGGGGTCGGCTCCCCCTCGCCTGGCTGCAGCGGGATGATGATCTCCTGGCCGATCTGGAGCCGTCGGGGATCGGTGATGCCGTTGACCTCCTGCACATCCTGGACACTCACGCCGAACTGGCGGGCAACGGCCAATAGCGTATCTCCCTTTTTGATGACATAGAGGATGGGGGTCGGGGTCATGGTGGGCGTAGGGGTGTTGGACGGAGTGGCCGGCACAGGGGTAAAGGTAGCCCGCCGGGTAGCAGTCGGCCGGGGCGTGCTGCCCGGCGTGGCGGTGAGGATGGCGGCCGCCGTTGGGGTCGGCGGCTCCAGGATGCGGCCACAGCCGACCAACATCCCGGCAGCCAACCCCGCCACCAGGATGAATCGGATCGGCATGAGGCCCCTGCCCCAGGTTTCCCTTCGTCTTAACAATCTTCTCCCTCAGGTTTCCCTTTGACAGCGGGCCACATTGTAGCCAAAGAGGGAGGAAAAGTCCGAACTGTGACCACTCTTACTGAACTCTGGCCGACCTGGTGTATACTACAGATACTCCTTTCTCCTCCTTGTGAGAAAGAAGAGCGGGAGTCTGGCAAGGGGCCCCGCTCTTCTTTCTTTATGGGCGCAACACAGGCTCAGGCCGAATTGATTCCTCGCCTCTCAACCGATAGCCAACGCCGAATACCGTCTCGATCAGGTCCGGTGCCCCGGCCTCATCCAGCTTGCGGCGCAGGTTCTTGATGTGGCTGTCCACCGTCCGTTCCAGCCCTTCGTAGCTGTAACCCAGGCCGCGCTCGATCAGTTCCAGGCGGGTGAGCGCGTGGCCGGCCTGTTCGGCCAGCGCCCGCAGCAGATTAAATTCGGTCGGGGTCAGGTGCAGCGGCTGCCCTCCGACCTCTGCCCGGTGGGCGGCCACATCCACGGTCAGCTCGCCGACCTGGATCAGCCGCGAGGGGGTCATGTCTCCCTGAGCACGGCGGAGCACCGCCCGGACGCGGGCCACCACCTCACGGGGGTTGAACGGCTTGGTGACATAGTCGTCGGCGCCCAATTCCAGGCCGACGATCTTGTCGTTATCTTCGACGCGGGCGGTCAGCATGATGATCGGCGTGGCGGCCAGCTTCTCATCGCTGCGCACGATGCGGGTCACATCCCAGCCATCCCGATCGGGCAGCATCAGGTCCAGCACCACCAGGTCTGGTTGCTCGCGGCGCAGGATGTGCAACGCCGTCTCGCCATCATACGCGGTGAGCACCTGGTAGCCGACCTGCTCCAGGTAGGCGCGCAACAGACGGACGATCTGCCGGTCGTCATCTACGACCAGAATCCGGTGGGCCATTCCCCTTTTCGTGGTCCCCTTTCACTCCACGGGCACTTCAAACCGATATCCCAGGCCGCGCACTGTGCGCAAGAAGCGCGGCGCATCGGGATCATCTTCGATCTTGAGGCGGAGCCAGTGGATGTGAACGCTCAGCGTGCGGGTGTCTTCCACATAGTCGGTCTCCCAAACCTGCTTCATGATCTCCTGACGGCTGAGGATCCGGCCCGGATTGCGCATAAAAAAAGCCAGCAGGGTTGCTTCCTTGGGCCGCAGATGAAGAGCCAGGTCTCCCTTGCGCAAAGTCCGGCTGTCCAGGTCCAGCACCAGCGGCCCCACCTGGAGATCGGGGTGGTTCAGGTGGGTGGCAACCTTTTTCACCACCGAAAGAAGCCGGCGCGAAGTAAACGGTGGCGTCAGAAAGGCCGTGGCTGTGCTGTTGAGGCCGACCAGGTTCTTTTCCACGAGGAGGATCGCAGGCACATTATCCAGCCGGGCACGGATGGTGTCGCTGACCTTGTAGCCGTTGCTGCCAAACGAGGTCACATCGAGGACCAGCAGATCGGGATGCAGGGAGCGGATGTGGCTCATGGCCTGGCGCTGGGTATGCGCCACGGCTACCTGATAGCCTTTGCGTTCCAGGCTCGGAACCAGCAGGCCGGCAGTAGCCATATCCTTTTCGACGAGCAGAATCCTTAAAGCCATCTCTTTCCCATCCTGCCTGGCGATACCCACCACAGCGGAAGCCCTGTTGGCCGGGAGCAGGTTGGCGGTCGGTCCATGGCTCGACAATGTTCGATTTGACCTCCCCCCTACCCCCTGCCCCTCTTCCCCTCCCGAATTCCGAATTCCGAATTCCGAATTCCGAATTCCGAATTCGGAGGAGAGGGGAAGAGGGTGAGGTCCACCCTTGTTGCCATTGATGTTCATTGAACCATGTCGAGATGGTAAAACGCCCTTGCCTCCTCGGGGTGCCGGGTAGCCCTGCCAGGATTGTATCAGATTTCCGCCTGACTGTCAAACGTTCTGGACGCCGGATAAGGTTCCTGAAAAGTTTGACCTTTCGCTCTTTTTCGGGTATACTATGAGTGGCGGGGCGTAGCGCAGTCCGGTAGCGCGCCTGGTTTGGGACCAGGAAGTCGTCAGTTCAAGTCTGACCGCCCCGACCAGGCGGGAGTAGCGCAGCGGTAGCGCATCTGCCTTCCAAGCAGACTGTCGCGGGTTCGAATCCCGTCTCCCGCTCCAGGATGAGCAACCGCCCCGGTCAGATATGCCTGGCCGGGGCTGTCAGGTTTGGGGAATGATCCCACTTCAGCTTCGCCTCCGCAACTTTATGTGCTATCGGGACAACGTGCCACCCCTGGACTTCAGCGGCATCCATCTGGCCTGCCTGACGGGGGCCAACGGCCACGGCAAATCGGCCCTGCTCGACGCCATCACCTGGGCGCTGTGGGGCAAGGCCCGCGCCAAACGGGACGACGAGCTGATCCACCTGGGCGAGTCGGAGATGGAGGTCGAGTTTACCTTTGAGTTGGGCGGCGCGGTGTACCGCGTCCTGCGCAAGCGCGACAGCAGCAAACAGGGCCGCACCCTCCTCGACCTGCAGGTGCAACACGACGGCCGCTTCCGCTCCATCGCTGAGCCGGGTGTGCGCGCCACCCAGGAGGCCATTGTCCGCCTGCTGCGCATGGACTATGACACCTTCACCAACTCGGCCTTTTTGCTGCAGGGCAAGGCCGACGCTTTCACCACCCGCACCCCCGCCGAGCGGAAACAGGTGCTGGCCGACATCCTGGGCCTGGGTGTGTACGACGAGTATGAGCAGCGGGCCAGGGAGAAGGCCCGGCAAAGAGACCTCCAGGTGGCCGAGCTGGAAGGCACCCTGCGGGACATAGACCGCGAGCTGGCCCGCCAGCCGGAGTACGAAGCCGAGCTCTCCCAGGCCGAGGGCCGCGTCGCCCGGCTGAACGCCGCCGTCGGCGAGGCCGAAGCGGCATTGCAGGCCCTGCGCCACGAGCAACAGAGCCTGGAGCATCAGCAGGCTCGCCTCCGTGACCTGGAGCGCCGTCTGACCCAGGCCGAACAGGAACTGCGCGAGATCGAAAGCCAGATCGCCGGGCGTCAGCAGCGTCTGACCCTCTATGAAACGGCGCTGGCCGGGCGCCGGCAGGTGGAAGAGGGCTACGCGGCCCTGCTCCAGGCCCGCCAGGTTGAAGCCGACTGGAACGAGCGGCTGGCCCGCCATGCCCGGCTCCAGGAGCGGCAGCGAGCCGTGGAGCGGGCCGTGGACGCTGCCCGGCACGAACTTGAGCTGGCCCTGAGCCGCCTGGGCGAACGCCGCCGTGAACTGGAACGTCGGGCAGCAGAGGCCACCCGCTACGAGCGCGAGCTGGCCGGGGTCCGCGCCCGGCTGACCCACCTGACCGAACGCCAGGCAGAGCGCGACGCAATCCAGGTCCAGATACAGGCCCTGGCCGAGGAAGCGGCCAGCCTGAAGGTGGTCAACGACCGGCTCAAGGCCGAGATGGAGGCCCTCGAAGAAAAGCGCAACTGGCTGAAGCGTGAATCGGAGCAGGCTCAGTGCCCGCTCTGTGGACAGGAACTGTCGGACGAACGGCGTGACCTGCTGATCGGGCGGATCGAGGCCGAAGGGAAGGCCCTGGCCGATGCCCATCGGGCCAACTCTGCCCGCCAGCGTGAGATCGTGGCCGGGCAGAAGCGCCTGGAAGCCGACATCCAGCGCCTGGATCGGGAACTGAGCGGGCTGCCGGCCCAACAGCGCCGGGAAGCCCAACTGGAACAGGCGCTGACCGAGGCACAACAGGCCGCCAGCGAACTGGAACCGATCCAGGCCGAACTGGCCAGCCTGGAAGCGCGCCTCCAGGCAGGCGACTATGCCCTGGCCGAACGGCAGGAACTGGCCCGCCTGGCCGCCGAGGCCGAGGCTTTGGGGTATGACCGGCAGGCCCACGACCAGGCCCGCGCCCAGGTTGCTTCCCTGGCCGAATTCGAGGCCCGCTATCAGCGCCTCCAAACCGCCCTGGAACGGATAGACGAGGAGCGGAAGGAGCTGGCCGACCTTCAGGCTCGACAGGCTCGCTGGCAGGAAACCCTGGCCGCCGACCGGGCGCAGCGGGAGGCCCTGGCCGCCGATGTCGCCCGCCTGCCGGAGGTGGTGGCGCGGGTGCAGGCCGGAGCGCAGCAGGTCGAGGAGTTGCAGGCCGAGTCGGCCAGGGCGCGGCTGGCGTTGGGCGCAGCCCAGCAGAAGCTGGACTATGGTCGCACGCTGGCCGCCGAACGGGTGCGCCGCCTGGCCGAGCGGCAGCACCTGGCCGAGGAGAAGGGGATCTATGAGGAACTGCGGCTGGCCTTTGGCAAAAAGGGCATCCAGGCGATGATCATCGAGGCGGCCATCCCTGAAATCGAGTATGAAGCCAATCGGCTGCTGAACCGCATGACCGATGGCCGGATGCACGTCCGCTTTGAGACCCAGCGCGAGACCCTCAAGGGCGATACCGTGGAGACGCTGGACATTCAGATCGCCGACGAGTTGGGCACGCGGCCCTATGAACTGTTCAGCGGCGGAGAAGCCTTCCGCGTCAATTTCGCCATCCGCATTGCCCTGAGCAAGCTGCTGGCCCGCCGCGCCGGGGCACAACTGCAACTGCTGGTCATCGATGAGGGGTTCGGCACTCAGGATGCCGTGGGCCGCGAACGATTGGTCGAGGCGATCAACTCGATTCAGGAGGACTTTGCCCGCATCCTGGTCATCACCCACATCGAAGAGCTGAGGGATGCGTTCCCGGTGCGAATCGAGGTGGTCAAGACGCCGGCCGGCTCGCAGATCAGCCTGAACTGAGGGCCGGTGGCGGATGGCCGTTTCCTTCTTTCTGGAGGTCTATGGCTGGGCCGGGTTGGACCTGGCAGAACGCCAGGAATTGTGCGTATCCCGGCGTGCCTCTTGAGTGTTCCGGGATACGCACTACTCGACACCGAAGGGAGGCAGAGAGTGGAACAGGACCGTTCCTATCGTCGCATCGTCAATGCCTGGTGCATGTACGACTGGGCCAACTCGGCCTTTGCCACCACCATCCTGGCGGCCGTATTGCCGGTCTACTACAGCCAGGTGGCCGGAGCCACCCTGCCCAGCGAGGCCACAGCCACGGCCTACTGGAGCCTGGGGCTGACCATCTCCCTGGCCATTGTCGCCATCCTGTCGCCGATCCTGGGCACCGTCTCTGACGTGATGCGCGGCAAGAAGCGCTTCCTGGCCCTGTTTGCCGGCCTCGGCATCGTGGGGACGGCATTGTTGGTGTTGGTCAGCACCGGCGACTGGTTGCTGGCTTCGATCCTGGCCGTACTGGGCCGCATCGGTTTCAACGGCTCTCTCACCTTCTACGACGCGCTGCTGCCCCACGTCGCCGGGGAGGGGGACCGCGACCGGGTATCGGCGCGGGGGTATGCCTTTGGCTATCTGGGCGGCGGCCTGCTGTTGGCGATCAATGTGGCCATGATTCAGTTTCTGCCCGGCACGTGGGGACCTCGCCTCTCCTTTTTCAGCGTGGCGGTGTGGTGGGCGCTCTTTTCCATCCCCCTTTTCCGCCATGTGCCGGAGCCGCCGACGGCCCCGGCGGTGCTGGCCCCCGGCGAGAATGTCTTTAGCGTCAGTTTCAAGCGGCTGTGGCAGACGCTCCAGGATATCCGTCGCTACCGGGAACTGTTCAAATACCTGATCGCCTTTCTGATCTACAACGATGGCATCGGCACCATCATCGGTGTGGCAGCCATCTATGGCGCGGAGTTGGGCTTTGGCAGCGTGGAGTTGATCCTGGCCCTGTTGCTGGTCCAGTTCGTTGCCGGCCCCTACAGCCTGATCTTTGGCAGCCTGCCGGTGCGGGAGGGGGATGCGTCGGCGAGCCGGTCGGCCCGACGCCGCCCGATCTACCTGGCTTTTATCCTGTTCAGCCTGGTGGCGCTGCCGCTGGTCGGCATCGCCGGCCGCTCCCTGCTGCCCGGTGAGATCACCGGCGCCCCGCTGCCGCCGTACAAAGCGACGGCGAACGCCGTCGGCGAGGGGGTCTATCCGGCGGACGATCCGGCGCTCCGCTACACCGGAGCCTGGGAACAGAGCCTCGTGCCGGCCCGGGAGGTGCGCGAAAAGCAGGATCTGCTCCATGCCGTCACCGAGGAAAAGGGGGCACGGCTGGAGCTGACCTTCCACGGTCAGAGGGTCGAAATCCGGTATGCCACCGGCCCTGAGTGCGGCATCTGGGCCGTTGAGATGGACGGCCGGCCACTCCTGGATGAGGACACGGGCAACCCGCTCACCATTGACGCCTATAACCCGACGGTGCGCTATGGCGTGCGCCGGACGTTCCAGGCTGCAACACCGGGTGAGCACACCCTGAGCCTGATCCACACCGGCGAAAAGGCAGCAAACAGCCAGGGTACCTCCCTGGTCGTGGCTCAGGTCAGGGTCCTGCCGCCCATCCGCCAGAGCAACCTGGGGCTGATCATCGGCCTGGTCATCGCCCTGGAGGCCCTCGGCCTGCTGCTGGCCTGGCTGCTGGGCCGGCCGCTCTTGAGCCGGCTGGCCGACCGGTTGGACACCCGGGCCAGCATCATCCTGGCGTTGATCGTGTATGCCGTCATCGCCGTGTGGGGCTATTTTTTGAATTCGGTGATCGAATTCTGGTTCCTGGCCTGGATGGTCGCCATCGTGCAGGGGGGCAGCCAGGCCCTCAGCCGCAGCCTGTATGCCACCCTGTCCCCGGCAGCCAAAAGTGGCGAGTTCTTTGGGCTGTATGCCATCATGGAAAAGTTCTCGTCGCTGATCGGGCCGGCGCTGTTTGCCGCTGCCGGACTGGTCTTCAACAGCAGCCGGCCGGCGGTGTTGAGCCTGATCGCCTTCTTTGTCATCGGCATCCTGGTGCTGACGCGGGTCAACGTGGCCGAGGGCCATCGCATCGCCAGGGAAGAGGATGCCCGCCTGGGGCTGGAATAGGCCCTGCCGCGGCCGTGGAGGGTAGAGCGATGAATGTCGTCTTCTTTGATGTCGAAACCCAGCGCACCTTTGACGAAGTGGGCGGACGGCATAACACCCGTCGCCTGGGCCTGGCCGTGGCCGTGACCTACTCGACGGGTGAGGGGGCCTTTCACCACTATACCGAAGGAACGGTCGCCGATCTGATCGCCCGGCTCAAGGCCGCCGACCGGGTGGTGGGTTTTAACGTCCTGCGCTTCGACTATGAGGTGCTGAGCGCCTACACCGACGAACGGCTGGACTGCCTGCCGACGGTGGACATGCTGGACCATATCTACCGGCGGCTTGGCTTTCGGGTCAGCCTGGACAACCTGGCCGGGGCGACCTTGGGCATCAACAAATCGGCCGATGGCCTGCAGGCGGTGCGGTGGTACCGGGAAGGCCGTATTCAGGAGATCCTCCACTACTGCCAGCAGGATGTGGAGGTGACGCGGCAACTGTACGAATATGGGCAGCAGCACAGGCATCTCAAGTACCGGGACAGGAACTATCGGTTGCAAATGGTGCCGGTCAACTGGTAAATAGGCGGATCGGGCCGGGTCTCAAGGAGTAACTGATCCCTTGTTACCGATCCTTTGTTCCTTATCCTTGACACGGAAACAGGCTGAACCAGCATACCTGGCTCTGCTCCGTTCCGGGGAGTTGAAGCAGCGCGTCGCTCAGGCCTACGCCCGGTTGGAGGCATGCGACCTGTGCGCTCGCGAGTGCGGTGTCAACCGCCGCCTGAGCCGGGAGGGGGCCGGCTGCCGGACCGGCGAGCGGGCCTGGGTGTCCAGCTATGGCCCTCACTTTGGCGAGGAGGACCCCCTGGTGGGCACAGGGGGTTCAGGGACGATCTTTTTTACCTGGTGCAACCTGCGCTGCCAGTATTGCCAGAACTATGACATCAGTCAGATGGGCCAGGGGCACGAAGTGGAACCGGAGGAACTGGCGCAGATGATGCTCAGCCTGCAGGACCAGGGCTGTCACAACATCAACCTGGTGTCGCCCAGCCATGTGGTGCCCCAGATCCTGGCCGGGCTGCTCCTCGCCGCCGAAGCAGGGTTGCGGCTGCCGCTGGTCTACAACACCGGCGGCTATGACTCACTCAAAACGCTGGCCTTGCTCGACGGTGTGGTGGACATTTACATGCCCGATATGAAATATGCCGATGCCGGGGTGGCCCGCCGCTATTCCAAAATCGGCAACTATCCGGCCGTCAACCAGGCAGCGGTCAAAGAGATGCACCGCCAGGTGGGCGACCTGCTGCTGGACGAGCGGGGGGTGGCCCGACGGGGGCTGCTGGTCCGCCACCTGGTCCTGCCTGAAGGGCTGGCCGGCACGGCCGAGATCGTGCGCTTTCTGCGCGACGAAATCTCGCCCCATACGTATCTCAATGTGATGGCCCAATATCGGCCCTGTTATCGCGCCCATGAACTGCCACCGCTGAACCGGCCCATCACCAGCCAGGAGTATGCCGAGGCGGTCCGTCTGGCCCGGCAGGCCGGCCTGCGCCTGGACGAGCGACGGCCCCGGCTGTTGTGGCTGTGGAGGTGAAACCATCTTTTGAACCGAAGGGATTGCTGTGCTTCACACCATCCTGAACCGCAAACAAACGCAACTGCTCAAGGACGAAAAAGAGGCGCTGGAACGGCTGCAACTGGCCCTGGCCGGCTTTGAGGTCACGCCGGAGGACCAGAAGGCGCTGCAAAAGTCGCTGCGCCAGCTCGATGAGCTGTTCCTGCTGGTCATCGTCGGCGAGTTCAACAGCGGCAAGTCGGCCTTCATCAACGCCCTGTTGGGCGAGCGCTTCCTGCCCGAAGGGGTGACCCCCACCACCGCCCAGATCCACATCCTGCACCATGGCGACACCCCCGACCAGGAGGTGGTGGAGGAAGGGGTGCTGGCCCTCACCCACCCGGCCGGGTTCCTGCGCGAGATCAACCTGGTGGACACCCCCGGCACCAACGCCATCATCCGCCGCCACGAGCAGTTGACCGCCGAGTTTGTGCCCCGCAGCGACCTGGTGGTCTTTGTCACGTCGGCCGACCGGCCCTTCACCGAGAGTGAGCGGGCCTTCATGGAGCGCATCCGCGAGTGGGGCAAAAAGGTGGTCATCCTGCTCAACAAAATTGACCTGCTGGAAGAGGCCGAGATCGTCCAGGTGGTGGAGTATATCCGGCAGAATGCCCTGGCCCTGCTGGGCTTTGCCCCTGACATCTTTCCCGTGTCGGCCCGGCTGGCGCTGCGGGCCAAACAGGCCGAAACCCGCGCCGAGCACGAGGCGTTGTGGGCGGCCAGCCGCTTCGAGGCGGTGGAGGTTTATATCCTCAAGACGCTGGACCAGAAGAGCCGGGTGCAGCTCAAGCTGCAAAATCCCCTGGGCGTGGGGGAGCGGCTGGCCGCCAGCTACCTGGAACTGGCCCGCCACCGCCTGGCCCTCCTGGCCGGCGACCTGAAAGCCATCGAGAATATCGAGAGCCAGCTCGACCTCTATCGCGCCGACATGCAACGCGACTTTCGCTACCGCCTGGCCGACCTCGAAAAGGTGCTGCTGGCCATGAACAACCGGGGCATGGCCTATTTTGACGAGACGCTGCGCCTGGCCCGCCTCCTGGACCTGGTCAATACCCAACGCATCCGCGGCGAGTTCGAGCGACAGGTGGTGGCCGATACCCCCTACGAGATCGAGCGCGAGGTCCACGCCCTGATTGATTGGCTGGTGGAGAAGGACCTGCGCCAGTGGCAGGCCACGCTGGAATACCTGGAACGGCACCGGGCCCGGGTCCATGACCAGGAAGACCGGATCATCGGGCAGGTGGGCGGCCCCTTTGAATACAACCGCCGGGCGCTCCTCGATTCGGTGGGGCGGGCGGCCAAAGAGGTGGTGCTGACCTATGACCGCCAGGCCGAGGCCCGCCAACTGGCCCTGGGGGTGCGCGACGCGGTGGCAGGGGTCGCCGTGCTGGAGGTGGGAGCTGTGGGGCTGGGGGCGTTGCTGGTGGCCATCCTCCACGGCGCGTTGCTCGATTTTACCGGCCTCCTGTCGGCCGGGGCGCTGGCCATTGTGGGGCTGCTGATCATCCCTGCCAAGCGGCGGCGGGCCAAGAACGAGCTGAACGAGAAACTGGAAACACTGCGCCAGCAGTTGATGGCCGCCATGGGGGGGGAATTTGAACGGGAGCTGAACCGCAGCCTGCAAAAACTGCGCGAGGCGATCGCCCCCTACACCCGCTTTGTCCGCGCCGAGCAACAGAAACTGGCCCGGATCGAGGGGGAGTTGAGCGCCATCAGCGCCACCCTGGGGCAATTGCGGTCGCGGATTGACAACCTGTAACCCGCCGGTTCGTTGATTTGGAGGAGGGCCATCCCCGTGGAGATCGAGGCCAAATTTGGCATTCCTGACGAGCAAACCTGGCGGCGTTTGCTGGAAACGACCAGCCTGGCCCGCTTCAGCCTGGGGCCGATATCCCTGGCTGAACTCCACGACCGTTACCTGGATACGGCCGGTCGGTCCATCCTGGCCGGGGGCTATGCCTGCCGCCTGCGCCGCCAGGGCGACCGCACCCTGGCGACCCTCAAAGGCCTGGGCGGGGCAGAGGGGGCGATCCACCGCCGGGCAGAATATCAGGTCGAATTGACCGGCCCCCTCCCCCCCCAGGAGTGGCCACCCGGCGAGGCCCGCGACCTGGCTTTGCGCCTGAGCGGCGGCGAGCCGCTCCTCCCCCTCTTTGACCTGGAACAGACCCGCTATGGCCGTCTGGTGTACGACAGGGACCGCCCGGTAGCCGAACTCGCCCTGGACCGGGTCCGCATCTGCCGGGAAGGATCGGGGATCGCCGCCTGCCTGGAGCTGGAGGTGGAGCTTTTGCCGGACGGCCGCCAGGAGGAGCTGACATGTGTGGTCCAGGAACTTCGGGAGGGGTGGGGGCTGGTCCCTGAAAGCCGCTCCAAGTTTGAACGAGGGCTGGCAGCCGTGCAGGCCGGCCGCCTGACCGCCGAGGAACGGACGGTGGTCGAGCGGCTGACCGGGGAACGCCCGGCCATCGCCCGCCGCGCCCGCCTGTTGCTGGCCTGGGACGAGGGCCTGCCCCGGATCGAGATCTGCCGGCGTGCCGGCCTGTCGCCTCGCCGTGTCCGCTATTGGTTGAGCGCCTTCCGCCGGCAGCGGCTGGGCATCTTTCCTACCCACCCTGTGCCGGCCCCCAGCCCCGCCCCGGCCCCGACGGTCGAGCTTCTCAAACGGCCGGGCCTCACGCCAGATGACCCGATGGATGAGGCGGGGCGCAAAATCGTTCGCTTCCACTTTCAGCGGATGCTCTCCCACGAGCCGGGCACACGCCAGGGCGAAGAGATCGAGGCCCTGCACGACATGCGCGTCGCCACGCGGCGGATGCGGGCTGCCTTTCGCGTTTTTGGCAACTATTTTGACCCCCAGATCACAGCCCCTCTGCTGAAAGGGCTGCGGCGGACCGGGCGGCTGTTGGGCGCAGTGCGGGACCTGGACGTGTTTCGCGCCAGGGTTCAGGCTTATCTGGCCGCACGGCCCGAAGCGGAGCGCGGCGGCCTGGATGGCTTTCTGGCCGTGCTGGAGGAACAGCGCAACGCCGCCCGGCAGGCGATGCTCGCCTACCTGGATAGCCCCAGGTATGCCCGCTTTAAGGAGCGGATGGCCGAATTCGTCGAGACCGAGGGGTTGGGCAGCCGGCCCATCCCCTCTGCTGAAGGCAAACCCCGCCCCTATCGCGTGCGCCACGTCGCCCCGATCGCGATCTACGAGCGGCTGGCGGATGTCCGCGCCTACGACGAATGGGTGAGTGTCCCCAACCCGTCCCTGACCCGGCTGCATGCGCTGCGCATCGCCGGCAAACGGCTGCGCTACACCTTCGAGTTCTTCGGGGAGGTGCTGGGGCCGGAGAGCCGGATCCTCATCAGCGAGGTTGTGGCCCTCCAGGATCACCTGGGCGCACTGCAGGACGCCGTCGTCGCCGGTAGCCTGTTGCGCGATTTTCTGATCTGGGGAAGATGGGGGGGCGACCTGGCCGGGCAGCCGCCTCTCGACCGGGCAGCGCCGGTGGTGGCCCCCGGTGTGGCCGCGTACCTGGCCGTCAGACAGGCGGAGATCCAGCAGTTGCTGAGCACCTTCCCCCAGGTCTGGCAGCGGATGATGGCCACCGAATTCAGCCGGTTGACGGCGGCGATGGTCTCCGGGTTATAGCCCAGGGAGCGGAGGCAAAAGGGGCACGGGACACGGATGTCACAGATTTCACGGATGAACACGGATGATCGAACAGGACTTTGCATTTTTACCAGAGACACGAAGGCACTAAGGTTTCAAGTTCATTCTTTGTGTCTTGGTGCCTTTGTGGTCAGCCCGCGGCAAGGTCGGTGTTGAGTGCTATCCGTGTCCCATCAGGGCCGGGTATGAACCATCCCAAGAAGGGCAGGTAACGCCGGCCTACCTGCCTCGCAGGAGCTCAAGCAGGGCACTGAGTTCGGCGGGCAGCGGGGTTTCGAACTCCAGCCGCTGGCCGCTGTGCGGGTGGGTGAACTCCAATCGCCAGGCATGGAGGAATTGCCGGGACAGGGGCAGGCCTGTCCGTCGCCGGCCATAGACCTGGTCGCCCACCACCGGGTGGCCGATGGCAGCCAGGTGGACGCGGATCTGATGGGTCCGGCCGGTCTTGGGTTCGGCCTCTACCAGGGTGTAATCGCCCGCCGCCGGCCCGGAAGGATGGACAAACTGCTCCAGCACGCGATACTCGGTGATCGCCTCGCGGCCATCGGGCAACACCGCGAACCGCTGTCGGTGGCGAGGATCTCGCCCCAGCGGCGCTTCGATGCGCCCCCGGACCGGTTGCAGCAGGCCATCCAGCAGGGCCAGGTAGACCTTGCGCACCTGGCGGGTCTTGAACTGCCGTTGCAGCGCCCGGCGCACCTGTTCCTCCTTGGCTACCAGCAGAAGCCCTGATGTGTCCCGGTCCAGGCGATGGACGAGGCCCGGCCGCTCCTGGCCGCTGGTCGCCAGCGCCGGGCAGTGGGCCAGCAGGGCGTGGACCAGCGTCCCGGTGGGGTGCCCTGGCGCGGGATGGACCACCATGCCTGCCGGTTTGTCCACCACCAGCAACCATTCATCCTCATACACCACTGCCAGGGGGATCGCCTCGGCGGTTGGCGCCTGCGGCTTGCCGGTCGGCAGGGAGACGGCCACCACATCGCCCGGTCGCACCCTGTAGCCGGCCTTGACCGGCTCGCCGTTTACGGTGACCTGCCCCTCGGCAATCAGCCGCTGCGCCGCCGAGCGCGACAGCCCTGTCACCCGGTCGGCCAGGAACCGGTCCAGACGGCTCCCGCCTTCCTCACCATGGAGAAGGCAGCGGGCACGATCCTCAGGGGCGAATGACGATCGGTCATCGGCCATCGGTCATTTTCTCTGTCCGCCACAGCGTCCAGGCCAGGATGGCCGCCCCACCGACCACGCACATGTCGGCGACATTCCAGACCGGCCAGATCTTGATGTCGAAAAAGTCGGTCACAGAGGCGTGGAGCAGCGCCGTCCACAGGTCGCCTGTGCTCCGGGCGACAAGACAGGTGGTCCGTAGCCGGTCTATGATGTTGCCCAGGTCACCGGCCAGGATGAGGGCGGCGGCCAGGCGTAGCGGCCAGGACCCGGCCGGGATGCGGGGGGAATAGAGCAGGATGCCGGCCAGGACCGCCAGGTTGACCAGCATGAACACCCATCCCAGCCCGGGGAACCGTCCAAAAGCCACGCCGGTATTCTGCACGTGGGTAAAGGTAAAGAGGCCGGACAGGGCAGGGATGGGAGCCCACGACTCGCCGACGGCCAGATTTTGCCGGACCAGCCATTTGCTTCCCTGGTCCAATGCCAGAAACAAGAGCGCCGGCCCGATCAGCAACGCCCAGTGGTGGAAACGGTTTGCGCGCAACTTTTCTATGGTCTAAACCTCTGCTGGCAGCCTGCTACCCTGCCGCAGGTGACAACGGGGCGAGCAGTTCATTGCAGCGCACTTGCATGCGGAGATTGCGCCCAAACCTGCGGGAGGGTAGACGGTGACTATCTCGACAATGTTAGATTCGACCTCACCCCTACCCCCTGGCCCCCTTCCCCTCTCCGCCGCGGAGAGGGGAAGGGGGTGGGGGGATGGGGTGAGGTCCACCTTGACCGCCATTTACGCTAATTTAACATTGTCGAGCTA
>Ga0209162_1001864_pt1 | contig 19654 bp, 16 predicted proteins | sample YNPNPMetaG_FD_187121 | JGI IMG/M metagenome (GOLD analysis project Ga0209162, IMG submission 187121) | Anoxygenic and chlorotrophic microbial mat microbial communities from Yellowstone National Park, USA - YNP NP MetaG (SPAdes) (version 2) ... | reverse complement strand
TGGCTTCCATCTTGGAGCGCAGTTTGTCCCACAGGGCTTTGGCCTGCTCGAAGCCTTGCTCACCGGCTTTTTCGCCGAGTTTTTTGGCCGCTTCCTGCCCGGCCAGTTTGACGCCTTTGAGCAGGTAGGGCAGGTAGGGGGCGAGGAATTGCACGATTTGGGCGGGGAGTTGAGGGTCCATGCGAGACTCCTTTCTCAAAATGAAATCCCTGTCGGGGCAATCCAATTCACCGCTGCGTCACTGCACCCAATCGAACATCCACACCCGCCCGGCGGCGGGGTCTGGCCGATGAACTGCGGGTCTTCCAGCCAGGCATCCAGGGCGCGCAGGGCCTTGTCACGTCCGCCGAACGGCACCGGCTCGCGCGGCGTGCCCAGGTACAAGCGCAGGAAGTTTTCGATGGCGGTGGCGGAGTCGAACGAAAGGCGGCGGACCGGCGCGGTGAGGTACTGGATGGTAATGTCGCCGGTGACGACAAGGTTGCCACTCGCGCCCGCTCCCAGACGCTGCGCTTCCCTTTGGCGGTCACGTTCCCTTGCGATTTTTCGGCCTGATCCTGGTCCATACGGGTTGCTCCCGAAACGGGTTGTCAGCGTTCGACATCGCCGGTGATGATTATACTCCTGTTCACGTTCCCGCCAATGGTCGGGCTAAAGCCCGGCCTCAGTGCATGGAAGCCCAGTTGGGCTGTTCGTGCCTCACCGGGTGGGCTATCCGTGCGCAGCCCTAGAGGGGTTTCCACGGATTGAGAGAGATTTATCCCGATGATTCCATTTCATCCCGAATTATCTCCCAACGTTTCGTCCTCGCTCTCCTCGTAGACATCAATGACCGTGTTCCTGGCATGATGCTCTTTTTGACGGGCTGCATACGCCTTAACCGCTTCCAGCGCATCCTCGCAAACGCTCAATGCGCCATATCCGCTTTGCCATTTGAATTGACCGTCGCTTCCCGGCATACGATTCATCGCATACGCGCTTGCGCCTTTGAAATGACGAACGCATTCTGCTACTGCCAGTTTGGGTGGAATGGAAGCAACCCCATGCACATGGTCTTCGACATTTCCAGCAGCATGAATTTTCACGCCCAGTTCTGCCGCTTTGCGATACAACACACCATAAAACATTTTCTCGCGTTCTGCCGTTAAGGTAGGCTGACGGCCTTGCGTTGACCAAATCAAATGATAGTGAAGGCGCCAATACGTCATTGCAATTCCTTTCTGACTTGATTCATCCGGTCTAAAGCCCGGCCTCAGCACATGGAAACCCTGCGGGCTATTCGGCCCCAGCCCCAAAGGGGCCTCCATAAATTTAGCGAGGGATTTATCCCGACCGATGCGTGCCCGATGCCCTCCTTTCTGACCTGATTCATCCGGTCGGGCAAGCCCGGCCTCAGCACATGGAAACCCTGCGGGCTACCTTTACGCAGCCCCAAAAGGGCTTCCACAAATTAAGCAAGGGATTTATTCCGACGCTGTCCGAATAATCAAATCAATCATACAGAAACTCATACTCCTGTCAAGGAACCTTCAGGGTCTGGCCAGCGGCGCTTCCAGCTCCGGCAGGTCCTCCGGCACGACCAGACCCCTGCTCCTCGGCGAAAGCAGCCAGCCGGTGGTCTTTTCTGCAGCATCCGCGGCCCTGTGTCCGCCCGGTTCGCTCATTTTGGCATTTGATTTTTCAACATGAGTCTCGGGGTTTGAAGAGATCCGGGCGGGCATAGGGACGGGCGGGCATAGGGATGCGCCCCACGGTACTTAAAATCTGCTCAAAAAAAAGCGAACCGTGAGCAGTTACAAAAACTCCGGGCTCACTGCCCGCAGGGACACCACCGCAAAAGTTAACACCCTGCAACAAGGAGGTTAAGAACACGGTATCCCCTCGGCCAGGTCATTGACCTGCTCTGGTTTTATGTTAAACTCAAAAGAAACTGGAACAGATATTGCAAAATCCCATGAGGCGGAGCTAAAAAGATGGCGCGAAAAATTTTAATTGTGGAGGATGATGCTTTTTCCGCCCAGGTGCTGGAGATGGCCTTGAAGCGCCAGGGTTACGAAACGCTGGTAACGCTGAACGGTATGAAGGCGCTGCAAGTGCTCCAGGAGCAACATCCTGATCTGGTGTTGCTGGACCTGATGCTGCCCGGCATAGACGGGTATGAAGTGCTCAACCGCATCCGCAGCGCCCCGCAGACCGCGGGCATTCCGGTTATCGTCGTCAGCGCCAAATCGAATGAGGACGATCAACAGTTAGCCCGGCGTATTGGTGCCAACGGCTATCTGACCAAACCTTATCAACTTGCCACGCTTTATCAGCTCATCCAAAGCACGCTGGAAAAAAGTTCCGCCCCTTCGTCAGAGGCCCCTGCCGGCCAGGTTCTGACTTTCATCAGCCTGCCCCGCGCCGATGCCGCACCAGTGAGCGCAGCCCTGGCCCTGGCTTTACAGCAACGGCTGCCAGCTCATACCCCCCTGCTGGTCGCGGATTTGCGCCCGTACACGACCAATTACGAGCAGGCCTTTCAGCTTCCCCCGCGTCCCGCGCCTCTGGCCCTGGCAGAAACCGGACAGATTCAACAGTGGTCCATCCTGGCCAGCCAGCCGCAGCCGGAGCTATACGTGCTCTACAACCTCAAAGGGGATACGCCTCTCGGCGGGCTATCCAGCCAGAATATCCAGCTCCTGTGCGATACGGTGCTGAAAACCGTGCGCTTTGCGCTCGTCGAAGTCCCCCTGCAGACTTCCGAGGTCGTTTTGCAGGCGATCCGCCGGGCGCGCCTGATCTGTTTTGTCGCCAGCGCCGACCCAACGGACATCATAACCGCTCATTCGCTGCTGCAGTCGCTCAAGCAGGAAGGCATCGCGCTGGAGCGCTGCGCAGTCCTGGTCCGTGGCACCCCGCTGCAGGAGCTGTTCGCGACCCTGCCGGTGACCACGAAATACACCCTGGAAGACCCGGTCACGCCCGCCAGTGCGGCCATCGTCGCTCTGGCGCAAAACCTTCTGGCCTGACAGGTGAAGGACGGGTATGGAAGCTACACCAGTAGTTGATCTGGCAGAAGTACTCCTGCAGGCGGGACTGATCACGCCGGAACAATATCAGAGCGCGGCGGCACAGGCCCTGCCAGGGCAGAGTGTGGCCGATGTACTCCTGGCCCAGCAGATCATCACCACGCGCGACCTGGCCATGGCCCTGAGCCTGCACCTCAACCTGCCCTTGATTGACCTCAAACGCCATCGCGCGCAGGTCCACGCCCTGGCCCTCCTTTCCGAGGAGGTAGCCAAACGGTACAACGTCATCCCACTCGACATCATCGAGGGCGAACTCCTGCTGGTGATGGAGAATCCGCAGGACATTCGCGCGCTGGAAGATATCAGCCTGCGCACGGGGCTGCGCATCCGCCCGGCCGTCGGCGTGCGGGAGGACATTCAAGAGGCGCTGCGGCTCTATTACCGCACCCGCGGCGAAATCGAACGCCAGATTGACCAGGTCGAGGCCGCCGAAGCGCCCGTCCCTCCCCCCACCCGGCTGAGTTTTGAAACGCTCAGCCAAAGCCCGGTCGCCCGCATCATCGAACTGCTCATCAATCAGGCCGTGCGCGATCGCGCCTCGGATATCCACATCACCCCGCAGGAGCAGCACGTGCGCATCCGCTACCGCATAGACGGCATCCTGCACGACATGTTGACCGTCCCTCTCACCGTCCACGGCCCGCTGATCAGCCGCATCAAGGTGCTGGCGAACATGAACATCGCCGAACGGCGTCGCCCCCAGGATGGACAGTTTGTCTTCGAGGCGGAAAATGGGGAAGTGGATGTCCGGGTAGCGACGGCGGAGACGCACTTCGGCGAAATGGCCGTATTGCGCATCCTGGATAAGAAACTCTCCCTGCACCGTCTGGAGGAGCTGGGTTTCCTGCCCGAAGCCCTGAACGCCTACCGCCGGCTGTACTCCCTGCCCTTCGGGATGCTCCTGGTGGCCGGACCAACCGGCGCGGGCAAGACCACCACCCTCTACGCCACCCTGAATCAGCTTGACCGGGATGAGAACAACATCATGACCATCGAAGACCCGGTCGAGTACAAATTTGACGGCATCAATCAGATTCAGGTCAACCGACAGGCCGGCATCACTTTCGCCACTGGCCTGCGCGCCATCATGCGCATGGATCCCAACATCATCCTGGTGGGGGAAATTCGCGACCGGGAAACCGCCGAAATAGCCACCCAGGCCGCGCTGACGGGGCACCTGGTGCTCTCCTCCATCCACGCCAATGATGCGGTAGGCACCATCTACCGTATGATAGACCTGGGCGTTGAACCTTTCCTGCTGGTCTCCGGCCTGATCGGTATGGTCTCTCAGCGTCTGCTGCGGCGCGTCTGTCCGCATTGCCGCGTCCTGACCGTCCCCTCACCGGAGGAACGGCTCTACTACGAGCGGGAGTTAAAAGTCAACATCACCCAATATTACAAAGGCCAGGGCTGTAACTTCTGCGCCGGGACGGGGTACCTGGGCCGGATCGGCGTCTTTGAAGTGCTCACCCTCACCGAAACCCTGCGCCGGCTCATCATGCGCGGCGCCCCAGCGGATGAGCTGCTCCGTCAGGCGCAGGCGGATGGCATGATCCCGATGCGTCAGGACGGGATGATCAAAGTCCAGCAGGGCATCACTACCCCGCGTGAAGTCATCCACAGCGTCTACAGCATTCAGTAATCTTTCGCCAAACGCAAAAAGCGCCGCTTTCCGCGACGCTTTTTGCTCGAGTGGACTTTTTCCCCTTTTGCTTGTCCGGCCCTTTTCCCGAAGGGCAGTGCCGAAGGTGGGATTTGAACCCACACGAGGGAACCCTCACTGCGCCCTGAACGCAGCGCGTCTGCCAGTTCCGCCACTTCGGCCTATCAAGGGGCTTAACCTCTCGACGCGCTGGATTGTACCGCAGCTTAAAATTTTGTCAAGTGTGGCCCCTGGGCTATAATACCCCCGGCAAGCTCACCATAGCCATAAGCGGAAAGGAGCCTTCATGTCATCAGGAGAGTTGCTGCTGGGACGCACCCTGGACGCCCAGGAAAAGTTTATTTGCCGGGCTGATCACTTCACCACGCACAGCCTGATCCTCGGCGCTACGGGCAGCGGTAAAACTGGCCTGGGCCTGGTCTTGATTGAAGAGGCGCTCTTGCAAGGCTACCCGGTCATCCTGCTCGACGTTAAAGGCGATTTGACCAATCTGTGGCTCACCTTTCCCGACCTCCAACCTGAGGACTTCCTGCCCTGGGTGGATAGCGAAGCTGCACTGCGCGCTGGACGAACGCCAGCCGAAGCGGCAGCAGCGCTGGCGCAGACCTGGCGCCAGGGCCTGACCGATTGGGAAATTCCGCTCGAACAGATACGCCGCCTGCGCACTCAGGTCGCCTTCGCTCTCTACACTCCCGGCGCGCGCAATGGCCGGCCGGTCAACATCCTGGCGCGTTTCAGCCAGGGAGCGGTGAACGATCCCGACGATGCGCTTTTCCGCGCCCAGGGCCTGGCTTCAGCCCTGTTGGGCCTGGTGGGCATAGAAAGCGATCCGCTGCGCAGCCGCGAGCACATTCTGCTCAGCCAGCTCATTCAGCACGTCTGGCAGTCCGGCCAGAACCTGGATATCGCCGCGCTCATCAGCCTCATTCAACGCCCGCCCTTTGCCCAAATCGGCGCTTTGGATTTGGAAAGCTTCTACCCCGCTCAAGACCGCTTTGAGCTGGCCAGCACGCTGAACTATCTGCTGGCAGCCCCGGGCTTTGCCGTGTGGCAAGTCGGTGACATGCTGGACGTGGGTAAAGTGCTCACCCGCCAATCCGGACGGACACCCGCCACCCTGTTCTACCTGGCGCACCTGAACGATGAGCAAAAGCAATTCTTCGTGACCCTGCTCCTGGAGGAGGTGCGTAGCTGGGTACGGTCGGCTCCGGGCAGCTCTTCGCTGCGTGGATGGGTGTACTTTGACGAAGTGTACGGTTTTCTGCCGCCCCATCCGGCCAACCCTCCCAGCAAAGCGCCCCTGCTGGGCCTGATTAAGCAGGCCCGCGCCGCCGGCCTGGGCATTGTGCTGGGCACGCAAAACCCGGCAGACCTGGACTACAAGAGCCTGGGGAACATCGGGCAGTGGTTTGTCGGCGCCCTACGCACAGAACGGGACCGGACGCGCGTGCTGGAAGGGATGCGCGGTGGTCTGGAAGCCAATGGGCTGTCCATGGAGCGCGTGGCCGAGACCCTGGGCGCGCTCAAGCCACGGCAATTTATGAACTACAACGCGCTCACGGCACAGGCCCGTTTCTTTGAAAGCCGCTGGGCGATGAGTTACCTGCGCGGCCCGCTGACGCTGGCCGAGGTACAACGTCTGCTCACCGGTCCGGCTCCCCAGGCCGCCGAAGCGCCCACCCCCGCCACGGCGCCGACGCCGGCCCTACCTTCCCCATCCGCTCCCTGGCTGCCCAATCCGCCCGTGCTGGCCCCAGATTTTCCTCAGGGATTCTTTCCGCCTACGATCAGCGCCTCCTGGGCGACCCACCTGGCCCAGCAGAGAGGCCAGGGGGTAGCTGCGGACCTGCCCGCGCGCCTGGTCTACCGCCCTTACCTGTTGGGACTGGTCACGCTGCACGTCAGTCATACCCCCTCCTCCACCCTGCTGGTAGATGAGCAGGCCTGGCGCGTCAGCCTGGAGGGGATGGCCTGGGCATCAAGTTGGGAAGCGGCGGAACTGGTGGCAGCGCGGCTCGCTGATTTGCGCCCCACCCCGCCTGCCGGGGCTCTTTTCGCACCGCTCCCTGCGACCTTGGGGACCAGGACCGCCTTCACCCGCCTGGAAAGCGCCCTGAAAACCCACATCTACCGCACGACGCAAATCAGCTTGTGGAGCTGTCCGCCCCTCAAGCTCTACAGTCGTCCCGGCGAGTCCCGCCTGACTTTTCGCGAACGTTGCCAGAGCGTGGCGCAGGAGCGTCTGCAGGCGGAATTGCAGGCGGCCCGACAAAAGCACGAGCAGCAGCGCCTGCGCCTGGAAGACAAAATCCGCCGCGAGCGCCTGGAGCTGGAAGAAGAAACTCAGGAACTGAGCGAACGCCGTCGGGAGGAGTTGCTCAGCGGCGCTGAAACCGTCCTGCGGGTGCTTTCCCGCCGCTCCACCTCGCGCGCCCTGTCGCAGGCCTCCCGGCAGCGGCGCTATGTGAAGAAGTCCGAGGCGGAAGTCACTTCACTACGCGAAACTCTGGCCGCGGACGAACGCCTGCTGGAGCAGCTCGTCGCCGATTGGGAGGCGCAGGCTCAGGCTATCCAGACGCGCTGGCAGGACATGCTGACCCAAATCACCGAAATCACTTTACGCCCGCAGCGCACGGCGATTGAGGTGCGTTTCTGCGGCCTGAGCTGGTTCCCCTGCTGGGAAGTGGCGGCGTCAGCAGGCGGGACGCTGTTGCTCCCTGCCTATGCCCCGCCGGATGAGGTGGAGGGGGAAAATCGCCGTTAGCATTAGTGCGCCGGGCGCAGGATGGGATGTAATCGTCTTCCGCGCCTCCGCGGTGTAAATGATCTCACCGCCGAGGCGCAGAGCGCGCGGAGAAAACCTGAAACCTCAAAACAGGCGACCTTAATTCTATTTTTCCGAGGAGCGTATGACATCGTTGAAATCGCTGACAGGTACCCTGCGTGCCATAGGTTGGCACACTATGCGCCTGGCCCTGAAGCAACCCTACCGTAAAGCCTGGGCCGAGGCCACCTGGGATTTTACCCATCGTCGCTATGGGGCCAAACGTTGGCTGGAATACTTCCGCCGTCTGCGCCTGGGGCGCAAGCCCTGGCCGCGCGTCTGGCAGACGCCCGGCGCCGTCCGGCAGTTGCTGCTCCATCCACTCGGAGCCAATCTGGTCACTGAATGTGCAGCACTCGACATCACCTTCCTGGCACCGGATTTCGTCCGCCTCACCTGGATTCAGGACGACCCGGAACCGGCCTTCCCGATCCCCTACGCCATCGCCAAACCTGAAGAGGCCTGGGAAGGGGCCGCAGTGAGCTTTGAGGAGCGCGAGCATGAGATCGTGATCGCCTCCGAACAGCTCCAGGTGCACGTATCCCGCGCCGATGGGAGCGTGACGCTGACCGATGCGGCGGGGCGGCTCGTGCGCCCGCGCGCCCAATTCGCCTGGGCCGAAGAGGGAGCGGTACGCGAAACGCTGGACCTGCTCCCCCAAACCCGCTTTTTCGGCCTGGGAGAACGCGCCACGCCCTGGAACCGACGCGGCCGCACGCACATCCTGTGGAATACCGATCCCGCCGGCTACGGGCCGGGCGATGATCCGATTAACCTGAATATTCCGGTGTATGTGAGCGTGGACCCGGAAGCCCCCTGGGCGACCCACCTGGCCTTCTACGAAAATTCCTGGTACGCGGAGTTCGACCTGGGAGCGGTGCAGGCCGATCACGCTGAGCTGCGCTTTGCCGGGGGGATGCTGCGCAGCTACATCGCGCTGGGCGACGTACCCCATGTGCTGGAGCGCTATACGGAACTGACCGGCCGGCACGCGCTGCCGCCGCTGTGGCTGCTGGGCTATCAGCAATCGCGCTGGTCCTACTACCCCGAAGCGCGCGTGCGCAAGCTGGCCGAGGACTTCCGCGAACATCAGGTGCCCTGCGATGCCATCCATCTCGATATTCACTACATGGATGGCTACCGGGTCTTCACCTGGGACCGCGAACGCTTCCCCGATCTGCCGGGGCTAGCGGCGGAACTCCGCGCCATGGGCATCAAGCTGGTGGCGATTATTGATCCGGGGATTAAACAGGACCCGGCCTATCCGGTCTATCAGAGCGGGCTGGCCGGCGGCCATTTCTGCACCTTGCCGGATGGGAAGCCGGTGATTGCGCCGGTCTGGCCCGGCGAGTGCGCCTTCCCTGACTTCACCTCCCCCGCGGCCCGCGCCTGGTGGGGCGAGCAGTACCGTCCCCTGCTCGCAGCGGGTATTGCCGGCTTCTGGAACGATATGAACGAGCCGGGCGTCTTCGCCAGCAGCGGCGATCGGACCCTGCCCGAAGTGACCCGGCACGCGCTGGAGGGCCGCGGCGGCGATCATCGTGAGGCGCACAATCTTTACGGGATGCAGATGGCACGCGCTTCTCAGGAAGGGCTGCTCAAGCTGACTCCGGAACGGCGCCCCGTCGTCATCACCCGCGCGGGCTGGGCGGGCGTGCAGCGTTACGCCACCTCCTGGACGGCGGATAATCAGAGCACCTGGGCCTCGTACCGCCTGACCATCCCGGTCGTCCTGGGTTTGGGACTTTCGGGCCTGGCCTTCACCGGGCCGGATACGGGTGGCTTCATCGGCGAATGCGACGGGGAGCTGTTCACCCGCTGGGTACAGATGAGCGCCTTTATGCCGTTTTTCCGTGCGCACACCGAAATCAACGCGCCCGACCAGGAACCCTGGTCCTACGGCGAACCCTACCTGACCATCGTGCGCCGCTTCATCGAACTGCGCTATGAGCTGTTGCCCTATCTCTACACCGCCGTGTGGCAGATGCACCGCTGGGGCTGGCCCATGGTCCGCCCCCTGGCCTGGGGCAGCACGGCTCCGGGTGATTTATGGGATGTGGATGATGCCTTCCTCTGTGGCGATGCGCTGTTGGTCGCCCCCATTCTGGAAGCCGGCGCGCAGGAACGCGAGGTGCGCCTCCCACCGGGAGCCTGGTACGACTTCTGGAGCAACGCGATCGTGCGCGGCGCAAAGGCGCACGCGTTCGCCCCGCTCGAACTCACCCCGCTTTATGTGCGCGCGGGCAGTGTGTTGCCCCTGGGAGAAAGCGGCATGAGCGTCGAGCACCGGATGCAGAAGTTCATCCGCCTGCACGTGTATCCGTCGCTGGAGGACGGCGAAAACTCCTCCTGGCTGTACGAAGACGAGGGGGAAGGGCTGGCCTATCGCGCTGGCGTTTATCGCCTGAGCCGCCTGCGCCTTACGCGCCAGGGACAGCAGCTCATCCTGGATTGGGAGAAGCTGGAAGGCGATTACACGCCGCCTTATGAGCACGTCGAGCTGGTGCTCAACGGCCTGGTGCGCGTTCCGCGCCGCATCGAAGCTGACGTGGCAGCCTTCGCCATCGCCGAAAGCGACCCGGTCCGCCGCACGGTGCGCTTGGGCGTGCCCTTATTCCAGCGTCTGATCGTGGACCTGTGAGGCGGGCGTATCACGCCGGGGACATCCAGCCGGGGCAAACAGGGCATAGCGCTCCGCGAAGGGGACCAGAAAAGGGGCCGCCTTCGGCCCGTAATGGCCCCATCCTCCGCTGGATTGGTACAGCCCATGTCCCACCAGTGACGCGCTCCTGTGAGGCGAGGGCCAATTGGCAGATTTGCGGTAAAATAGCCCAGGCGCGCGAGGAGCTGTCGCCAGGTTCCGGATGGAGGGGCGAAGAGCCGAGAGGGGCCTCTTCACCAGGCTGGGATAGCCCTTCCCGCCATGGCTGAAGCGATGACGGCTACCCCCAACCCGGGGCGGCGCCGGGGTTATGGGCCGTCGCATCTCAAGGTGGTCACAGGCACCGGGTGCGGTGCAGACGAAACCATTGACATCACAAAAAATAAGGAGTCGGATATGCGAATTTTAGTCACCGGTGGAGCTGGCTACATTGGCAGCGTGGTAACCGAACAACTCATTCTGGCCGGAGAGGAGGTCATCGTCTTTGATAACCTCTATCAGGGCCATCGGGCGGCCGTGCATCCGGACGCCATTTTCGTCCAGGGCGACCTGGCGCACAAAGGCGAGATTGACGCCGTGATGGAGACCTATCAGCCCGAAGCCGTGATGCACTTTGCTTCCTACTCGCTGGTGGGCGAATCCATGGAATTGCCCTTCAAGTACCTGGGGGAAAACGTCACCAACGGCCTGAACCTGCTGCAGAGCATGATCGAGCACGGTGTGAAGCGCTTTATCCTCTCCTCCACGGCCAACCTGTTCGGCGATCCGGAGCATATCCCCATTCCCGAAAGCGATCGTATCGAGCCGGGCAGCCCGTATGGTGAATCCAAAGCCATTCTGGAGCGCTTCCTGCACTGGCTGCACCGCATCTATGGTCTGCGTTACGCCGCGCTGCGCTACTTCAACGCTGCGGGCGCCTCAGCGACCTACGGCGAGGATCACCATCCCGAAACGCACCTCATCCCCCTGGTGCTGCAGGTCGCCCTGGGCAAGCGCGAGCAGATCGCTATCTACGGGGATGATTATCCCACCCCTGATGGGACCTGCATCCGCGACTACATTCACGTCATTGATCTGGCGCAGGCGCACATTCTGGCCCTGCACGCCCTGGATGAGCTGGGCCGTCGCCATTACAACCTGGGTAACGGCCTGGGCTTTTCGGTCAAAGAAGTGATTGAAGCCTGTCGTGAGGTAACCGGCCATCCTATCCCGGCGGTGGTCACAGCCCGGCGGCCTGGAGACCCGGCGGTGCTCATCGCCAGCAGCGACACCATCCGCCGCGAGCTGGGTTGGGTTCCCCAGTATCCCGACATTCGCCAGATTGTCGCTTCGGCCTGGGCATGGCACCAGAGCCATCCCAACGGCTACGAGGACAGATGAGCAAACGTAGCGTATGGCCTGGCCAGCCTATCTGAACCTGAGTCCTGAGGCCCGCGCGGCCAAACGGGCGCAGGCGCTGGCCGCACTGGAAGCCTGTCGCCTGTGCGGACGGCAGTGCGGCGTGAACCGTCACCGGGGGCCAGGCCCCTGTCGCATAGCGGACGTGGCCTACGTGGCCAGTTACGGCCCCCATCACGGCGAAGAAGACGTGCTGCGCGGCTGGCGCGGATCGGGGACAATTTTCTTTTCCGGCTGCAACCTGCACTGCGTCTATTGCCAGAACGCGGACATCAGTCAGCAACGGGTTGGGGAGCCGGTCACGCCGGAGGAGCTGGCGGCCATCATGCTGGACCTGCAGCGGTGGGGCTGTCACAACATCAACCTGGTTTCGCCAACACACGTCACAGCGCCGATCGCCCTGGCAGTGTTGCTGGCGGCTGAGCAAGGCCTGCGCTTGCCGCTGGTGTACAACACCGGCGGCTACGACGCCCCGCAGGCCTTATCCCTGATGGACGGCCTGGTTGACATTTACATGCCGGATATGAAATATGCCGATGATGCCGCAGGTGAGCGTTTCTCCGGGGTGCGCGACTACGCCACCGTGAACCGGGCCGCGGTGCGCGAAATGCACCGGCAGGTAGGCGACCTGGTGGTGGATGAGCACGGGCTGGCCCGGCGCGGCCTGCTGGTTCGGCATCTGGTCCTGCCGGGCGGCCTGGCTGGCACCGCTGCCATCGCGCGTTTTTTGGCTGATGAAATCTCTCGCGACACCTACATCAACGTCATGGCGCAGTACCATCCCGCCTATCGCGCCAGGGAGTGCAGCGCCCCCGATGCGCCTCTGTACCGCCGCACCACCCCGGAGGAATATCGTGCCGCGGTAGAAGCGGTTTTGGGTGCCGGCCTGTGGCGGTTGGATAGGTGATGAGGGGCGGGAGAGCGGGAGAACAGGAAATTTATGGAGTGTGGAGCCGGGATCCAGTATGACATGCCTGAGGGGCAAGGCTTCTCCCCGTCCCTGGGGGGATAAGCTATGTCGCTGGGATTCAGCACGTCCCACCCACCATCACGTGCATCCTCTGCTCCTCATCACATTCGGCACGCTACGGAAGTGGATACAACAAAGAACAGAACAAAAAATTTGGCCATATCTTGCCATCCCTGAGAAACAAACTACTCAATGAGCATTCAAAAAGAGACCCATGATGAAACAAATCACTGAGGCTTTAACCAAACGAGTTCCTTTCATGAAAAAGCTCATCATGGTAATGACGCCAAAGCAAGGGGCCTTTCCAGCGGGTCACTACTACTCTCCTATACCGTCTAAAGAAGAAGTCCTCGCCTGGATCAAATCAAGAGGGACGCCACCTGCCAAGCTTCCAGGTATTGATCTGAACGAAAAGCAACAGCGTGACCTGTTAGCTTTATCGCCTGCAGTGCGCCCAAAGTAAAGATGGATTTACCTTCAGGTTAACCCATTACGGGTTTGTAGAGGCGGTAAAAGCTGTTGGAACACCTGCAAAAAACTGCGGCTGAAGCAAAGGCTAACGCCTTTTTTGCGCATGAGAAAATCGGACACGAAAGCCGAAAGCTACCGCGCTTGACGATTTTGCAAAGCTGCATATAATATACGGCGTAAACGTCGCGGGGTGGAGCAGCGGCAGCTCGTCGGGCTCATAACCCGAAGGTCGCAGGTTCGAATCCTGCCCCCGCAACTTTTTGTGAGGCGAGGTAGCTCAAGGGTAGAGCAGGGGACTCATAAGCCCTTGGTTGTTGGTTCGAATCCAATCCTCGCCACAGGTTTCCAAAGCCAGGCCGCGGTTTACTCCGCGGCCTTTTTTGTTCCCCCTCGCCATTGGCCCAGAAACTGTAAAGCCTGTTGCGCCACCTCATCTGGCGTGAGCGACGACGTATCTATGTACAGGTCGCAGTGGGCACGGGCGTGCGCCAGGCGGAAATGACGTTCTTCTTCCCACCAGGGGGCGGGACGGGCCAGACGTTCCCGCTGCGCCGCCACCTCAAGGCTCACGTCCAGGTAGATCAACACATCCGGCTGCGTGAGCTTTTGCCACATGCGCGGCGCCACCGAATGTTCCTGTCGCAGCTCTTTGACGGTGTAGCCCTGAGCGCGCAAGGCGCGGGCCAGGGTAGATTTTCCCGCGGCGCAAGGCCCAACAATCGCCACCAGCGGGCCAGGGGACATCTACACCTCACTCAGGGGCATCTCAATGCGCAAGGTACGCGGGCCAGCGCCCTCGCTTTCCCGGACGTGGAGGACGGCGATGCTGGTATCATCCACCGGGCGCTGCTCGTCCAGGGCCAGGGCACGCGCCAGGAGGCCATCCGCCAGGGCCTGCGCCGTCGCGGTCGGCGTCCATAAATCCGCCAAGACCTGTGGCAACTCCAGGTGCAGGCCCCTCCGACTGCCGGCGTGCAACACGCCATCGGTAAAGGCGCAAACGACCAGGCCGGGGCACAGGGGGAATTGGTCTACCGCCGGTCGAACATGCCGATGGAATCCCAGGGGCTTATCGGTGCCGGGCAGGGCCAGCCAGCCACTTTCCGGTTGGAAGACGTAGGTTGACGGTGCGCCCAGACGGGTGACGACCAGGGTGCGGGTATCCATTTCCGCTGAAATGACGACCAGCGTCGCCGAAACTTTGCCCCCGCGCTGCGCGTACAGGACATCGCTGGCAGCGCGCACGGCCGCCCCATCCCGCACGCCATCGGCCAGCTCGGAGATGACTTTGCGGACGACGGCGATGCTGGTAGATTTGGCGCCCGGCCCCGAACTCTGACCATCAGCCAGGACGATCGAAAGGCCCCCCCGTGGCCTTTCGATCACCTCCAGCGTATCCCCACCCTGCCGGACGGACCATTTGTTGATTTTGGCGACGGCCACCGAAAGGTGCATGGCTCACTCCAGTTTGCGCCCAATCGCTCCGGTGACGATTTCCACCTCAACGCCATCGGTCAGCTTGAGTTTGGCCCGATCCTGCTCCAGGTCCAGAGCGGTGAGGGTGCCGATAAAGCCGCCAATGGTGACAATGCGATCGCCTACCGCCAGTTCGGCCATCTTTTTCTGCTGGCGCTTCCGCATCTGCCATTGCGGCAGGAAAAGAAAGACGATGGCTAAAACGATGATGAGCAACCAAAACATGGCATCTTCCATGGGAGCGTCCTTTCTATGTTTGAAATGTAAGCTGATTATACCCGCGCTCCCTCTTTGAGCAAGAAAAACGCCGGGAACACCGGGAACGCGGACGTCCCGTCCGCAACAACGCCGGGAACGCGGACGTCTCGTCCGCAACAACGCCGGGAACGCGGACGTCCCGTCCGCAACCACGCCGGGAACGCGGACGTCCCGTCCGCAACAACGCCGGGAACGCGGACGTCTCGTCCGCCACCACGCCGGGAACGCGGACGTCTCGTCCGCAACCACGCCGGGAACGCGGACGTCCCGCCCGCCACCACGCCGGGAACGCGGACGTCCCGTCCGCAACCACGCCGGGAACGCGGACATCTCGTCCGCAACCACGCCGGGAACGCGGACGTCTCGTCCGCAACCACGCCGGGAACGCGGACGTCTCGTCCGCAACAACGCCGGGAACGCGGACGTCCCGTCCGCAACCACGCTGGGAACGCGGACGTCTCGTCCGCAACGTCTCGTCCGCAACAACGCCGGGAACGCGGACGTCCCGTCCGCAACATCCCGTCCGCAACGTCCCATCCGCAGGAAAAAGCCATGGACAGCTGACTTCCGATTTTGGCAAGATCCTCTATACTTTGCACAGTCTTGAAACTTCAGGAGGTCAGGATGGAACTAGAAGGACGTGTGGCTCTGGTCACCGGCGGTGCGATCCGGCTGGGACGGGCATTGACGTTGGGCCTGGCCCGCTGCGGGATGCGCGTCGCCTTCAGCTACAACCGCTCACGTGGGCCAGCAGAAGAAACGTTGGCGCTCCTGCGAGAACTGGGCGCAGAGGGCTACGCCGTGGCCTGCGATCTCACGCAACCCGGTGCGCCTCAGGCGCTGCTGGACCAGGTGGTGCGTGAGTTCGGCCGTCCGGATGTGCTGGTCAACAGTGCCGCCATCTTCGAGCCGGGCGATTGGGATACGACGACCGAGGAAGCCTGGGAACGCCATTTCGCGCTCAACCTTAAAGCGCCTTTCTTCCTCAGCCAGGCTTTTGCCCGGCTAGACCCACAACGCGAAGCGGCCATCATCAACATAGCCGATTGGCGCGGGGTCAGGCCGGGAACGGATCACGTGGCTTATACGCTGACCAAAGCCGGGTTGATCGCCATGACGCGCAGTCTGGCCCAGGCTTTGGCGCCGAAAATCCGCGTCAACGCCATCGCGCCGGGGATGATCCTGCCCCCGCCCGGCAAGGACGCATCTTACCTGCTGGCCAAATCCACCGGCATCCCGCTGCAACGTATCGGCGATGCGGAAGATATTGTGCGCGCCATGCGCTACTTGCTGGAGGCGGATTTCGTCACCGGCGAGCTGCTCTTTGTCACTGGCGGGGAGGAGTTGTAGATGGACCGCATTCACATTACCGACCTGGCCTTACGCACCATTATCGGCCTCAATCCCGAAGAGCGGCGCAAACTTCAAGACGTGCTCATCAACATTACGCTGGAAGCCGATCTCGGTCCAGCGGGCACGTCCGACGCCGTAGCGGACACGGTCAATTACCGCACGCTCACCAAGCGCGTCATCCGCCTGGTGGAAGCCTCTCGCTTCTACCTGGTGGAGAAGCTGGCGCAGGAGATTGCCTGGCTGGCGCTGGAAGATGAACGGGTGCAGCAGGTGTGGGTGCGGGTGGAGAAGCCCGGCGCGCTGCGTTTCGCCCGTTCCGTGGGGGTTGAGCTGTCCCGTACCCGCGCGGACCTGCCGCCCCGGCATTACGCCTTCATCACTTTAGGCTCTAACCTTAGCCCGGAGTTGAATTTGCGCGCTGCGGTGCAGCTCCTGGCCGGGCAGTGTGCGGTGCTGGATGTGTCGCCGATCTACGAAACCGAGCCGGTTGGGACGCAGCCCCAGCCACGCTATCTGAACGCGGCAGTGCGCCTGGCCACGCCCCTGACGGCGGAACAGCTCAAAGCGGAGGTACTCACGCCCATCGAAAACGCCCTGCACCGACAACGCAGCGCCGACAAGTTCGCCCCGCGCACCATTGACCTGGACATCGCGCTGTTTGATACGGCGGTGTTGCAACTCGGTTCCCGCGCCATTCCCGATCCGGATATTCTGCGCTATGCGCACGTCGCCGTGCCGCTGGCCGACCTGGCCCCGGATTACCGTCATCCCCTGACCGGGCAGACACTGCGCCAAATTGCCGCAGCCCTGCCCCAAACCGGGCTGGTACGCCTGGAAGAGGAACTTTGAAAGGGATTACCCGCAGACCGCGCCGTAAGGCCGTTCTGCGCATCTTTTAGCTAAGGAGGATCCTGCTATGCCACCTCGACCTGAAATCAACCCCAGTGAATACGATGTTTTCCGCAACGATCTGCTGGACATCGAGGCGGATGCCTGCTGCACCAGCATCGAGTGCGCAGTGCGCAGCATTCTGGAAAACATCGGCGAGGACCCCGACCGCGAAGGGCTGCAGCGCACGCCCGAACGGGTGGCGCGCATGTACGCCGAATTGACCGCCGGTTATCATGTGGACCCGGTAAGGCTCATCAATGATGCCATTTTTGAGGTGAGCTACGACCAGATGGTGGTGGTGCGGGATATTGAGTACTACAGCCTGTGCGAACATCACCTGCTGCCCTTCCTGGGCAGGGCGCATGTGGCCTACATCCCCAATGGCAAGGTGATCGGGCTGAGCAAGATTCCGCGCATCGTGGAGATGTTCGCCCGCCGCCTGCAGGTGCAGGAACGCATGACGCAGCAAATCGCCGAGTTCCTGGATGAGACGCTACACCCGCAGGGGGTGGCGGTGGTGATGGAGGGGCTGCACCTGTGCAGCGCCATGCGCGGGGTCAAGAAGGCGCAGGCGCGCATGGTCACCAGTGCCATGCTCGGCCTGTTCCGCGACAACAAGGCGACCCGCGAAGAATTCTTCAACAACATCGGCCGGCGAGCGGTGAGTTTCTGATGCGTCACGCCGTTGAGCTGGCACAAAAACTGGGCGCGGCCCTCTCCGCGCGGGGCTGGACGCTGGCGGTCGCCGAATCCTGTACGGGCGGGCTGCTGGGAGCCACGATCACGCGTGTGCCGGGCAGTTCGGGCTACTTTCTCGGCGGGGTGATTGCGTACGCTAACGCCCTGAAGGTCCAGCTTTTGGACGTGGACCCGGACCTGCTGGCCAGAGAGGGAGCGGTCAGCGCCGCCGTCGCGGCGGCGATGGCCCAGGGCGTGCGGACGCTCTGTCACGCCAGCCTGGGGCTGGGGGTGACCGGCATCGCCGGCCCTGGCGGCGGCACGCCGGAAAAATCGGTCGGCCTGGTTTACATCGGCCTGGCTACGGCGGAAGGCTGTTGGACCTGGGAGCACCGCTGGCAGGGGACGCGCTACGCCAACCAGTTTGCCTCCGTCACCGCGGCGCTGGAGCACGCCCTGGCCTATCTTGCCACGGCTTAGACCCGGTCAGAGGGCTTGGGGCGGCCTGGAACCATCAATCCGCCGCCCTAAGCCGACGGGACGGCCTCGTCTTCCGACGCACAGATCTCCTGCCGATACCTGGCAATCTGGCAATCCAGCAACAGGCGCAGACGCTGAGCCGCCTCGGAGCGCACTTCCAGGTGAGGGAAAAAGCTCTGGCGCAAATCGTGCACAGCGCGCTGCACATCTCCAGATGTCAGAGTCGGGCGTTGCGCCAGTTTTTGGGCGGTCAGGCGGAGGATGCGCAGGAATTCCTCCAGAGCGCTCACTTCTGCCGGGAAGGCGCTGGCTTTCCCCCGCCCAGGGATGAGATGCGCCGCCGGACGTTGTTGCACGGCCTGCAACAAGGCCTGCCAGGCCTCCCAATCCAGATCGGGCACGAAGACTGGCGGTTCTCCCAGCACCACGCTGTCGCCGGTGATCAAGACCCGCCCATCTGGAAGCCAGAGCCACAGGCTGCCGGGATAAGGGCCGCCCGTGACGCTTTCCAGTTGGATGGGGCGCGAGCGCCAGTGCAGCGCAACCTTGTCATGCACAGCCAGGGCAATCCGTTTAGGCGGGTATTTGGGGATAGCCTCTGTTCCCAGGTGGAGACGCCGGGCGTGGGTGTGCACGAACTCATTCCAGGTGCGTTCATCTACCGCTAAAGCGTCCAACTGGCGCAACACTGGCTCACTGGCGATCAAAGGGAGCTGACAGGCGAGCGCTCCCAAGAGCCGTTCGGGCGCCATATCCGTCAGGATGAGCCAGCGCACCGGCCCGCCGGCCTGCGCGCGGGTCTGCTCCAACCAGGCCTGGCGTTTTTCGGGCTGCGGCGGCACGTCTACCAGGATCGCGCCCTGCCGCGTGAGGATCAGACTCAAATTGTAGGGCGCCAGCCCCTGTTCCACAAAAACCCCTTCTGCAACTTGTTGCATAGACCACCCTCAAGCAAGTGATGACAGACCAAGCGAAGACGCCTGAACGTCCAGCTCAGGCCACATCCAGCCCGGCCAGGACCGCCCGAAGCGGCTCAGCGTCGGCCAGGGAGACGCCGCCCTGCGCCACCTGAGGCGAACCACCGCCTTTACCACCCAGGGGATCGAGCAAGGCGCGCAGCAAAGTGCCAGCGTGCAGCTCAGGCCAGTCGTCGCTACGCGCACAGACCACTTTGACGGCCTGAGCCGGGCCACAGGCCAGCAGCACCGCCGTCTGAGGCCGGGCCCGCAGCCGGGAGGCGATCCAGCGCACTTCCTCAAAGCCACGCTCCGGCCAGTAGCCCCGGATGACCTTGCGCCCTTGAGCGGTAACGGGAGCTGCTGCCCAAAGCGCATCAGCTTCAGCCGCCAGCAAGGTTTCCTTAAGCCGCCCCATCTCTTTGTGCAGGCTTTTCAGCTCGTCCTGCAGGCGGGCGCGGGTCAGCGCGTCGAGGGCGCCGAAGGGCTCGTCCATCAGCAGC
>Ga0209162_1001862_pt1 | contig 19661 bp, 14 predicted proteins | sample YNPNPMetaG_FD_187121 | JGI IMG/M metagenome (GOLD analysis project Ga0209162, IMG submission 187121) | Anoxygenic and chlorotrophic microbial mat microbial communities from Yellowstone National Park, USA - YNP NP MetaG (SPAdes) (version 2) ... | reverse complement strand
TGGCGTGCAGCCGTCTCAAACGCAAACAGCAGGCACTGGGCTACTACCGGCGGATACTGAGCATCGAACCCAACAATTCGCAGGTCATCTTCTCCATCGCCGACCTGTATGAAGCGGATGGCGACTTCGCCGGGCTTGCTCAGGAGATGCGAAGCATTGTTCAGAGAAACCCCAAGAACGTAGTCGCCTGGTGGAGATTGTCCATCGCGCTGGAGCGACAGAATAAACTGGATGATGCCCTTCAGGCTCTGCGGGAGATCGAGAAACTTACCCCCAAAGATATGTTCTATCTGGTCAATATCCCGCGCCTGCTGGAGAATCAGGGCAAAACCGAAGAGGCAGTCCAAGAGTACCGCAAGCTGATTGCCCGCCAGCCCAAAGAACCGCGCCTTTACGGGATGCTCGCCTCCCTGTACAAGAAACACAACCGAACCGACGAAGCGATTGCCGTTTACCGGCAGGGGATGAAGGAACTGCCTAAAGATACCTACCTGCGCACCCTGCTGGCGCGCACCTACGAGGAACAGCAGAAGTGGCAGGAAGCGAGACAGGTCTACGAAGAGATGCTGTCCATCACCCCCACCGAACCGGGCGCGTATAGCGGGTTGCTGCGCGCGCTGACGCAGCTGAAACAAGAGGAGCAATTCCCCGCGCTGGTCACGCCCTATATGGAGCGGGATGCATCCAACGAGGCGGCTATCCGTGCGCTGGTGTCTTTCTATCGCGACAGGGGTAAAGCGGCGGAGGGAGTGTCGGTGCTGGCGCCGCTGGCACAGAAGCACGCGAAACAGAAAGGGGTATGGCTCGCGCTGGCGCAGCTGCAGCAGGAAGCGGGGCAGGAAGAGGACGCGCTGAAAAGCTACGAGCAGGTGCTGCAGATCGACGGTGCTGACCTGCAGGCACTGCGAAGCATCGCGCAGATTCACGAGAAGCGCAACGAGCCGCTGAAGGCGGCAGGCATCTATGAGCGCATTCTGGCGGGCTATCCGCAGGACATCCCCACCCGCCTGCGTTTGGCGGGTATGTACGAGCAGGCAGGGCAGAAGCAAAAAGCCATCGAGCAGTATCGCGAAGTGCTGAAGCGCGACGCGAACAACGCCATCGCGAAGGAAAGCCTGCAGCGGCTGGGAGAGTCGTCTTCGGGGGGATGAGTAGCCCTCACCCCCTGCCCCTCTCCCACAGCGTGGGAGAGGGGTTTTTGATTGCCCTCACCCCCTGCCCCTCTCCCGGAGCTTCGGGAGAGGGGAGTTTCATTTCACACGGTACGGCTGGTTCTGGTGCGGCGGCGCGGTGCGGGCTGGGGGCGCGTATCCGGCTCATAGGGGATAGGCACATAGTCCACGCCGGATTTACGCTGCACGGGCTGTGGATACAGCGCCATCAGACGGTGAACCTCTTCGGGAAAGTCGGTGCTAACCGGCAGTCCCATCGCCTTCGCTTCCTCGGCACAAATGGGATAGTCGTGTGCCCAGGTGCCCTCGCTGAGCAGTGCAGCCAGCTCTTTCGCTTTGTCGGGTGGTAATTTGGCGGAGAGTATCTCCTCCAGCAGGCGACGCACCTGCCAGATGGCTTTCCGCGCCACGTCTGCCAGTATCAGCGTGCGGTCCTCCACACGCTCCGGGCGTTTCATCTCCACCGCGCGCAGGATGGAGGCGGCGGGGTAATCTCCGAGCTGCGGGTCGACGGGTCCCAGCACCGCGTGTGGGTCCATGACAATCTCGTCCGCAGCGAGGGCAATCAGCGTGCCACCCGACATTGCATAATGAGGCACGAACACGGTCACTTTTGCCGGGTGGTTGTACAGGGCGCGCGCAATCTGCTCGCTTGCCAGCACTAGCCCGCCAGGGGTGTGCAGGATGAGGTCAATAGGGCGGTCCGGCGGTGTCATGCGCACCACACGCAGCAGGTCCTCGGCGTCTTCGATATTGATGTAGCGGAACACCGGGATGCCGAACAGCGCCAGTGCCTCCTGCCGATGGATCATCGCAATCACGCGGGAGCCTCGCTTCCTTTCGAACGCCGCAATCGCCTGCAGACGCGCCGCCTCCAGCATCCGCTGTTTGATAATGGGCGCCAGAAAGGAGTAAATCAGAAAAAACCAGAATATCTGGTTCACTACTGCCGCGAAAAAGCCTTCCATCTCGTGCACCTCCTGTGCGTGTACTATTCGCTTCATCTGAAGAAGAAGCCTGCTTGTTGACAGACTCACGGCAATGCGCGTATACTTTTGGAAACGCCAGAGGAGGACCTGTGCTGTGGAGAATCCGTCGTTCGACGCAATGGCGCTTGCGGCAGAGGGAATAGAGAAGCATCGTCAGGGAGAGGCGATTCTGGACCTCCGTCTGCCCAGCGGTTCTCCTGCCGTAGGCGTTCCGGTGCGGGTAACTCAGCGCAGCCACGATTTTTTGTTCGGAGTGCCTTTGCGACCGCGCCACTATCGGCATGAGCGCACCCTGCAGTATGTGAAGGGTGTGTTCAACTTTGTGGAGCTGCTCGAGTTCAACTGGGGGCAATATGAACCGGATGAGGGCAAGCCCCTGCTAGAGGAGCGACGCCGATTTATCCACGAGTGGTGCATTCCCAACGGTATCCGCCGCTTTTACGGGCACATGCTGGTGTGGACACGGCAGTACGGCGAATACCCGAAGACGGCATTGCCCCTGTGGCTTTTCCGGTACACGCCATCACGCCAGTACGAGCTGCTGAAAGCACGGATACAGCGCGAGGTACGGGACTACCGCGATGTGGACATGATATGGGATGTGGTGAACGAGCCGGTACACTGCCGCGCATGGGGCAACTGGAACAAACCCAACCGCTATGATGACGAGCCTCTCGACGTGGTAGACCGCTATGTCGCCGACGCACTGCGCTGGGCGTACGAAGCGAACCCGAACGCCCCCCTGCTGGTGAACGAATACGACCTTTTTGTGGACAAGAAGATGCAGGAGCGGTTCTTGCGCCTGCTGGAGATGTTGCAGGAGAAGAAGATACCGCTGCACGCAGTGGGCATTCAGGCGCATGATATGCAGGCAACCTACTGGCCATCGCCGGAGGAGGTGTGGCGGGCGTGCGAGACCTTTGGCACTGAACTTCGTCTGCCGGTGTACTTTACGGAACTGTGCTATGACTCCAGCCCGAATCAGCAGATACAGGGAAAACATCGCAGGGGTATGTGGAACCCACAGCATCAGGCAGAAGCCGTTGAGGAGTTTTACCGCGTGGCTTTCGGACATCCCATGGTGGCAGGGATTGTCTACTTCGGGCTGGTTGGCAGCGAAGCATGGAAGGAAAACGTCGGCTTGCTGGACGAGCAGGGAAATCCAAAACCCGCCTGGGAGCGGGTGAGGTACCTCATTACTGAAGAATGGAAGACACAGGTATCCGGCAAGACGGCAAAGGATGGTACCCTCCGCTTGCGGGGCTTTTTTGGACAATACCAGGCAGAAGTCACCTATCGGGGACGGCAATATACATTCGACCTCCACTTGCAAAAGGGCGGGCAGAACCGCTGGCAACTTACTCTTTCGCAGGAGCGTCAGTGAGGTGAGGTGGTTGCGATGAGCAGACCTCTGGTATACCCGCGTCACTACATCTGCTACCGCGCGCGGAGACCGCTGGCAATCGACGGGAGGCTGGACGACCCGGCATGGGCGGATGCGGCATGGACGGAGGAGTTTGTGGATATCGAAGGAGACGTCCGTCCGCGCCCCCGTTTCCGCACGCGGGCGAAGATGTTGTGGGACGACGAGTATTTCTATGTGGGCGCGGAGCTGGAAGAACCGCATGTATGGGCAACACTTACCAAACGCGACTCTATTATCTACCACGACAACGACTTCGAGGTGTTCATCGACCCCGATGGGGACAACCACAACTACTACGAGCTGGAACTGAACGCCCTGAATACGGTATTTGACCTGCGCCTCGAGAAGCCATACAAGGACGGAGGCACTGCCCTGATCGACTGGGACATTGCCGGTCTGAAAACGGCGGTGCATGTGGACGGCACGTTGAACAACCCGTATGATGTGGACCGCGGCTGGAGCGTGGAGATTGCCATCCCCTGGAGGTCGCTGGCGGAGTACGCGGGATGTGCGTGTCCCCCGCGTGATGGCGACCGGTGGCGCGTCAACTTCTCGCGGGTGGAATGGAAGGTGGTCATCGAAAGCGGGCGTTACCGAAAAGTGCCCAACACGCCGGAGGACAACTGGGTGTGGTCGCCGCAGGGGGTGATCGATATGCATCGCCCTGAGACGTGGGGCTATGTACAATTCAGCACGGCGAAACCTGGCACGGCACGCTTCCGTCTCGATAACACCTTCCCAGCCCGAATGGAGCTGACCCGTCTGTATTATGCCCAGAAAGAGTTTTATGAGAAGCATCAACGCTGGGCGAATGACCTGCGGGAGCTGGGGTGGATACCCCGAAACCTGCCCGGTTGCGAACCGCCTGTGTTGACACTCACACCGGAAGGCTATCTCGCCACGATGCGCTGTCAAACGCGGGATGGAAAACGGTATACGGTGCATATTCGGCACGATTCCAGAACGTGGGTGGAGTAGCCGATGCAGCCGGTGTCGGCGATTTGGTACTATTTTGGTACTATTTAGGTGACTACAGCAACGAGGTGTGCCGATGATGGAACGAGTGTTCAACTTTTCGCCGGGTCCGGCGACACTGCCGCTACCGGTATTGCAGGAGGTGCAGCAGAATCTGCTGGCGCTGCCCGGAGTAGGCGCGTCAGTGCTGGAAATCAGTCACCGAAGCAAAACCTTCGAGGAGATAATCGCGCAGGCAGAGGCGAACATCCGTGCCCTGCTGAACCTGCCGGAAGAGTATCACGTGCTGTTCCTGCAGGGAGGAGCCAGCCTGCAGTTTTCGCAGGTTCCCATGAGCTTCCTGCGTGGCACCGGTCGTTCCGCCGATTACATCGTGACCGGTTCGTGGGCGAAACGCGCGCTGGCAGAGGCGCAGCGCGAAGGGTCTGTGCGAATCGTCTGGGATGGCAAATCAGACAATTACAGCCGCGTGCCCAAACGTGGCGAATGCGAGATAGACCCCAACGCCGCTTATGTGCATTTCACATCGAACGAGACCATTCAGGGCGTTCAGTTTCCCGCCGAGCCGGAGACGGAGGATGTGCCTCTGGTATGCGATGCCTCGTCGGACTTTCTCTCGCGCCCGATAGACGTCAGACGCTATGGACTGATATACGCGGGAGCGCAGAAGAACGTGGGACCGGCGGGGGTAACTATTGTCATCATCCGACAGGATATGTTGGAACAGGTACCCGACGACCTGCCTACCATGCTCAATTACAGGGTGCATGCGGAACACCGTTCGCTGTATAATACGCCGCCGGTATTTGCCGTGTACGTGGTGATGCTGGTAACGCGCTGGCTGCTGGAGAACATCGGCGGACTGGAGCAGATGCACGCCATCAACCGGCAGAAGGCGCAATTGCTTTACGAGGCGATAGACCGCAGCGAGGGCTTTTATCGCGGTCACGCGCAACCCGACAGTCGCTCGCTGATGAACGTTACCTGGCGATTGCCCAGTGAGGAGCTGGAGGCGCAGTTCGTCAAAGAGGCGAAGGAGGCGGGCTTGCACGAGCTGAAGGGACACCGCTCGGTGGGCGGCATCCGTGCCAGTATCTATAACGCGATGCCCATCGATGGCGTGCGCACGCTGGTGGAGTTCATGGAACACTTCCGCCAGAGGCATGCCTGACCGGAAGTTGACGTGCTTCCAAAACGGCAGCATCCTGCGGGGCGTGAATCAGGCAGGAATGCGAGCTGGGCACCGGCGAGAGTAGGGAATAGTCTCTCTCTGAGGTGAGTGCAAAATGAGAAGGGTTCTCCATCACGTATTTGCGATGCTCGCCATCACGTTGGTAGCCTCTGCCGCGTTCTCCGCCGGAGTAGTCGTGGGAGGCGATGCCGGCGCAACTGAACCAGTGCCAGTGGGACAGGAGCTGCAGGTGAGTGCAGACGTTGACTCAGGAGCGAACTGGGCGCAGTTTGTCATGTTTGACTCGCACGATAACGTCGTGTTCCGCAGCACGATGTTGCCCGTTGGTGAAGATGGCACTGTCAGTACCGTGTGGACGCCGCCTTTTGCCGGCACCTTTACCGTGTGGGTATACAGCTATGACTCCGGCGGCACCCTGGTCAGCCAGACACGGGTATTGCTGGTGTCGGTTTACCAGCCAGATGCGGGCGGCTTCATCACCGGTGGCGGTTGGATCGAGGCGGATGGACACCGTCGTACTTTCGGCTTCGTCGCCCAGGTGCAGCGCAACGGCAGTGTGCGAGGTAGCCTGGAATACCAGCGTCATGGACTGGGTATGAACGTAAAATCCGTCGCTATCGACTGGGTGTATGCTCCGAATCCGAACGAGGGCTATTTTAGCGGCTGGGCGACTCTAAACGGCTCCGGTCAATACCGTTTTTACGCGATGGTGTGGGACTGGGGTGAGCCTGGCCGAGCGGATTTCTTTGCGCTGTGGGTATATGCGCAGGATGGTACGCTGGTGTTTGCCGATTGGGGTGAGCTGGCGGGTGGAAATATCGTGATACATGCCAACCGATGACCCTTAGCGATTCCTGATGCGCACCGGAACAGCCCAACAAGTGGCTGTTCCGGGAACACTTTTACCGGAACCACGCCAGACCAAACCTCCTGCTCTTGCACAGCATCTCCTGCTGTCACGACCCGGGCCTTTCTGCAGAGGAAACTTTCCCGCTTGCTGTCGAACACCATGATGTTTATCACGCCAGACAGTTCCGGCAGGTGCGCTATCTGGCGGCGGGAATTCGAAAACAGCAGGCAGGAGGTCAACCATGCACTATTTCGCACAGGTCAACTGCCCCGTAGAATGGGGATTCGTGTCCCGGCGTTCCTATTCCGACCCTTTCAATGAGGTGCATCTGGACGTTGTTTTCACCGCACCGGACGGCAGCGAACAGAGAGTACCCGCTTTCTGGGCGGGCGAGCAGGAGTGGCGAGTGCGCTTTGCACCCTCGCAGGTGGGAGATTACCGCTGGCGCACGATTTGCAGCGACGCCGCCAATGCCTCCCTGCATGGTGTCGAAGGCACACTGACCGCTGTCCCCTACGAGGGGAACAACCCTCTGTTCCGGCGCGGTCGGTTGCAGGTGTCTGCCGATGGTCGTTACTTGCAGCACCGCGACGGCACGCCGTTCCTTTGGCTGGGCGATACGTGGTGGATGGGACTGTGCAAGCGGCTGCGCTTTCCGGGCGACTTTGCCGTGCTGACCGCTGACCGCGTGCAGAAGGGGTTCAGTGTCATACAGATTGTGGCGGGTCTGTATCCCGACATGGGCGCGTTTGATGAGCGCAGCGCGAACGAGGCGGGTTTCCCCGGGGAGGAGGGCTGGCAGCGCATCAATCCCCGATACTTCGACATGGCGGATTTGCGCATCTGGTGGCTGGTGAGGAGCGGACTGGTGCCGTGCATTGTGGGCTGCTGGGGATACTACATCCACTGGCTGGGCGTGGAGAAGATGAGGCAGCACTGGCGCTATATTATCGCGCGCTGGGGGGCATATCCGGTGGTGTGGTGTCTGGCAGGCGAGATACTGATGCCTTTCTATGACGACCATCCCCGCCCGCGCGAATGGCACGAAGAGTATGCCCAAAAGACCCGTGCCATGTGGGAAGAGGTGGCACGCTATGTGCGGGAGATAGACCCCTATGGGCACCCGGTAACTCCGCACCCATCTGTCTCCGCCCGCGATAGCCTCTCCGATTCACTACTGGACTTCGATATGCTGCAGACGGGGCACGGTGACCGCACCAGCCTGCCCAACACGATACAGCAGGTGAGTCGCTCGTACCATCGTGAGCCGGTGATGCCCGTTGTGGAAGGCGAGGTGTGCTACGAGGGCATGGGCGAGGCGAGCCGACAGGAGGTGCAGCGGCTGATGTTCTGGGCGTGCTGGCTGAACGGTGCGAAGGGCTTCACCTATGGTGCGAACGGCATCTGGCAGGTGAATACGCGCGAGAAGCCATACGGACCCTCGCCGCACGGTATGGCATGGGGAGATACCCCGTGGGAGGAAGCGTATCAGCTGCCGGGCTCCGCGCAGCTGGGTATGGCAAAGCGGCTGTTGGAGCGCTATGAGTGGTGGCGCATCGAGCCGCATCCCGAGTGGGTCGAACCGCACTGGAGCGAGCAGAACTACTTCCTGCCCTTCGCCGCGGGCATCCCCGGCGAGCTACGGCTCATCTACGTTCCTGCATATCAGTGGCGGGTCACGGTCAAATCGCTGGAGCCGGGGACATCTTACCGCGCCTTGCTGTTCGACCCCGCAACGGGGCAGGAGATATCGCTTGGCGAAGCACAAGGCGACGAGCAGGGCGACTGGACGACACCCGTCCTTCCAAAGTTTCAGGACTGGCTGCTGATACTGGAAAGCAGACAGCGATAGAAACCTGTATTTGGATGTCAACCTCCCTGCACCACAGCCTTCAGTGCCTGTACCGCCTGTTTGGCGCTGTCGGAAGCTTTGGGGTCATCCAGAAGGGCGCGGGCAATATCGCCGCCGCTAGCCCAGGTCGTACACAGGTGCCCGATCATCTTGTCGGTGGCGTTCTTACGGGCATAATCGCGTAGAGCTAGCGCCGCCTGCACGTTGCGCCAGCTGGAGGGCAGCACTCGAAAGCCCTTCCGCTGGAAGAACGGCACAGAGGGATACTCCTCGCGCAGCTCATAGTGCCAGTCGCAGATGATGATATCTTTCGGAATCATATCCACGGCGGGCGCGGTGCCGTTCTCACTGGCTTCCCACTTGCCGTACTTCATCACCGAGTCGTCCAGTAATCTATCGCCCCACATCAGCATGGTCATCTTGCGCTTCTTCACGAGGTATTGATGATAGTCGTTGACCGCTTTGGCGAACAGGTCGGCGGGGTTCTTGCCCCGACAGCGGGGACACTGGTCGCTGGCGATGAGGAACACTTCGTCCATGCCCACGTGGAAGGCATCGGCTTCGAACGCCTCGATGAGTTCGTCCATCAGCGCGAAGACCACCTCGTTTACCTTCGGATGGAGCGGGCACCAGCTACGGCAGTAAATGTTGGGGTTGTCCAAAGGTATCTGTGGCGTCTCGTCGAACTCTGGGTATTTGACCAGCAGCGGAAAGGTGGTCTTATCCCAGGACTGATGCCCCAGACAGTTGAACTGTGGAATGAGACGGATACGATGCTTGCGACATGTCGTCAGGATGTCGCGGATGTCGCCCTTGCTCAGCGCACCGTTCATCCGCAGCTCGGGATGGGAGCGATATTCATAGCTGTAGTTCACCTCCAGAATGAGCGCGTTGATACCCAGCGGGGCGAGCGTATTCTCGATCGCCGTGCTGAGCAGCGGCACGTCCTCCGGGCTGGGCGCCATGATGTGCACGGCTTGCCACTTACCGTTTCTGGGAGCTGCCATCGGTACGCCTCCTGGTGGATTTTACGGATAGATTCGCGAATCGAAGAGGTATTCCTGTCTTTCGCATGGCAGGAAGCGTGCGCTGCTCTGCCGAAACCAAAGCAAAAAGATCGGAAAGGAGCGTCTGATGCCGAAGATAACCATCATCGGCGCGGGGAGCGTCGTGTTCACCAAGAACCTGCTGGGCGACATCCTGAGCTTCCCCGAGCTGGCGGAGTCGCACATTGCACTGATGGATATCGATCCAGACCGCCTGCACACCGCAAAGCGGGTGGCAGAAAAGGTGGCGAAGGCGGTCAACGCACACCCAGCGATTACCGCTACGCTAGACCGACGCGAGGCACTGGACGGTGCGGATTACGTGATTAACACCATTCAGGTCGGCGGCTACAAACCGTCTACCGTGATTGACTTCGAGATACCCAAGAAGTACGGCTTGCGCCAGACGATCGCCGACACGCTGGGCGTGGGAGGCATCATGCGCGCGCTGCGTACCATCCCCGTGCTGCTGAGCATCGCGCGGGATATGGAGGAGCTGTGTCCACACGCGCTGTTCATCAACTACACCAACCCGATGGCGATGAACGTGTGGGCGTGGTATCGCGCGTCGAAGGTGAAGGTGGTGGGACTGTGCCACAGCGTGCAGGGTACGGCGTGGTCGCTGGCGGTGGAAGACCTCAAAATCCCCTTCGAGGAAGTCAACTACGTCTGCGCGGGCATCAACCACCACGCCTTCTACCTGCGTTTCGAGCGCAACGGCGAGGACCTGTATCCCGCACTGCGCCAAATCTATCTCGAAGGGCGCGTGCCCCACTACAACCGCGTGCGCTACGAGATGATGATGCGGCTGGGTTATTTCGTGACCGAGTCCAGCGAACACTATGCGGAGTATGTGCCCTATTTCATCCGCCGTGACCGTCCCGACCTCATCGAGCGGTTCAATATCCCGCTGGACGAGTACATCCGTCGGTGTGAGGAGGTCATCGCCCGCTGGGAACGAATGCGTGTGGAGTTCGAGAGCGATGAGCCGATAGAGGTTCACCGCAGTATGGAGTACGGCTCACTCATCATCCACAGCATGGAGACGGGCATCCCGCGCGTGGTGTACGGCAACGTGCGCAACGACGCACTGATAACCAATCTGTTGCCGGGTTGTTGCGTGGAGGTGCCCTGTCTGGTGGATAAAAACGGCGTGCAGCCGATTCGTATCGGTGACCTGCCGCCGCAGCTGGCGGCTATCATCTCCACCAACGTGAACGTGCAGTATCTGACGGTGGAAGCTGCGCTGACCGGCAAGCGTGAGCATATCTACCACGCCGCGATGCTGGACCCCCATACCGCGGCGGAGTTGACGCTGGACGAAATCTGGGCGCTGGTGGACGACCTGCTGGAAGCGCACGGCGAGATGATACCGATTGGCAAGGCATGAGGAAAAAAGCGGCAGGGTGCGAACCCTGCCGCAATTATCAGAGAGCTTGAGAGCGGCCCTATGCTCTATGCCCGAGGTTCCGTTATGAGGTGGTCCATTGTCGTCTCGTCGCAGGGTAGCGACAAGGCGACAGAGCAAACTTTTTGAAACGCTCCTGACGCCGCCGACGCCGCACCGCCTGTACCAGCCTGCTCAGGGCATGGACATACTCATCGGCTCCTTCCGCCAGAGCATCGTGCATTTCGCCCACAGGGTCACTGGCGAGGATACGCACGATTTGCGCCTTGTACAACAGCAGTTCGAGCGCATCCGCCATGCATTCGGGCACGGCACCGTCCGTGACCAGTGAGCAGGGCAGGTATCGCCAGCAAAGGGTGTCGCGCCTTTCCCGCTCGAAGTCGCTCACCGCTTCGAGCCAGCGTCCATCGCCCAGATATCGGATGGTGCTCAGCACGCTCGGCAGGTCGGGGTAGCCGTCGGGATGTTCCGGCAGCGGCTGTGCCACCGACAGCACCCGCACGCGCAGGGCAAAACGCGACAGCACGGCGATATAGCGGTCCAGGTCGCGCATCACCCGGCGGAATATCCTTGCCTGCGCCGGGCACTGCACGTTATAGCCCACGATGTAGCGCGGTGGAAACGCCGGCAGAAAGGCATCTGTCGGCACGGCAAAGATACGTGATATCAGCTCTTCTATGTCATCTCCAGCCTGCCAGCGGTTCAGGAACTCCATCCGCAGGTCTTCCAGCTGCTTCAGACGCTGCGGGTCGGGCAGACGCAGGATCTCGCTATCCTCAAACGGCACTTCGTCCAGACCATCCACTTCCACGTGCGAAAAGAACCGGAATGTGGAAGGGTAACTCATGTTGCATTGAACCTCCATGCTTTCTGGGTACACGAAAGCACCTTTTCCTCTCCCTCACCCTCTTGGGCGAGCATCTGTTCTGCGGGAAAGCCTGCTGGTCGCGAAAATCCTCGCGGAAACGCTCTGCGGATTCTCTTTCACTTTTTGGATGCACGAGCAGGGGGCAATGTTTCAGGTTTTTTCACCGTTTTGAGGATATACAGTTCAAAGTCATTATCTGCCCACTCCCAAGCAACTTTGCGGGTTTTTGGCAGGAACTTATTGACTTTTGTTGAAACATGTTGTAAGGTAAAGTGTCTGTAAAAGTGAATGGCAGGTTGCAGTGCTGTTTCTGAAGGTGAGGTAAGATTTCTTTGACCTCCCAGAAAAACGGCTTGACGTTTTTTTAGCGAGAAATTATAATGGCGCGTACTAATGGACGGAGACCCGCGCAATGCGATACCTGTTGTTTTGGCTATCAGTGTTGGTTTCGTGCACCGTGATGTGGGCTGAGGCGGTCGCCCAACCCGCCCGGCAGGATCGGCTGGACGAAGCCAGCCTGACTGCGGCAGCAAGCAACCTCTGGCAAACCATCTCTCAGGCGGTGTCGCAGGTTGGTGGTGACCTCGAACACCAGCACCTGCACCTCGTACTCGCCTTCAGTACCGGGCATTTCAATAAAGACCCTATGGCTGCTCAGGCGGCAAAGCAGGTTGCGTGGCATGTGGTTCGTGAATACCTGATTGCGGGCGACAGGGTCTCCTGTTACGCGTGGGAAATGGACCTGTGGGAACACTTGCCCCCAGGACAGCAATATACTGTGACACTAACCGATTCGTCTGACGAAGGAAAGAAGTTTATTCAAGACCTGTTCCCGCAAACCGTGCAGGATGGTAGCCGCGGCGGGCACGATACCGAAAGAGCAATTGTGCAAATAGTGCGAAGGCTCGGTGACGCGCGAGATGCCGTGATTGTTTTGCTGACCAACGATGCGCAAAGCGTGGCACCCCGCGGGATGCAGACGATTGGTACGGATAATCCGACCTACCAGCAGGTGCTTAAGGATTGGAAGCGGTTGCCGCAGCGTAATGAGCGGGGAGCGTCAGAGGAGGTGATATATCGCGTTATAAGACCTTCAGGCGAAGAGGTATCCCGCAGGCTCGACGTAGTGATTCTGGTACCAACGCAGTTTGATGCGGGTCCGATCGCAGAGGGAACACGCTCCGCAAACATTGACAAACTACTGTTGCCACAGGCGCCCGTGGCACAAGACGGTTCTGCTGAGGCGCCGGATGCGCAACATGAACCACCTGCCCAATCTCCAAGAGCACGAGTGCCAATGGGATTACTCGTATTTATCGCTATAGCGGGTCTATTGGCAGTAGTCGTGTGGTATACAATGAAACAGCTTCAGGAAGAGATACCGGACTTGACGGTGGTTGGAACGCCCATATCCTTTTCGCAAGCCGGTAATAATGCTCTTCTCTGTACCCTTGTGGGTAAAGGCTATGCTGAGCCTGTAGAGCATCCAGTAGAAGTCAAGGATGCTCCACCTGTGCGTATCGCGCAGTTGAGGAAGAGCGGCAAGAACCGCATCCGAGTGGAAAGTGGCGACTTCACTCTTGCCCGTATTGGCGATGCTCCGCCCGCACGACAGGCTGAGTTAGTGCCGGGCAACGAGTACAAGCTGGTGTTTGCGGGTGAGATACCGCAGCCGTCTGGTCCTTCACTGAGGAAGGAGCTGGTAGTCCATATCGACTGGCGTCATCGCAAGAATGAGGAGGGTCATTGATGGAAGACTTTTCTTTAGCAAACCTGTTAGCGCTCCTTGTTGACTTACAGTTTTGGTCGTTCGTCGGGGGCGGACTGGTAGTTTGGTATGTGTTCTCGTGCCTGCTGGCTCGCGCATTTTTTGGAAGCGGTCAGGAGCCCGAAAACGCAATAACGAAAGCAACTTTCCTTTCGGCAGTGATTACTGCCTGTGTGACAGCGTTGGCGATTTGGATTATTCTTCAATCTATTCTGGCAACCATTGTCATTTTAGCACTATTAATACTGCTACCATTACTAATCATGCTGCTTATCAATCGCATCGATTCTGCCCGTCAGGGTGTATAGGAGGAGAAAAATGGCTGACGGTACCATGCCTGTCATCAAGACGCTCGTCATCGGTCTCGGCACCAAGGGTGGCGAAATCTGCGACTACGTGGCACGGCGTGTCCAATGGGAATTGGGTAGCCTAGATAAAGCACCTTGGATACGCTTTTTGTATGTCGCCACTGACGCGAATGAAGAGGTGAAACACCCACCGGATGTACGTAAGGACTTCTGCGCGCTTTCTATCACTGCTGCGGAGTATGCTAACATTCTCAACGACCCGTCCATTCTCGACGGCATAGGCTTGAGCCAATGGGCACACATCGATCTACTGGCTAAAATCCCCGGAAAAGCCGTAAACGAAGGAGCAGGGAACATCCGGATGGTGGGACGGCTTGCGTTCCTATATCCCAAAAACTACAAAGAAGTATCGGCTAAACTTAGCGAGCGTCTTCTATCTTTGAATGATTTGACTGAAGGCGACGCAACAAAGGAGCGTGGACCGCTGCCAGATGGTACCAACCCAGTTATCGCTTTCGGGGCTGGTGGGGCAGTGCGAGTCATGGTGGTGGGTAGCCTGTGTGGCGGCACCTGTAGTGGCATATCCAGTGATTTTGGTTTCTTGCTCCGTAAGGTGTGTAAAGATGGAGATCAAACGCAGGCGTTCTTCACCATCCCTCACCCCACTTTCGCGGAGAACAGACTGAAGAAGAACGCCTATCAGGCGTTGGTGGAGCTGAATACCTACCATGTCCTAAGCTTAGGTGGGTTCGGCAAAGCGAAAGCGACCAAGGAATACCCGTACGATGCCGTTTATGTTTGCGAGCCGAGCGACGGCACGGGGCAGAGCCTTGAAAAACTTCATCAAGCGATAGCCGACCGCATCTTTCTGAACAGCTTTGTTCCCGAGGTGGACCCGTTCGGCAAGTTGGTGGATGCTGGGCTGGTCGCTGCCGATGGGCGGGCGCACGTCTTCTGCAGCTTTGGGCTGGCCAGTATGGAGTATCCAGCACAGCAAGTCATAGAGAGCTGCTCCAAAAAGCTGCTAGCTTATGCACTCAACGAATGGAACCTGCGTTCTATCGATGACCAGCGATTGCAGCAGCGACTTGCGGAGATTGGTCTCACATGGGATCAACTTCGCTCACACCTCTTGAGTAGCCAAGAAGGAGAGCCGGCTGACGTGCGCATGAAGAAGCTCATCGCAGAGATCATTCAGGCGGTACCCCAAAATATGCCCAAAGCAGACGAGCGTCTGAAGATATTTCGTAATGCCTTCAGCGGAGTTTACAGAGATGACGTGGAACATAGGGAGCCGTATCCCGCGGGCTTTGTGCGCCACCATGTAATGGAAAACCGTGAAAGTGCTGCGAACAACGTTATCAATCGGTTACGGCAGCACGTCCAGAATACGATGCCGATGTTTTCAGAAGGACCAGCGCGGCTGCAGGCGTTGTTGCAGAAAGCAAATCACCGATTAGCGGAGCTAAGTGGGGTCAAGGCGCCCAGCATTGCCGACGCCGTAACACACGTCGATGAGACTTTCTTAAAGATCCGCCGATATCAGAGAAGTTTCAAATTATTGTTCTTTTGGTTGCGTGGCTTAGCCGTGGAGCGTACCAAGAATGAGCTACAAAATGCACTCGAAAAGGAGATGCAGTTGCGTTTCGATGCCGAAACTTGCCGGGTGCTGCAGGACATTGCGAAGCCTGAAGGCGGAAACGACCCCGGGGTCATCTCACGGTTGCAAACAAAGCTGCGTCCCATCTCGCAGCGAACTGAGGAATTACGGAAGCGGGTGAACAGGCTCTCTTCCCAGATGAGCCAAGAGAGTGAGAAACTGGCGAAAGAAAAGCCTGCGGTGAACGGCATATGCCTGTTCGAGCCCGACGAGACCGTCGAGAAAGCTTTTGAGGAGATGTTGCTAGCGAAGGGATTTGCCGGCGACAGCCTTGAGCAATGCAAAAAGCGCGCGGCGGAAAACATCTTGAAAGCATGGAGTCATCCTCTACCGGGGTCCGGCACGCTCCCTGCTACAGCGGTAGTTCCAGAGGAACTCACTGATAAGACGTGGTTGGACAGCCCTGTATCGCCTCACGAGCACGGCATCCCTGATGGGCTCGTGGATGAACTGCTGCGTCGTGCTACTGAGCCTTTCCTAGAGCTAACTCGGCGTGACGTGCTAAAGCAGTGGTCTACAGAACCCGTCGAGGCGAAAAAAGTTGCGCTGGCGTCGAGCCTTGTTCAACAGGCAGAAACTTTCGGCTTCGTCGACGAACTGGTAGCGCTAAAAGGCATTCTGGCTGTCAAAGGGCATCTTGACACACGCTCGCTCCTGCTGCTACCCGACAGTAAGCACGCTGACCCGTTCAAGACCGCTATTGCTGGTAAACCACCAGCGGGTAGGCAATATAGCAAATCGAGCCAGATGTATCGCGTGGTTATCGTTCAGGAGAAATATCGTTTTGGTTTGCATGGAATGCCAGATATATCCAGTCCCGGTGGGTTGGCTTATGCCGAGTCTGGCGACTTTCATGTTTGGTATACTCGCAAAGACGTGGCATGGATGGGAATCACTGACACCGAGTTGCAGAAACTGCGCCAAGCGCGTGAGCTTGTTGCCATTGGTGTGTTACTCAAGCTTCTTGTACCTAAGGATCAAAGTCTTCAGTTTACCGCAGCCGATGTTTACAAGCTGCCGCTCGACGTCGAGTTGGCTGCCCGCAGTGTCGCCTACGAGAAGAGCACCGTCGATGGTTCGAGCATTGCCGGCTTCGACAAAGTGCTGGATGCGTTTATTCAGGAGTATCGGAAGGAATGCGGTTCGGACGAGGCATTTATATCGCGCCTTGTCAAGGCGGCGAACAAACCTGCTGGTGGCTTCACCAATTGGGATGCGAACTGGTTCGAAGAACGGGTAGAAGCGTACTGCCAACGAGATGCGAGCCTGAGAGCAGCCTACGATCAGGTTTACCCGCCGAACGAAGCCCTCGTATCAGCTCTGTGGAAGGAAAAAGGCGAGCCCGTCGGGCCCCTTGCAGTACTCTGCGAAGAAGCAGGGTACTATTGCAAAGACTGTGGAGCACTTATTGGGCGCACAAAGGAAGAGGCATCGCAAATGGGCTGGCGTTGCCCTGTGGACCCCGGTCACAAGTTTCCCGTCCGCCTTAAGAAACCTGCTGGTGTCTGAGAGGAGGTACCGAAATGACAGGTGTTCCAGGAGTCGGTGATGTCATACAAATCACCTGGTCTCTAATCGTGCTATTCGGAAGCGCTTTGTTTCGTGCTCGGACGGAAGGATGGGCAGTTATTTTGCTGCTCATCATCCCTGTTACCTGTTGGGCGGCTCGTAGCCTTCTATTGAACAAAAAACGCCTCGATACAGAGGAGGAGACCCTTGAGCGGTATCGCACTGAGGTTGCCAAACAAAAAGACCGGGATGGGTTACTGAAGTACATCGAGCAGCAACCACGAGACACAACCGTCGGCAGCGCCCTTTACGCTGTCTACGGATTCCGGCGTGCGGAGTCTATAGATATCGAAGCTATCGCGACCCTGCTAAACCAACGCGAAGGAAGCCACCTTGGTTTCGCACGGCTCAGTCCGAACCTTTTGCTGTTGTTCGGCCTGTTCGGTACAGTGCTTGGGTTGGCCGGAGCCGTTGGCGAGCTATCGCAGCCAATATCGCAAGCACTGAGTGCAGAAAGCCCTGAGGTACTTACCTCTGCCCTCCAGCAAACGTTGTCGCACATGCAGACCGCTTTTTCGTGTACGCTCTGGGGCATCCTGTGTGCCACCATGATCAGCAACTGGACGCGACGCGTGGCAGCAAAGCAGAACCAGCTGATTGCTGAGATACAGCAATTCGTCATCCACGACGTAGCACCAGTGGTGGTTCTCGGTAGTGAACGAGCGCAAGTGGAAGACCTGCGCGCCGTCATTGCCGAAAGCCAGAAGACTCTCGCTTCTATTTCAGCACAGATACAGACGGTCAGTAATCAGTTCAAAGAGCAGATGCAGAGCATTACTGCATTGCTTGGGCAAAACGTTGATGAATTTGCCACAACACTCAATGATTCGCTTAGTCGGGCGGAAACTGTAGTGACCAGGATCTCAGACGTTTCGCAGCAGGTCGCTGGGTCGCTTGGCAGCGCGGTTGAGAGTATTCAGAAAGGTTCTGATGCTCTTCAACACGCAGCAGAAAGCGTTAGTAACTCTGCCAGCCAACTGGGACAATACCACTCGCGCCTGACAGAGGTTCAGGATAAGATTTTGCAGACCTACGAAAGCGCCCAAAAAAATCTTGAAGACCAGATCTCCCGCCAAATCGGCGAACTATCTAAGCTGCAGGGAGCATTAGACAGCCACGGAGCAGAAACCATAGCACGTATCGACCGGACCGTGGAACGAATGGAGAAAGTAGCCAGGGCCGTTGCAGAAGGTACAGAGACGGCTAAATCAGAATTTCTATCTCTTCAAAACGCGGTCTCTCACCATTATGAAGGGATAAAAGACAGCATCGAGGAACTTTTAAAGAAGCACCAAAATCAGCTTTCCGCCGTGGATCAGGCAGTGTTACAAGTTGCCGACCGCCTGAAAGACCTCAAACACAGCCTGAACCCGCAGGAACTGCCTGTGGAAGAGTGGCACAAACTGCTCAGCGCTTTAGAGGTGCTGGTCGCGAGCTGGAAAGATAAAGAGGTTAGTGAGACCGAGTTAAAAGAAACTCCCAAAGGTGCGGGTGCGCTAGTTAAGCAGTCCGAATTGCTAGTCAAGCAGGTTCAAACCAATGGGCTTCAGCAGACTCTGCAGGCTAACACCGCTGCCTTGCACCAACTCGCATCAGCAATCGCGCGTCTGCAGGAGACGGTCTCCACGCAGGCTCCGCTCACTCGTCACACCTCACAGCCCTCGGAGACATCAGTGCCAGCAATAGTCGAGAGTCCTGACCCACGACTTCGTCGCCCGCCTGTTGGCAGGGTGTCTATTCGAGCCAAAATGCGAGATTGGATTGGCAAGTTCTTTCGGAAGGCCACATGACAGCCACAGAGGCGCACGTCCATAAGGGGGCTTCATGATGCAGCAGACAGACGAAACAGTAAACCCATACATTGCCTTCACCGATGTTGGCATGAACCTGATTCTGGTGCTCCTTTTCTTCGTGGCAGCGGTGCTCAGCATCGGGCGCAGCGGATGGGAGAAAGTGCGCTACCGTCACCCGATGCGCGATTTCTACAATGCCGTACAGTTGCAGATGCCCGAAAACGTGCGTCCGCAACACGTCAGCCCAGAGGCTCGCAATGATCCTCCAGGGGTGCAACGTTGGGACTTTTCGGGGAAGATGTTGTTTTTCCCCAACACGGCACGCCTAACGCCAGAGGGATACCGCGCTCTCGTGCAGTTCGCGCGTATCCTCAACCGGCACAAGGATAAGTGGCGCCGTATCCGCATCGAAGGTCATACCATACCTCCCGTGCAGTGGCTTCACGATGACTGGGAGCTCTCCTCGAACAGGGCAGCCGTCGTGGCTCGCATTTTCCACGCCGAAGGGCGGATACCCCCGCACTTTTTGGTCGTTTCGGGACGTGCAGGGCAGGCGCCTATCGACAAACGCAATCCTGCCAACCCCCGCAACGAGCGTGTAGAGATCGCTATCGAGTTCTCGCTGAGAAATGCGGTTGGGCAACCCATTCGGTAATTCCCCTAAAAACAGGAACTCCCCTCCCTTTTGCCCAACTGTATCCCCGACACACTTTGTATCACAGGAGTGGAAAGAATGGGTTCACTGAAGATTGGGGTGGCGTTGTGGTCGCTGTCGGCGGGAGAGA
>Ga0209162_1001861_pt1 | contig 19663 bp, 17 predicted proteins | sample YNPNPMetaG_FD_187121 | JGI IMG/M metagenome (GOLD analysis project Ga0209162, IMG submission 187121) | Anoxygenic and chlorotrophic microbial mat microbial communities from Yellowstone National Park, USA - YNP NP MetaG (SPAdes) (version 2) ... | reverse complement strand
GTCAAGCCGCCGCGCAAAGGGTCAGCCGCCTGCGGGTCAATGCCTACCAGACGCATACTGCGGCATTTTTCAATGACCACTTTCAAATAATCCCTGCGCGGGTCGTCAGCATTCGGCTCTTTTGAAGGTTCGGGCCGCTGTCCTGGCGGCAATTCCCGACGCGTCTTGAACATCGGTGCAATTTCAATGCCTGCCCATAGCACCGGCGCGATCAGACTGAGCACATATACCAGCGTCACATATTGTGCCGGGATGCGTTCACCCAGTAATCCCAGCACGACAATTACGATCACCCCAAACGCCAGCGGCGGGGTCAACTTTTTAGCAAGCTCGCTCATCCATTTCTGCCAGTCCGTCCATAGCCCGCTCCTGCAAAAAAAATATGCTGCCATTAGTGTAGCACAAAACGCAGCGGATGGAATAAGCGCGCGGCGTTCCAAGTCCAAAGAAATGGTCCCGGCAGCCAGCCCATTACCTCAAGCAGGATACTGCTTGTTTGAGTCGATTCACCACGCCGAAAACAGCGCCCGCAAGCTGGTATAATTACCTGCTTGGAGAAACGTTGCCTATGCTGGATAAACTATCTGCGATAGAGAAAAGATATAACGAAATCAACCATCTGCTGGAAGAAAACGCTTCCGACTACCAAAAAGTTGTCGAACTTTCCAAAGAGCGCGCCGAACTTGAGCCGATCATTGAAACTGCGCAGCAGTATCGGACGACGCTTACGCGCATCGAAGAAGCCCGCGCCTTGCAGGACTCCGAAGATTCCGAGATGAGGCAGCTTGCTTCCCTCGAATTGGCAGAGCTTGAACCGCAACGTTCCCAACTGGAAAAGCGATTAAAAAGCCTGCTGCTGCCAAAAGACCCGCGCGATGACAAAAACGTGATCATGGAAATACGCGCCGGAACGGGCGGCGAAGAAGCGGCGCTCTTTGCCGCTGATTTATTCCGCATGTACACCGCCTATGCCGAACAAAAAGGCTGGAAAGTCGAGGTACTTTCGCAAAACGAAACCGGCATCGGCGGTTTCAAAGAGATCATCTTCTCCATCAGCGGAAAAGGCGCATATTCAAAACTCAAGTGGGAATCAGGCGTGCACCGGGTTCAGCGAATACCGGTGACCGAATCCTCCGGACGCATCCACACCTCAACGGCAACCGTTGCCGTGCTTGCCGAAGTCGAAGACGTGGACATCCACATTCCTGAAACCGACATCCGAATGGATGTCTATCGTTCCGCCGGCGCGGGCGGTCAAAACGTACAAAAGAACTCCACCGCCGTGCGCATCACCCATCTTCCCACCGGCATTGTGGTGGCATGTCAGGACGAACGCTCGCAATTGCAAAACCGCTTGCGCGCCATGAGCATTCTGCGCGCTCGCCTATACGAAATGGAGATGGAAAAACGACAGCGTGAACTGGAAAATGCCCGGCGGTCACAGGTGGGAAGCGGCGAGCGCGCCGAAAAAATCCGCACCTACAATTACCCCCAATCGCGCGTCACCGATCACCGCATCAACCTCTCCTCGTACAACCTTCCTGCCGTCATGAACGGCGACCTGGATATGTTCATTGAAGAGCTTGCTTTGCAGGATGAGACAGAACGTCTGGCAGCCGGCGAATTCAATGAGAGCCAACCATGAAATCGGCTCATGGCTGCGGTCGGCGCAGGAGCAGCTTTGCCGCGTCAGCGAAACGCCAGCCCTTGAAGCTCAGACACTGCTGGCGCATGTCTTAAAGAAACCGCGCGCCTGGATACTGGCGCATCCGGAAGCGCCCATACCTGCGCCGCTGTTCACCCATCTTGAGCACCTCCTGAGCCGCTTAATCAACCGGGAGCCTTTGCCCTATTTGCTGGGACAATGGGAATTCTTTGGGCTCAGGTTTCTTGTCTCGCCCGCCGTACTTATCCCCAGACCCGAAACTGAGCTCATGGTAGAGACTGCCCTAGAATGGTTCCAGTCACATCCCCAACGCAGAAGAATGGCTGACGTTGGCTGTGGAAGCGGCTGCATCGGCATTGCGCTGGCATCTCACCTGCCGGAACTCTCCGTGACCGCCGCCGATATTTCCTTTCCTGCCTTGCAACTGACCAAGCAAAACGCCCACCTGCATCATGTTGAAAGCCGTGTCCAGCCCGTTCAAATGGACCTGCTTTCAGCGCTGCGCTGCACCTTTGATGTGATCTGCGCCAACCTGCCCTATATCCCAACCGGCAAGCTGCAAACTCTGCCGGTGGCAAAACATGAACCCATCCTTGCGCTGGATGGGGGCGGAGACGGGCTGCAGGTCATCCGCCGGCTGCTTGAAAACATCCGCTTGTGGGTCAAACCCGCAGGATTGATCCTGCTTGAAATCGAAAGTTCTCAGAAAGAAAGTTCGCTTGCGCTGGCTTCATCCCTGCTTCCGCAAGCTTCAATCCACTGTATTCATGATTTAAGTGATCATCCTCGTCTGCTCACCATTCAACTTCCATGATAAACTCACGCTGGAGTATCGAACATGCCTTCTTGCATGGAAATTATCCCGATTGAGCATCCCCGAGCGATTGAGCGGGCAATAGCCGTCCTCGACCGAGGCGGTCTCATTGTTTTTCCAACCGATACGGTCTATGGTTTAGCGGCACGAGTGGATAATGTCAACGGCATCAAACGGCTGTATCAGGTCAAAGAAAGAGCGCCTTCCAAAGCGATCGCAGTACTGCTTGGCGATTTCTCACAATTGCCCCTCTTGACGATCAGCCTTTCGCCAAATGCAGAAAAATTGATTCAAGCCTTCTGGCCCGGCGCTTTGACCGTTGTGGTGGAACGCCACCCAGACCTGCCGGCGGTCTTATCGCCTTCCTCAACCATTGGTTTGCGCATGCCCAATCATCCATTCGCGCGGACACTGCTCAGCAAAACCGGACCTCTCGCCACCACATCCGCTAATATCAGCGGTCAATCCGATACCCTCTCTATTCCAGATGTGCTTGCTCAACTGGTCAAGCGGATTGACCTGCTTTTGGATGGCGGCACAGTCCCGCTCGGACAATCTTCAACCGTGGTAGATTGTACGCAGGACCCGCCAGTGATCCTGCGGCAGGGGCCAATTTCGATGGAGCAAATTCACCGCGTCTTAATGACTTGACCTGTGTTTGGTGCGGGTGCGCACCGCCAAAACAGCCAGTCCAAGCATCAGGATGCTCCCCATACAGAGACTGCGAACGCTGCTTGACCCGCCGGCAGCCGCGCCGCTTTCCTGTGAATCGCCTGCCGGCTCAGCCGTTGAAGATGGGGATGGCGGCAGTGGAGTCTGCTGAATAATCGGCGAGACGGTGGGTTGCTCAATCGCTTCCGGCAGTTGCGCCGTTTCTTCCACCAGAGCGCCCTGTTCCACAATTTGATATGCCGCGCCGTCTATCACCACGATCACCCGTTCGCCGAGCGACAGGGCTGCCGCTGCTTCAGCACGCGAGCGGGCGAAAGTAAAGTAGTCGGCGGAGAGAAAGGCAATACGGCGCGGCTTCATCTTCTGCGGATCGTAACTGGTGTCCATCCAGATGCCGTCCTGATAAACAAATGTTTTTGCGCCGATCGTGCGAACCATCTGCCCCGCCTGCTGCGGTACTGACAAGGGAACTTCAGCCTGTGCCATCGCTCCCTGTTCCGCTGCTTTCTCAACCGCAGCCTGCCCCGATGACGGTGCAGCAGGCATCATCTGCAATTGCTCGTAGGTCTGACGCGAAATCTGGTCTTGCGTCTCGGCACCCAAGGGCATTGGCTCGGTAACCAGATAAGAAGTATACGGCGTGACAATCCCGTAACGAATACTTAACTTGACAATCTGATCTATCGTCTCTTGATCGGCTCCGTCCAGACGAATCTTTCTTAACAAGTGTCCAATTTTACGGGTAGCCCACAAGCGAGGTAACGCTGTCATGGCATCTCCCGTTCCTCTGCTATCGGCAGCAAACGATTGTGCAGCGTAACGGAATAACTTCGGCTCACCGTTCACCATGCCCTTTACAGTAATATCTGTGGTTCCCCCCGATCTGTAACGACCCACAATGACCACCTGACTACCAGCGAATAAATCAGGAAGCGGGGACGGATAAACATCATAGACAGCAAGATCACCAAAATCAATGCTCAGATCCGTCAAAACAGGATCGCTGATTCGGCTATAAAACCCTGAAAGCATTTCGTCCATGGATTCTTCTGGTTTTACATAGGCGCTCAAACCATGATTCTCTTGCGCTAACGTATCAAGCAGAAAAGTATCCACGTCATAGCCTACGCCAAAAGTAAACAGACGCACATTCGCAGGAATCGAACCGGCAACATTGGCGATGATCTGCTCGCTATCCGTAACGCCTTCGGTTGGCAAACCGTCTGTCAGGAATATCAGATAAGCAGGACGTTCGGGATCAACAATGGAAAGCGTTTCCAGCAAGGCGCGGTTAATATCTGTGGAACCGCTGACGCTCAAACGGTCTACCCAGGAAATCGCCTGCTTTGCTTCACCTGCCGGGCGCAATCCTTTAGAAAAAGCCTCAACTCCAGAGCTAAAAGCCAGAAGATAAAATCGGTCTTCCTCGTTCAAGTGGCTTAAAATATACCGTAAAGCGGTTTTCGCCTGGCTGAATTTCTCACCCTCCATGCTGCCGGAGCGGTCTAGCACAAGCAGGATATCCTTTCCAACCACCTGCCTGTCCCCATCTGGAGACGGCGCCAGCAGTATCATAAAGAAACCATCTGGATCCGCCGTATCCTTTGGGTCACGGAACGAAAAAAGATGAAACGCTTCGTTTTCACCCGTCGAGTAATAGAGGACAAAATCGGTGTCCGGACGCACCTGACTGGCTTCATAACTTACCTTGACCAATCGGCCGCTTTCCCTGTCAACGGACACCGTATGACTGGAAGAATATACTGCCCGTATGGGCTGAGCGCTTTTGATTTCAACGCTGACTGCTACGCTTTCTAAAGGTGCAGCAGAAAACTTTTCTGTGTTTAGCGGGTAAATGTAGCGAACCAGACCGTTTTCAGCAGTAAGCGCCTGCTGATATTCCAACAGGATGCGCCGCTCACCCTTTGGAGGAATCGGGAAAATGCGAGCCTGTACTGCGCCCCGTCCGATATACTCCAGCAAGGCTGGGTCCCGCGACTGCTGTACGACCCGCTCATAATACTCACGCGCGTCCTTAGCATCCAGCACTTTGCCAGTTACGGGTTCACCGTCTACCCAAAGCACAAATTTACGCACCACCGCATCAGCCGGCAAAGGAAAGACATACATCCCCTCAACAGGATAGGCATTCGGATTATAAAAAACCTGATCTACACTTGTAGTTGCTACCTGTTGGTCAATTTGCACCTTCACGTGGTGATACTTGATGGAAACCTGGGATAATGGTCTGGGAATGATTGGGGGACACCCTTCCGGCGGACAAATGGGCGGGTCGGGGATAATGATACCATCTGCAAACACCGGTGTAATGACGAATAAAATAAGCATAGCACTCGACACAAAAGCGATCAAAAGCTTCTTCATGTCAGCCTCCCATTTACTGACAACCCTTGATAAAGGGGATATCTCAACAACTTGTTCAAAAATTAAACGTAAAGGGAAAAGATATAGTTCCCCGCTAAATCAACATACGGCGCTGCAAGCGCCACATCCGCGCGTATAGTCCGTTCAGGGCGCGCAACGCTGCATCGGTTCCCCGTTCTATGATCTCGCCTTGTTTCAATACCAGAATTTCATCCAGAAAATCAAGCCCAAGCAAGCGATGAGTAACCCAAATAACACTTCGCCCTTGTGAGGCTTTAACCAGCAATCCGGTCAAGTCACGTGCAGTAGCCACGTCCAGATGTTCTGTTGGCTCGTCCAGCAACCAGATAGGAGCATCCAGAAGAATCAGCCGGGCAAGCGCCAGCCGCTGGCGTTCGCCCCCGCTCATCTGGATACCGCGCTCACCAATCCATGTATCCAGACCGGCAGGTAAAGTCCTTAACCATCCCTCAAGTCCTACCATGTTCAGCATAGAAAGCAATTCATCATCGGCTGCCTTTGGCTTTGCCAGAGTGAGATTTTGACGCACTGTCCCATTGAACAGATAATTGTCCTGCAAGATTACACCCATCAGGCATCGTACCGCTTCAGGATCCAGGCTGCGTAATTCCTGCCCGCCCAGCAATATGGAACCTGTCTCGTAGTCCCAAAATCGCAGCAGAAGATTGAGAATGGTGGTTTTGCCTGCACCGCTAGGGCCAACAATCCCCAGTCTTTTCCCCGCAGGAAGTTCAAAACGGATGTTTTTCAGGACAAATTCATCAGTGGACGAATATCCGAATGACAAACCCTGAACCAATATATCTGTGGTCAAAGGCAGGGCAATCAGGGGGGTGGAATTTGTATCCGCCGGCTGTTTTTCCGCGATTGAAAAAATACGCTGCCCTGCCTCAAGACTGCTCTCGAGAAACTGGGCAGCAGAACCTAATGGAGTAATAACCTCGAAGGAAGCCAGCACAACCAGCGTCAGTACCGCCAGACTTACCCCATCCAACATCCCCCGATTTACCGCTGGAATAGCAACCGCCATCAACGCAAGCAGTGTCAAACCGGGAAACAAGACACTCAAGGCATTGACTGCACCTGTTGCGAGAGAAAAACGCATCTGTGATTTTTGAATAGCGCGGGCAAGCTGATGGGTTGCGCCCCTATGGGCATCTTTTCCCTCAAAAACCAGCAAATCGCCCATTCCCTGAATCCCTTCTACTAAGTTCCTAAATAGTCCAGCCCGGTTTTGTATCCACTCGCGCCCTACGCGCAGGCTGATTTGATAAGCAGCCCAGGGAATCACCAGCCCGCTGACCAAAAGCCCACCACCGACAATCCAGGCAAACGCTGCGTCGTATAACCCGACAAAGATACAAACGCCTGTTGAAGCCACTACGGCGACCAGCGGCGGCGCAATCGCCCGCAGATAGAAATTCTCCAATGTTTCAATATCAGCCACCAGCTTGCTCAGCACATCGCCAGAATGCGAGGATGACGCATCCGCAGGTGCAAGACGTTCCCACCCTCGATAAACAAAAACGCGCAATTGCGACAACAAGCGAAAATTCACGTCGTGCGATACCAGACGCTCCAGATAGCGAAAAGCCCCGCGCACAATACCAAAAAACCTTACCCCCACTATCGCTACCTGTAAAACAGCTATAGAAGGGTGCAGAGCTGCCCGGGCAATCAAGTAGGCGGACGTGCCCAGCAATCCGATCGCGCTGGCTGTTGTCGCCATACCCAGAAAAACGGACAACAGCATCAATCCCCAAAAACCATACAGAAAAGCAAGCAAGCGATAAACGGTCTTCACGCCATCACTCCATAGCTTTCCAAAAGGTGGATATACGGCGCGCTGGTTTGGGCAAGTTCACGGTGAGTTCCAGAATCCACGATCCTTCCTCGATCCATCACATAAATAACGTTTGCCCTGGCGATGGTTTCAAGGCGATGTGCAATGAGAAACACCGTCCGCTGACGACACAGCTCCACTACAGCTTGCTCTAAGAACGCATCCAGCTCCGGATCAAGAGAAGCGGTCGGCTCATCCATCACAAGAAGCGGAGCATTCTTAAGAAACGCACGGGCAAGTGCAATACGCTGAACCTGTCCCCGGCTCAAACCAGCTCCACGTTCACCGACTATCGTCTGATAACCAGCGGGCAATCTCGCTATCCATTCACCCAAGCCAGCCAGATTAGCAGCGTGAATTACATCTTCGTCCGAAATATTCTTGCACCCCAGGCAGATATTGCTGGCAATCGTCCCCTGGAATAAATACGGTTGTTGTGGCACCCAAGCAACCCACGAACGCCAGAGCTCCAATGGAATATCGTTGATCGGCAGATTATTCATGAAAATCCTTCCTTCATCTGGATTGCAAAAACGCAATAGCAAGTTTGCCAGTGTGCTTTTTCCTGCGCCGCTTGTGCCCACGACGGCACATATCTGCCCAGATTTGAATTCCAGTGATATGTCCTTAACCGCATCCTCAACTTTTGAAGGATAGCGGTAGGAAACATGCTCAAAGCGCAAAGAAAATTCGGAAGGGAAAACAAAATCCCCACGATTTGACTGCTGATCAGGGTTAGCAACTGGCTGATCCAAAACCGAAAATATCCGCCTTGACATCGAATAGCCACCGATTCCGGCATGAAATCGTTGACCAAGCAACCTCAAAGGCAAATAAAACTCTGGCGCAATCAAAAGAATAAAAAACGCATCCACAAAAGCCATCCGTCCGTACAACAGCCTTAAGCCAATTTCAACCGCAACAACTGCAATACTGATCGTCCCCAACCATTCCAACACCAGAGCAGAAAGAAACGTAACTTTGAGCACAGAAAGCGTAGTTGTGCGGTATTCTTCACTCACACTTTCAACCCGTTGTATCTGCTGCTTGCTCTGCCGAAGTGCCTTAAGGGTCATGATCCCCTGAATAGAATCGAGGAAAAAAACGCTCATTCGGCGCAGTGTCTCCCACTGCCTGCGCGTCAATGCCTCCGAAATACTTCCAATCAGCCGCATAAACAGCGGTATCAGCGGCGCAGTAACCAGAAAAACAATCCCGGTCAGCCAATCAAGCGGAAAAACAATCAAGAGAATTGTTAACGGAATGGCAACCGCAAAAACAAGCTGTGGCAGGTACTGGCGAAAGTAAGCATCAAGCGCTTCAACCCCTTCCGTAAAGGTGGTGGTCAGCTCTGCGCTATTTTCTCCCCACGCATAAGCTGGTCCAAGCGACCAGATTTTCTGAACTAACTCCTCGCGCACATTGTGCTTTACATCGGTAGCAACCCTGCCGGTAAAAATATCCATCAGCCAGACAAGCCCAGACCTGATCAAGATGATTACCAGAAGAGCAATTAATAAACCTTTCAAACCATACCATTTTGCATTTTTGAGGAACACATCATCAATCAAAATGCTCAACAAGCGCGCCTGAAGAATGGTGAGCAGACCGCCCAAAAGACCACAAATCATTGCCCAAACAAAGGCAGACCGTGATTTTCTCAACAGGCTGAGTAAACGCTTGTTCAAAAACATAATGACTCAGTTATCCTTTGACATGATCATCAATTCATCCCGTTGAATCCAGCCACACCGCTCCCAAAACTTACGCGCGGTTAGATTCTCTGTATAGACAAAAAGATGACTCTTCTCTGCTCCTCGTCGCTTTAGCGCATTCATGCATATCTCAATCAACTTTTTCCCCCAGCCCTGTCCCTGATGAGACACAGCCACCGCCATATGATAAATATACCCTCTCCGTCCATCAAAGCCACCCAAAACTGTCCCAACTATTTGCTGATCTTCCTCTAGGACGAAACAAGTCGTGGGATTGTAATCGAGAAATTGCGCAATCGCTTCTTTGGAATCCGCAGAACTCAAGCCAATTCCCGGCAATTGCTGCCAGAGCTTCAATACAGACGAATAATCTTCAACTGTCATCAGGCGAATTTTGGGAGTCATAAAAAAAACACCTCACTACTCAGTTTGAAGTACAATTTTATCAATTGATGACCAGTCTAACACACTTCAAAAACCCTCCCATGTCCAGAAAAACTATCCCATGTTTTAAGTTCGCCTTATCCCTTTTGATAGTTACAGGCTCCCTGTTTCTGACAGCCTGCGGATTAAACGTCGGTCCAACCAACCAGTTATGGGTACAAGAAACACCGGCTCTTCCCACCGTTATACCCCATACGATAACCCCAGAAATCATCATGGCAACCAACACCCCTGTTCGCTTTTCACCTACCTCCACAAAATTGGCAGAAACTCCTTTGCCCACACCCACAGCATTAAACATGGATTTGCTTCCTATCTCCTCTTGTGACAAATTGATACTGGTAGAAGATGTTACTGTACCAGACGGCACAACACTTCAAACAGGCGAAATATTTGTAAAGAGCTGGCGCATCACGAATGGCGGTGAATGTGATTGGGAAGATGATGTCAACTTAGCTTATTATGGCGGAGATTCGTTTTCTGTGCCCACACTTGTAAAACCTTACTTCATGCCAATAACCAACGCTCCACAGCCTCAAATTGGATCATGGAGTCCCAAACGATTCAAAATTGAACCAGGGCAGACGGTTGATCTGGTATTGCTCTTCAGAGCACCTGACCAGCCCGGCAGCCATGTCAGTTACTGGTCTCTAGTTCGAGAAAATGGAGAAAGAATTGACCCGTTTATCTGGGTTGCAATTTCTGTTGTTGCCCCGGCTTCGCCAACACCAAAGGGCTGGAATGGCAATTGGAACGTTCAAGACCCTTATACGAACCAACCCGCCGAGACCGTGTTATCTCTTTATCAGCGGAACGACACGCTCCTGGGATTCTTTTATAATACCTATGGGGAGCTTATTCTAATCAATGGCTGGCTTGAAAAATATGGGAACATAGCTAAAGGTGAAATCGGACAACCCTGGCAGAAATTGACGAAAGCCTTTACCTGGAAACTTTCACAAGAGCGGACACAATTTCAAGGCATCTTGTTAACGGATAAAAAAGCTTGGTGCGGAAGAAAGCCTGATATTCCATACCCTGAGCCTTGTTTATTGGCTGAAGAATAAAAATGCCGCCCGACAATCAACCCGAGCGGCATGAATTTTTACAGGACGATGTTAACCAGTTTCTTTGGAACAACAATCACCTGTCTGGGCTGTCTATCTCCCACAAAACGTCTGACATTCTCACTAGCAAGCGCAACCTTTTTTGCGTCCTCTTCACAAATGTCTGCAGGTACGGTAATCCGATCGCGCAGCTTGCCATTGACCTGAACTACCAGAACAATCTCCTCCTCGCGAGCAGCTTCTGCATCGAACTCTGGCCAGGATTGTACATGAATTGAGTAAGGCTTGCCCAGTAGATGCCAAATTTCTTCGCTGATATGCGGAGCAACAGGCGCCAACATACGCAGGTAAATATCGGTTGCTTCATGCCATTCAGGGGTTCCCCATGCACCTGCCTGTTTTGCCTTGCTCACTTCATTTAGCAACTCCATTAACGCAGATACAATGGTGTTAAATTCAAATTTTTCAAAATCCCTGGTTACAGAGCGCAGCGTTTGATGCACCTTGCGTCGCAGACTGCGTAAAACATCAGGGGATGCCTGGTGCTGTTCATCGGGTTCTTCCAACAGAACCGTCCAGACACGCCGTAACCATCGGCTGGTTCCTTCAATCCCGGAACTATTCCAAGGTCCGCCTAAATCCCAGCGAGCAAAAAACATCAGATAAGCCCGAACGGTATCCGCTCCATAAGCCTGCACCAAATCATCCGGCGCGACAACATTCCCGCGACTCTTTGACATCTTTTCCGAATCTTCACCCAAAACAATACCCTGATTGCGCAGTTGCAGCATCGGTTCTGGCCCCTTGGTAATTCCCATATCCCGACATGCTTTATGAAAGAAACGCGTATAAATCAGGTGCATATTGGCATGTTCAATTCCCCCAGTGTAGGTATCTACCGGCATCCAGTAATCATACTCGCGCGGGTCAAAAGGACCCCGATCATATTTAGGACTCAGGTAACGCAGGTGATACCAGGAAGAACACATAAACGTATCCATTGTATCGGTTTCACGCTCTGCTGGTTCACTGCAGTTTGGACAAACCGTAAACCGCCAAGTGGGATGCAATTTCAACGGACTCTCGCCGGTCGGCTTCCACTCAACATCATCCGGCAATAAAACTGGCAGTTGATCTTCAGGCACTGGAACCGCACCACATCGTTTGCAATAAACAATCGGAATCGGTGCCCCCCAATAACGCTGGCGAGAAATCAACCAATCGCGCAGACGATAGTTGACCGAGCGATGGCCGATTTTTTTGCTTTCCAGATACTCAATTGTCTTTTCAAAAGCCTGATCTCCGGGTGTTCCCGTCAGAGGACCCGAGTTGATCATTGTTCCATACTCAGCTACTGCTCCCATCATTTCATCGCCGCGCAGCTCTGGCATACCAGCCGGTTGAATAACAGGACGCACTTCCAGACCAAACTTACGGGCAAATTCAAAATCCCGTTGGTCGTGTGCTGGCACCGCCATAATTGCTCCAGTGCCGTAGGTCATTAATACGTAATCAGCAATCCAGACAGGAATGCGCTCGCCGTTCACCGGGTTAATTGCATAACCGCCGGTAAACACACCCGTTTTTTCCTTATCCGTTGCTTCTCGCTGAACATCAGTTTGCCGCACTGCTTGCTGAACGTAAGATTCAACCGCACTCTTTTGTTCAGGCGTTGTTAATTTACTGACCAGCGGATGTTCAGGTGCCAACACCATAAATGTAGCTCCCCAAAGCGTATCTGGGCGGGTAGTAAAAATTTCCAGTTCATCCCCATGTTCAGTGTGGAAAAACACTGTTGCGCCTTCTGATCTTCCAATCCAGTTTGTTTGCAGAACACGCACCCGCTCCGGCCAATCAATCGTATCGTAGCACAGCAATTCTTCGGCATAACGCGTCGTCCTGAAAAACCATTGCTCCAGATCTTTCTTAATCACCGGAGTACCACAACGCTCACAATGGCGGTCTTCACCCCAGACCTGCTCGCGCGCCAACGTGGTATTACAGGTGGGGCACCAATCCACTGGTGACATTTTGCGATATGCCAAATCGTGCTTGAAAAGCTGAATGAAGAACCATTGTGTCCAGCGATAATATTCCGGATCAGACGAGATTGCCTCGCGCCGCCAATCAAACATCGCCCCCATGCTTTTTAACTGCTGGCGCATACGCTCAATATTGCGATACGTCCATACCTTTGGGTGAATATTATGCTTGATCGCTGCATTTTCAGCCGGCAAACCAAAAGCATCAAAACCCATCGGAAAGAGCACGTTGTATCCACGCATACGCATAAAGCGTGCACGTGCATCAGACGGCGTCATTGCATACCAGTGACCAATATGCAAGTCTCCCGAAGGATAGGGAAGCATGGTCAAGGCATAATGTTTGGGTTTTGTTTCATCAATGTCTGAGTAGTATAGCCCGTCTGCTTCCCAGCGCTTTTGCCATCTGGGTTCAATTTCCAAAGGATTATAGGCAGGAACAATCTTCTTTGACATCAAGCCTCCTTATTAACAAAAAACCTCCGTCCGGTCAGGGACGAAGGAATTTCTCCGCGGTACCACCCTGCTTGCCCGAATAGTTCAGGCCGCTTTAGGTCGCAATAACGGGCGAAACCCGGTGATGGCTACAATCATCGCTTTCACCATCACTACCTGCCTGAAAGGCAACAGGCGAGTTCAACCCCGGTGCTCTACAGGCACGTTGCCGGGCTCACACCTCCCCGTCCCGACTCGCTGGTAGATGGTCTACTACTCCTGCTATGGTATCGTTTGATAATGATAAGCGGGCGTTCAAAAAACGCCGCTTTTTTTACCAAGGTGGACCCAGAGAGATTCGAACTCTCGACCTTCTCAATGCCATTGAGACGCGCTCCCAACTGCGCTATGGGCCCTTAACTTTTTGCCTGCTTCCGCAAGTTGGGGGTTTTCACCCCCCAGTGGACCTGGAGGGATTCGAACCCTCGACCTCTTCAGTGCGATTGAAGCGCGCTCCCAACTGCGCTACAGGCCCCCGTTTGTAGGGCATTGAAATTTTACTCGAAGCCACCATGTGTGTCAAGGAAAGCGTCAACCGCGTTTTATTCACCAGCAACTAACCCAACACACGCTGAGCTAACCAATCGACAATTTCCAACCTTGCAACATTTTCCTGTTCGCCTGTATCCAAATTCTTAACTGTAACCAAGCCGGCTGTTTCCTCATCCGGACCCACAATCAGAGCGTACCTCACTCCAACCCGATCGGCAAATTTGAGCTGGCGAGGCAGCTTAATAGCCTCCGGATACACGAGTGTTGAAATACCAGCCCGCCGTAATTCAGCCGCAAGGGCAAATGAAAGCTTCATCCTAGTTTCGTCAAATACTGTAACCAGCACTTGCGCCGGTGTTTTTGCCAAGCTAGGGAGTAATCCATATTTTTCAAGGACGATACCAATCATCACATCACCCATGGCAAATCCTACTCCTGGCAGAGGATTGCCTCCCACATCTCCGACCAGATTATCATATCTTCCTCCCCCCAGAATTGCCCTTCCGTCACGATCTCGATCCCGTGCTTCAAACACCGTCCCGGTATAGTAATCTAAACCGCGCACAATTTGAGGCTCAAACTGCACGTATTGTTTAAGACCCATTCCCTCTAAAATCTCAAATACTCGCGCCAATTCGGAAGATAATCGCCACAGTTCCGGATCAGACAAAATTTCCTTTAACTTTTGCAACTGATCAGCATCAAGCCCCATCTCTTGAGCGTAGGCATCCCAATCCGTTGGAGACATTTTATCCCGTCGGTCAATTAGACGAAAAATCTGCTGACGAAGTTGTCCTCCAATCCCAATTTGCTCAAGCTGGCTATCCATCAACCGGCGATTGTTAACCAAAATTCCAACCTGTTGGGGAGTTAAGCCAACCTTTTCAAAAAACATCGCACAAATAGCGATCAGCTCAGCATCTGCCTCTGGCGAATCTATCCCTATCAAGTCAATATTCCATTGAAAAAACTCGCGCGTTCTTCCTTTCTGTGGGCGCTCATAACGCCAGAATGGGCCAAACGACCACCAGCGCAACGGATAAACCAACGTATTCTGCCGCTGTGCAACCATCCTCGCCAGCGTGGGTGTTAATTCCGGGCGCAAGGTTAATAAGTCACCACCTCGATCTGGAAACACAAAGGCTTGCTCTTTAACCAGCTCTTCTCCAGATTTAGCTGCGTACAGGTCAATTCGTTCCAGGATCGGTCCTTCGTATTCTTGATAGCCAAACAACTGCGAAACCTCCCGAATTTTGCTATACAGCCAGTTGCGCACAGCCATTTCTTCGGGATAAAAATCTCGCGTGCCCTTAACCGCTTGAATTACTGATTTCATGCTGTTCTCACCTGTCTGAAATTTCAATGATTTTACTGCGCATTTTATAGAAACGCAAACCGCCCTCGACTAGATCGGCGACTTAAAGATGCTCAAAAGCTTGCCAGCAAACTAACTGGCTCTAAAATGCTCTAAATAAGGTAAAATAAAAACATCAATTGACACAACATTCAGGTGCCTATGAAAGTATCGGAACTTATCCGAGTTATCAACGGAAAACTTATCAATGACGGAGCAGACCTGGAACGAGAAGTCAAAGGTGGCTGTGGCGCTGACTTAATGAGCGATGTATTGGCTTCCATTCAGCCCGAGGCAGTACTGCTGACAGGACTTTGTAACCCACAAGTTGTACGAACAGCCCAAATGGCTGATGTCGCGGCAATTGTTTTCGTGCGCGGTAAAAATCCCCCCAGAGAAACGATTGAGTTAGCCACACAGGAACGCATTGCACTGATCACTTCACCTTTTGGAATGTTTGAACTTTGTGGCAGACTCTACCAAGCCGGATTGCCCAGCCTGGAAAGATCAGTCTCTGATGGTCCCAGTGATCTCGAATAGCACAAATAAATAACCGCTAATGACCCCAACTCCTCCTTCTAAAAACGTCCTGATAAACGATCAGGTTGCCGAAAATATCACCCGCACTGAAGAGCTGGCATATGAGTTAAGAGTTAACGAAGTAATGACCAGCTCTCCAAAAATCTTATCCCCCGAAATGATCATGCGCGATGTTGTGGAAATGTTTCGTAAAGCGCGCATTTCCGGCGCCCCCGTCGTGCAAGATGAAAATCTAGTTGGGATCATCAGCATGGAAGACCTGATCCATTGTCTGTGCCAGTCTGATCTAGACGCCCAGGCAAGTAAATACATGACTCGCAATGTTCTAACAGTTAAAGGCACTGACCCGGTAGTTGAAGCGCTGAAAATTTTTGTTAGCTCAAAAGTAGGACGGCTGCCGGTTATTGATGATCAAGGTAGACTAATTGGGATTTTAACCAAAGGGGACATCACTCGTGGACTGCTTAAGGCACTGCAACGCGACATTCAGGTAGAGGAAATCCGCAAATATCGTGCCAGCCATCTGTTTGAGGACATCGAATCCGATCGTACCAGCCTGATTTTGCGCTATAACATCAAACCACGCGATTTTACCCATGGAGGCGCAGCGTCCAGTAATATCAAACGCGCCTTGTTGCGGCTCGGCGCCAGTCCACAAATTGCTCGGCGTTGCGGCATCGCAGTTTACGAAGCAGAGATGAATCTTATCATTCACACCCTTCGTGGCGGTGTGATTCGAGTTGAGATTGAACCTAATCGAATTTCCATTGAAGCTTATGATGATGGACCGGGAATACCAGACGTAGAACTCGCTATGAAGCCGGGATATTCAACTGCCAGTGAGGAAATTCGCGAGCTGGGCTTTGGAGCTGGCATGGGGCTGGCAAACATTGCTCGCTGTGTAGATAACATGGTTATTGAGTCGGTCGTTGATAAAGGCACTCGGCTGAAAATGCGCATCAATCTAGATAAGGAAGAAAGCGTTGGCGAGGGTTATTCCAGCAGATTAGACGGAGGTATATCATGAATCTGGCTCAAATCGTTGATCAATTGCACCTGACACTTCTAACTGAACCGCGGGACTTGACAGAATTGCAACCTTCTGGGGGATATACCTCTGATTTGTTAAGCTGTGTTATGTCTGGAGCTAAACAAAGAAGTCTCTGGGTGACTTTACAAGCTCATGGAAATATCGTGGCAGTAGCTGCGTTGCTGGATTTATGCGCTGTTATTATTACAGAAGGCGCTCAACCCGAGCCTGCAACGATTGAAAAAGCCAATCAGGAAGGCATTATTCTCCTTTCAACAAACGAACCCTCTTTCGCCGTCGTTGGAAAATTATGGGAAATAGGACTGCGCTCTTGTTGATGATGAAAGGCACGGAGTAACCGCTTGAAAGTTTATCGTGCTGAATTGCACGTCCATACCGTCCTTTCGCCTTGTGCGCAGATTGAGATGATCCCCCCTCTGATTGTCTCAACCGCGCTAAAACATAACATCAACCTTATCGCTATCACTGACCACAATGCCACGGCTAACATTGGTGCTGTGCAAAGAGCAGCGAAAGACACTGGCTTGATTGTGCTGCCCGGTATGGAACTGCAAACCCGTGAAGAAGTCCACGTCCTATGTCTGTTTGACACACTGGAACAGGCAAAGAAACTGCAAAAAGTTGTCAGTCAGGCACTTCCCCCAATACAAAACCGCCCAGATTTTTTTGGCGAGCAATTTGTTGTAGATAAAACAGGCAGATTTATCCGCAGTGAATCACAATTATTATTAACATCGGCAAATTTAAGCCTGCGTCAGGCATGGGAGACCGTCTCATCGCTGGGCGGGCTTTTCATCCCGGCTCACGTTAACCGCAAAATGTTTGGTTTAATTCAGGTTCTCGGCTTAATCCCCACAGAATTCCCAATTGAAGCCCTAGAGATCTCTCGTCATATCTCCCCTGCTGAAGCGGTTAAGGTGTTCCCTCAACTCGAAGGGTATCCACTTATCCAGAGCGGTGATGTTCATGGACTGGATGAATTTATTGGTGTCACCGAGTTTTATATAGAAGCTCCCACGATCGCCGAATTAAAGCAGGCAATCCGCAATCAAAATGGTCGCTTTATGAAAATTATTACCATAAAATAATCGTGATAGTTTTCACAATATGGACAACCCTCTATACTTTTACATGACATTTGATATTTGACCATTTCGCAGTTTGTTGGTTAAACTACTGAAGACCGAATAAATAAAACCATTATTGTCCAAAATTATTTTGTACGGAGTCTGTCAAAATGGTAACTGCCACAGAAAATGTCACCGTCAGCAATCCGCTGGCAATAAGTGAGAAAAAACAAATTATTGATCAGATAATTGAGCAAAACGAGCATCTGCCCGGCGGATTAATGGTTATTCTTAATGAGTTGCAAAGCCAGATTGGTTTTATCTCTGAACCCATGCAACAATATGTGGCGCAGAAGCTAAAAATCCCTGTCAGCATTGTGCATGGTGTGGTGTCCTTTTACTCCTTCTTCACCACAAGCCCGCGCGGTAAACACACAATCAAGTTTTGCATGGGCACCGCCTGTTATGTGGGTGGTACACCTCAGCTCCTTGAAAAAGCAAAACAATTACTGGGCATTGAAGCTGGGCAGACCACACCAGATGGCAATATCACCCTTGAACTTTGCCGCTGCGTGGGCGCATGTAGCCAGGCGCCGGTGGTTGTCGTAGATGACGAAATCGTTGGGCGGGTTCGCCCGAACAAGTTCCCGCAACTTCTTCGCCCGCTCCAGGGTGATGGCAACGTCGAGAAGTCATCTTGAGAGAACTGGCTTTACACTTACTGGATATTGCTGAAAACAGCGTCTCGGCTCGAGCCAAAAACATTACGATCGAAGTCATTGAGGATACACGAACAGACCGATTGAGAATGAGCGTTATTGATGACGGTTGCGGTATGGATGCCGATACAGTAGCTAAAATTGCGGATCCATTTGTTACCAGTCGCACTACCCGAAAAGTTGGGTTGGGTATCCCGTTGTTGAAAGCCGCTGCCGAAGCCTGTAATGGGTTTCTTCACATTCAATCCGCGCCCAATCTTGGCACACGAGTAGATGTTGAATTTCAACGCAGTCACATTGACCGTATGCCACTCGGTGATCTGGCTGGAACTTTTTTAGGGCTTTTGATTGGCTCTCCAGAGGTTCACTGGATTTTTCGGTATCGCATAGATGACCGGCAATTTGAATTTGACGATGCTCCTATCAAGCAGGAATTGGAAGGCATTCTATTATCAGAGCCAGAAGTTCTAAAATTTCTTCGAAATACTCTGGAATCAGGAATACAAGAAGTACAATCTGCAAGTAGAAGATTATAGAAATCAGTTAGAGAGGTAAAAAATGGATAAGATCAAATCACTAGAAGACTTGAAACGCGTTCGCGAAGAAGCTCTTAAGAAACGCGAAGCAAAAATTGTGACCGGGCAGAAACAAATCATCGTCGGCATGGGAACGGTTGGCATTGCAGCCGGCGCCCGCGAGACCCTTAAAGCTATTTTGGATTTCATTGAAAAGGAAAATCTGTCCGATATTGTCGTCCGGCAAACCGGAAACATTGGCTTAGATTCCTGGGAGCCAATTGTCCAGGTGATCATTGGTGATGAACCGCCGGTAACTTATGGTAAAGTCACACCCGATGTGGCTTGCCGGATCATGAAAGAGCATGTTATGAATCACACTGTAGTTAAAGAATACAAGATCGAGACATAACAGGCTAATCTGTTCATGGAGAACTTTTAGTAAACAGATTGTGTCTGTGAGAAAGGTGAAATATGGCATTCTATCGTTCTCATGTATTGGTATCCGTTGATCCAGGTTGTTTGGCAAAAGGAGCTCTGGAAGTAATAGATGCTCTGAACGATGAACTGGTCGCCCAAGGGCTGGTGGATGAAGTGCAGGTACTAGAAACTTCCCGCATTGGCGACCCTGCCCAGTACGGTCCGGATATGATGGTTTATCCTGAGGGTGTTCATTATGCCAATCTCAGCGTGGATGATATTCCCTATTTGGTGGAAGAACACTTCCTGAAAGGGCGCATTGTCGAGAAGTTCCGAGCCAA
>Ga0209162_1001860_pt1 | contig 19664 bp, 13 predicted proteins | sample YNPNPMetaG_FD_187121 | JGI IMG/M metagenome (GOLD analysis project Ga0209162, IMG submission 187121) | Anoxygenic and chlorotrophic microbial mat microbial communities from Yellowstone National Park, USA - YNP NP MetaG (SPAdes) (version 2) ... | reverse complement strand
CGCCCTCGCTCCTGCCGGAAATTGCCGAGTGCTTAATCGACGTTCTTTCACGGGCGGCATGACCATGCTATTTTGAGGGAGGTGGGTCTTGTGCTAAGTTAGGAAAAGTGCGAAAGTCCACTCGTAGAGGATGGGCAGAAAACCGGGGAAGGGCGCGGAAGGACACGAGGGAGGGCGTGGCAGTGCCGCTATCTCGCGTCGGGAGAGCGGGACCATGGTGAAGCAAGCACGCCTCCTGCCCTCTTAAGGATGATACCATCGCGTTGGCAAAACGGGAAGTCACCGGACTGTTGTAGAATATACCTATGGAACATGACCGCCTGGTGATCGCCCATCATCCCGACTTCGCGCTTTACGGGTACCCGGTGCTGCGGGAGCGGCTGGAGCCGGCTTTCCGCGAGCTGCGGGACAGGGGCCTGCTGGAGCGCGAGGGCGTAAGGGTCCTGGAGCCGGCTCCGGTGGAGGAACGCCTGGTCTTGAGGGTCCACACTCCCGGCCATGTCCGGGGGGTGAAAAATTCCGGATATTGGGAGGTCGCCCTGCTGTCAGCAGGAGCGGTTATTGCCGGAGCTGAGGAGGTCGCCGCGGAGAAGGCCGACGCGGCCTTTTGTTTCGTGGGAGCAGCCGGGCACCACGCATCACGCGAGGGCTTCTGGGGTTTCTGCTACCTCAACGACGTGGCCATCGCAGTGGAGCATCTCCGGGAGGCAGGACTGGCGCGCCGCTTCGCCATCATCGATATCGACCCGCATTTCGGGGACGGCACCCGGGATATCCTGGGACCGGACCCCGAGGTCCTCCACGTGAACTTCCACAGTGGGTACGGGGAGGAAGGGGCGAGCGGCCCCGCCAACCACGACTTCCGCCTGCCCTGGGACTGCGAGGACGACCGGTTCATCTCCGCCGCGGAGAGGGCGGTGGCCCTGGCCGCGGAGTTCCACCCCGAACTCCTCTTCATCATTTTCGGGCACGACGGCCATTCCCGCGACTACGGAGCCTTCGAGCTCACTGCGGAGGCCTATGTGCGGTTTGCGGAGAGGGTCAAACGGGCCTTCCTTCGGAAGGTGTGCTACGTCCTCTCCGGCGGCTCCAGCCCCGACGTGGCCAGCGAGGCCATAGCGGGGGTGGTGAATGTCCTCGCTGGCCCGGATAATGGCGTTGGATGAAATGGGTAGGAGAAGGAGGGGAGAGCCCTGCCGGTGAAGATATCATGGGGTCATCCGGCGTAACCTGTGCGGCAGGGAGAAGGGGCAGGCGGGATGGCGAGCGCTGGGCACCCGGACAGAGCTTACGTCGGTCGCATGGAGGAAAGGCGGTAGAGTAGGGTTGGCCAGAGTGACGACGAAGGTACTGAACGGGAGGTCCGCAGGGGTAGAAGGCCGCCTGTGGGAGCGCTCCCTGGCGGTCCTGACCCTGACGGCCGTCGCCCTGCTCTTCGGGACGGTCGAGATGCTGGGAGGACTGGGCATCGAACCCGGGGGCCTCATCATCAAGGCGGAAAGGTACATGGCTCCCCTCGCCGATGCTTTCGAAGGCAGGGCCCTTTTCTTGCTGGGCTGCCTTACCCTCTACCTCGCCTGGCACCTGTGGATGAGGAAGAGAGCAGCGTTGCTGCTGTTCGCCGGACTGTTCATGCTGCAGGCCGCTATGCTCGGAGTGGCCTACCGGATGTTCCTGCCCGCGGGGGCATGCATGGGGGTATCGCTGACCCTGATCTGGCTTTGCGGCGAGTTCCCGGTGATGCCCGATCAGCGGAGCTTGAGTGGCCTGAAGAAAGCGGCTCCTTTTCTGGCGGTCACGTATTACTGCGTTGCCTTTGGGGCGGTGGCGGTGGGACTGCGGGGCAGCGAGACCGCTCTGCTGAGCAGAGAGGTCCTGGTGCAGCCCCTCCTCATCGCCGCCGGAGAGATCGGCGGAACGGGAGCAGCGGCGGTTCCCGGGGAAAGGATCCGCCTGCTCCTCTTTTTCGGGTTCGCCATGATAAGCGCGTGGGCGGTGACGCGTCTCTTACGGCCCCACCGCTGGGAACCCTCGTGTGGCCCAGAGGAACGCGCCAGGGCGAGGGGGCTCATGCGCAGGTGGGGCTACGATACCATCTCCTATTTCGCTCTGCGCTCGGACAAGGACCTCTTCTTTCTGGATGACCGGGCCTTCCTCTCTTACCGTTGCATGAACGGCATTGCCGTCGTCACTGGCGATCCGGTGGGGCCCCCGGGACTATATCCAGAGCTGCTGGGTCATTTCCGGGACTTCTGCATGGAGCGGGGGTGGCGGGTGGCTTGCCTGGGGGCCTCGGAGAGGGGGCGCCGGGATTATGAGGGTGCGGACATGCGCGGGATATGCTACGGGGAAGAGGCGGTCATCCACCTGCCGTCCTTCACCTTGGAAGGCCGCAAGAACAAGGGGCTCCGACATGCCGTGAAGAAGTGGGAGAAGGCCGGGGCTAGGATGGAGTTCATGTTCAACGCGGGTATACCCGACCACCTCCGCTTAGAGTTGAGCCAGATCAGCGCGGATTGGAGGGGAAGGAACCCGGAGACCGGTTTCTCCATGGGACTGGGCAGGCTGCTGAGAGCGGAGGACCAGGATTGCCTCCTGGCCCTGGCCTACGATGCGGAGGATAATCCCGTGGGCTTCGCCTACCTGGCGCCGGTTTACCCGGACCTCGGCTTCTCCCTGGACATAACCCGCACCTCCCGCTCGGCGGGGAACGGCATCAACGAGTTCATCTTCGCCAAAACCGCCCTCTTCCTCAAGGAGAGAGCCTACCGCTACCTGTCCCTGCACTTTGCGGCGTTTTCGCATCACTACCGCGAGGGCCGAGAAGAGGGGGGAAACGGGTTGGTCCGGGCGCTCTGCCGGGCCGCGGACAGAATTCTGCCGGTGATGTCCCTGTACCGTTTCGACCGCAAGTTCAACCCGGAGTGGAAGAAGCGCTACCTGATGGTGGAGAGCTGGCTGGACCTGCCCCGGGCGGGATTGGTCGCCGTAGCCGCCGAGTCTTTTCTGCGCCTCAACCGGATCACCCGGCAGAGCCAGAGCTGAAGATAGCCCCGCATCAATCAATATCGGAGTTCAAGCGTCGATTTACATGGCCTGAAAAATTCAGGCCGACCAGCGGATCCCGCTGGTCGGCCGTTGAGAAAGATGCGGGTGATTCTATTAATCTCCGAAAGCCAGCTGCCAGAGAACCCAGAGGTTAAGGAGGGGAACGATCATCAAGATTCCGTATGTGCGTTCCCTCCCGCATTTCTCCGCGATGTCCATGAAGATGATGATCATGGCCACAAAGTTGACGCACGGTATCAGGCAGAGCACGAACCAGAGCACATCACGCCCCGCTATCTGCACGGCCAGCCAGATATTGAGTATGGGGACCCAGGCGAACCAGTCATTCTCGACACCCAGTTTCTTGGCGATGGCCTGCAGGCAGTATGCACCGAATGCGTAGAGGGCTATGACGACAAAGAAGTAGATGACCGTGAGCGCACCATTCACGACAAAACCTCCCTTCCCCAGCAGGCATTCTACGGGCCGACTCTAACATAGCGAGCAGAAAAAGGCAATGGGAAGATCGGCATCCTGAGAGGATATACCAAAAGCAGCACGGCGGATAATAGGGCCTTGACATAATATTTGCCTTATGCATACTTTTTAATAAGCAATATTTGCGAAAGGAAAACAGACATGAAGGAAGAGCAGAGCATCGGGGACATCGACAGTTACGCCCTGCAGGTCATCCTGACCATCCTCCACATCATCGGCAACCTGCGCAACTCCAGTGTGGAGGCCTCATCCGACATCGAGCTCTCCTACCCCCAATCGCTGCTCCTCTACACCGTCCTGGAGGAAGGGCCCTCCACCATCACCCAGCTCTCCAACAGCCTCAAGGTGACCCAGGGGGTGGTCTCCCGCATGGTGGACCGCCTGGAGGAGAAGGGCCTGGTGGAGAGGAGCCGCGACAGCGAGGACCGACGGGTAGTCAAGGTGCGCCTATCCCCCCGCGGCCGGAAGTTCGCCCTATCCATGATCGACTTGCACCTGGAGAGTCTGCGCAAGGCACTGAAGAAGGTCTCACCCGGCGACCGCGAGCGGTTCCTAGGCGTCCTCAAAGAGATTGAAGCGGAGATGGAGGGGGACAGGAGCAGCGCCGATGGTTGAGAAGGCCTTTTCCCGCCTGGCCTCCTGGAGCACCCGGTATCCCTGGGTGGTGATGGTCGTGGCGGCGGTGCTGACCGCCTTCTTCGCGCTGGGCATACCCCGCATCCACCAAGAATACGGGCTGAAGACCATGCTCCCCCGCTCGTCCGCCCCGGTGAGGACGATGGAAATGGCGGAAGAGTTGGGTTGGGGGACCCAAGAGGAGCAGGTGCTGGTGACAGCGGAAGATGTCCTGGACGGTAGGCTGCTGCGCAGCGTGGCGGAATACCGACGGGTTCTGCAGGAGCGGCCGGGCATCTGGGGGGATTTCATCACCAATGTGGAAACACCGCTGGACCGCATGGTGCTGATGCGTGACGGCCAGGTGGTCTCCGCCAGCCCGCCCGTTTCCCTTCTCAGCAGCTATTCCAACCTGTCCGACGAGGAGCTCAGCGAGCAAGTGAGGATGAACATCGAACATTGGGAAAAGAGGTCGGAGGAAACCGGGCTGCCTCTTGAGGTCCGCAACCTCTCCGAGGAGAGAGATGCCGTCCTCATCAACGCCAGATTGAACACGTCGCTGGATACAGCGGCCCAGATGGAGAGGGAGAGGGATTTCTCCTTGCTGACGGCGGAGCATTTCCGCAAGGCTGGCGGGGAGGTGGGGATCGCCGGGCTGGTCTCGGTCAACCGGGAATCCAGCCGGCGCACCCTCGAGGACACCCGGGTGCTCTTCGCCGTGGCCCTTGCCTTCATCTTGCTGATCCTCTATCTGACTTTTCGCAAAACCTCGGACGTCCTGTTGATCCTTACGGTCATCGGCCTGTCCATCGCCTGGGTGATGGGCATGCAGGGATGGCTGGGGTTCCCCTTCACCTACACCGGCGCCGCCATCATGCCCCTGCTGCTGGGGATAAACATCGCCTACGCCATCCACGTGCTCTCCCGCTACCGCGAGGAACGTGCCAAGGGCAACGAGCCGGTGAGCTCGGCTTTCAATTCGGTGGTCACCGTGGGCGTCGCCGTGTTCATGACCGCGGTCACCACCGCCTTCGGCTTCGCCTCCTTCGGCATATCCAATATGCCGCCCATCCAGCAATTCGGGGTGCTCTGCGTGGCTGGGGTCCTCTTCAGCTTCCTGCTATCGGCGACTCTGTTGCCTTCTCTCCTAATCTTAAGAGACCGCCGCTTCATGCGGGTCTCGGGGGAGGCGGAAGGGGATATTCCCACCAGTGGTGATGGTGAAGAGGTTGGCGGGGGCTGGCTGGACCGCTTCATGGCGAAGGTCTCCGTTGTCACCGAGCATCACCGCCGCTGGGCAGCGCTTCTCTGCCTGGTCCTGTTGGGAGGCAGCCTTTTCCTGGCGGCGGGATTGCGGACCGAGGCGGATATCTTCAAGGCGCTGCCCCAGGACATGCCCTCCTTGCGGACGACTCGGGCCATCAACGACATCTTCGGTGGACAGGACCTTGCCTTCACCCTGGCGGAAGGGGATCTGCTTGAGCCGGAGAACCTGCGAGCCCTCCTCGAATACGAGGATGCCCTCGCGGAGAGCGGGGTGCGCAGCGAGGGCGGCCAGGAAGTCTTCGAGCGCCGCAAGATCAGCAGCATCGCGGACCTGGTCTGGCTGGCCAACGGCAAGACCATCCCCGAGGAACGGGGGGCCGTGCTACCCTCTCTGCTGAACCTACAGGAGGAGCTGGGCTATCCCGAGATGGACCCCTCCTCCCTTCCCGTGACCCTGGACATGCGAGCCGGCATCATCGAGGTGAGGTTGGATCGGGGCACCCAGAACGACATGAGGGCCATCGCCCGGACCATGAGGGAAACGGCGGCGGAGGTCGCCTCACGCCGCGAGGGACTCTCGTTGAACAGCAGCGGCACCCCGGTGCTCCTCGACGAGATCCTGGGAAACATCCTCCCCACCCAGCTGAAGACGACGTCCCTGGCCCTGCTGCTGTGCGCCCTCACGGTGATGCTGGTTTTCGGTTCGCTCTTCTACGGGGCCGCCGCCACCAGCGTGGTCTTCATCAGCGTAGCCCTGGAGCTGGGCATCCTTTCATTGATCGGCTGGCCCCTCGATTTCATGACGGTGATGGTCTCTTCGCTGGTCATCGGGGCGGGAATCGATTTCGGGATCCACGTGACCCACCGCTTCGTGGAGGAGCGGGACAGCGGGGCCGTGGGGGCTGATGATTCCATAAGGAGGACTGTTGAGAGCGTGGGTAAGGCGCTTCTCTCCGCGGCGGTGACCACCGCCGGGGCCTTCGCCATCATCGCCCTTTCCGGGGTCTCCTATATGAGGCGTTTCGGGGTCATAACCGCCATCTCCCTCTGTTGCGCGATGCTGTCTGCTCTGCTGGCCCTCCCTTGCCTGCTGGCCTGGAAGGCGGAACGGGAGGACCGGGGGTCGGCGACGGGCCGCTGCGCGCAGGAGTGAATCGAGCGAGGAAGGAGAGTGAGGGGAATGAAGGTAGGTATCGATCTCAAGGGGCGAAAGGCGCTCATCACCGGGGGCGCCTCGGGTATCGGTCTCGCCATCGCCCGGGAGTTCGCCCGGAGGGGGGCTTTTCCGGTGCTGGCGGACCTGAACGGTCCCGCTCTCGAGGAAGCGGCGCAGGGGCTGCGCCAAAAGGGCCTCGATGGCTATCCCTACCACCTCGACGTGACCGATTTCCAGGCGGTCCTGAGGATGCGCGAACACCTTAAAGAGGCGGGGCTAGAGCCGGAGGTCCTGGTGAACTGCGCGGGAGTGACCCTGGTGGCCCACGTTTGCAACACCACCCACGAGGACTGGTCCCGCATGATCAACATCAACCTTATGGGGCCGGTGAACATCATCGACGCCTTCTTGCCCGATCTCAGCGCCCGGGGCAGCGGGCACATCGTCAATATCGGCTCCATAGACGGGCTCATCCCCATACCCGGCCAGGCCCCTTACTGCGCCTCCAAGTTCGCGGTCACCGGGCTCACCGAGGTGCTCTACTTCGACCTCAAGCCGCGGGGTATTGGGGTGACCCTGGTATGCCCGGGAGCGGTCAATACCCCCATGGCCAAGGGCATGCCCATACGCGATTTCCCACACAGCTTCGGCAGCCAGCGGCTGACGGACCTGGTCTGGAGGATGGTGGAGAGCATCAGTAATACCCCTGAGAACATCGCCAGGCATGCGGCGGATGCGGTGGAGCGGGGGAGGTTCTTAGTGATACCGGGAGCCCCCAGCCGCTTGATGTGGCACTACCGGCGGCTCTTCCCCCGCATCGCCACTGCCTCTGGGGTGGGGACAGCCCGACTCTTCGAGAAGCTGCGCCGGCTGCGCCAGCGGCAGCTGGGATCCGTTACCGCCTGAGGGAAAGAAGGCTGGTTCGGGTTGGACCGTCGGGAAGAAATCTTAAGATGCCAGGAGGAGCTCAGGGAGCTTTACCCTCGCCTGCTGCGCCGGGTTTCCTCCAAGTTGGGCAGGGCCTTCGCTGCCGTGTACGGCCTGCCCCTGCTGGGGCCGACCCTGCTGGCCGCCTTTGCCCGCATCTCCTCCTTCCTCATCGTCCGGCTGAACGTGATGGGAGTGAGGGAGCTGCGGGACGGGGATGCCGCGGACATGGCCCTGGCTTGGATGAGGATGACCGCCATGCTCTGCGCCTGGAGCGAGGTCGAGGAGGCCGACGAGGAAAGGGTCATCCTGAGATGGGGAGGCTGTCTGCTCGGATACGACCATCCTTCCCAGATGGGGCTGTGCCGGGCGGTGATGGAGATAGACCGCCGGACGGTGAGGCGGCTAGGGGGAGACATGAATATAATTTCCACCATCCCCGAGGGCCACGGTTGCTGCCGTTTCATCTTCACCTCCAGGAATTGCCAATAGCACTGGGCGTGAATACGGCGGCTTCAGACACGTCGTTGACGCCGCGTCGCCCGCTTTTACGTATGGGAGCCGGGTGATAACATTAAGATCTAAAGCTGGGTAAAAGGCCCGGCTGCCGGCTCCGGAGGTGGGCCATGGGGGAAACGGGCGATGCGGCGGGAACCAGGGACGGAGAGATCCGGCCTCAACAATCAAGTTCACAGACCAGCCAACCCTACTTCGAGCACCAGGAGGAGATTTTAAGCCTCCTTCTGGAGAATGCCTCCGATGTGATCGGTTGCTACGACCGTGAGGGACAGCGGCTTTTCGGCAGCAGCACGCTGGGTGAGGTGTTGAAGAGGGGCGCGGTCCCCCATCCACTGACAACGGCTACTGAGTACCTCCTTCCTCACGAGGCCTGCGAGGAGTTCCGGGAGGCCATGGAGGAGTCCCTGGCGTCAGGGGAGAGGGTATCGCTCGACCACTCCATACAGGTAAGGGGGAAACCGTACCATTTCCGGACCCATTTCCTGCCGCTAGGCGAGGAGGAGGGCGGAGCCGCATGCGTGCTCGCCGTGACCCGGGACACGACCGCCGTGCGGGAGAACGAGAGGATCATCTCTCTTCAGAGGGACCTGGCTGTGAGGATGAGCGAACTCACCGACCTGGATGAGGCATTGGAGTGCGTCCTGCGAGCGGCCCTGGAAGCTTCCTCCTTGGAATGTGGGGCCATCTACCTGGTGGAGGAGCCGGGAGGCGACCTGGTGATGCGGGCCCACCGGGGGCTCTCCGGGGAATTCGTGCGCAGCGCCTTCCGCTACGGCAAGGAAACCCCCCAGGCCGCCCTGGTCCATGGCGCGAAGGTGGCCGTTAGGGATTACCGGAGGACCGGCTATCCGCTGAGAGAGTCGGTGAGAAGGGAGGGGCTCCGGGCGCTGGCCGTGGTCCCCCTGGTACGCAGGGGAAGGGTGCTCGGATGTATCAACGCCGCCTCGCGCCTCCATGACGAGGTCTCGCCCGCCGCGCTGGCGGCGTTGGAGACCATAGCGGGACAGATGGCGGGATTCATGGAGAGGTTGATAGTGGCGGAGGAGCTGCGCCGAACCGACCAGCGCATCATGGCCCTGCTGGAGAACTCCTCGGACATGATCGCCGTGACCGACGAGGAGGGGATCCTCAAGTACCTGAGCCCCTCCTTCGAGCGGATCATGGGCTACAGCATAGAGGAGGTGCTGGGGCACAGCGCCCTGGAATACATCCACCCCGAGGACCTCCAACGATGCGCTGAAGGGCTGGCCGACCTGAGAGGGAGGCCGGGCCAGGCCATCCGCCAGGTCATGCGGTTCCGGGACGCCTGGGGGGGCTGGCGCACGCTGGAGGGACTGCTGAGGAACCTTGTCGACGAGGAGATAGTCGGGGGTTATATCATCAACACACGTGACATCACCGAGACGGTGCAAGCAGCGGATATGCTCAGATCCTCGGAGGAGAGGTACCGCACCATCTTCCAGTCCACTGGGACGGCCATGGCCATCATGGAGGAGGACACCGCCATATCCCTCGCCAACCTGGAGATGCAGCGGATGCTGGGACTGGAGGGCAAGGAGCAGGGATCCGAAAGGACTCTCTTCGTGGACATGGTCGTGACGGAGGAACGGGACCTCTTTCTCTCGCAGGTCCGGACGGTGGCCATGGGCATCCAGCTGCAACTGAAACATTTCCCCTTGGAGGTGATCGGCGCCGGAGGCAGGCGCACCCCCACATTAGCTACAGTCGCGGGCCTCCCGCGCACCGGGCAGACGGTCATATCCCTCATCGATGTGACCATGGAGAAGGTTTACGAGCAGGCCTTGGAGAAACACGCATCCGACCTGCGCGATTTCCTCTCCATCGCTTCGCACGAGTTGCGCCACCCCATCACCCTGATCAGGGGATACGCTTCCATCCTCCGGGAGATGGCGGAGGAGGGGGCGAAAGCTGAGGACCTGGCGGAGCACTTACAACCCATCATCGAGTCCTCAGTGAGGTTATCCCACCTCGCCGAGGAGCTGCTGGAGGTCTCCCGCATTGAGCAACGGCGCCTGGTGCCGGCGGTCCGGGTCCAGCAACTGGTGCCGCTGGTAGAGAGGGCAGTGGAAGAGATAACGGCGAGGATGGACTGGCCGGTGCGGTTGCACGGCCAAGCGCCGGACATCCGGGTGGAGGCGGACGGGGAAGGGATCACCCGCTTGCTGGTCATCCTCCTGGAGAACGCCGTGGATTTCTCTCCCGCGGGAGAGCCGGTGGAGGTGAGGGTGGGGGACCTGACGGGTAAGGCGAGGATCGAGGTGATGGACCGCGGGCCGGGGATATCCGAGGAGCACCGGCAGCGGGTGTTCGAGCGTTTCTATCAGGTCGAGGAAGTCAGGCACCATTCACGTTCGGGTTTGGGGCTGGGTCTCTATATCGCCAAAAACATCGTGGAGGGGCACGGGGGTCGCATCTGGTGCGAGCCCCGCGAAGGAGGAGGCACCATCTTCACCGTCGAACTCCCGGCTGTCTCTTGAGTGGTCTAAGGACTGCTGGGTAACGGCTCATTCCCGGTTGCGGCGCAGCAGCTCGCGGGCGGCTCTGCGGGCTTCCTCCGTCATCCATTCGGCCTCCATCTGGGGGTCGTTACCCTGAAGGACGGCGTCCTCCATGCGGGAAAGGGGCTCCCGTCTGAGTTGCTGCTTGAGGCGTGCGAAGCCGGAGAGGGGAAGGGAGCCCAGCTGCGATGCCACTTCCAGGGCCCGCTCCATCAGGCCTTCCGCCGGAGCCAGTTCGTCCACCACGCCGAGCTGCAGGGCCTCCCGTGGCCCCACTGTATTTCCGGTGAGGACGAGTTTCCTGGATGCCGCGCCCGGGAGCTCCCAGCGCAGGAGCTCGATGCAGGAGATGGGGAAGGTCAGGCCCACCAGGGCCTCGGTGAGGCCGAGTTCGCAAGGGGAAGTGGTGCAGATGCGGTGGTCGCAGGCGATGACCGGGAAGAAGCCTCCGGCAATGGCGTGCCCGTTTACCGCGGCCACGGTGGGGCGGGGGAAGGCGTAAAGGAGGTGGAGCAGGCGGTTGATGGAATCGACCAGCTCCCGCTGCTGCTCGTGGCCGTATCCGGGTATCACCTTAAGGTCGAGTCCGGCGGAGAAGCAGGGTCCGGAACCCGTGAGCACCAGGACCTTGGTCTGGCTGTCATCTTGCAGGGCGCGGAGAACGCCCATGACGTCGTGCAGCAGCTCGATGGTGATGGCGTTCACCGGGGGGCGGTCCATCCGTAAAACCGCTATGCCCTCTTTGCATAAGGAGATATCAGCGAATCCCCTGTTTCCCATTTTCAATGACCTCCTCCACTGGGATTGGCGCCTACCTGTTGGCTCCCTGCCCGCTTATTCTATGTCTCTCCGGCCCTGGTTGAACAGGGGCGGCTATGCCGGGATTCCTTAGGAAAGCCGGAAAATGGTGCCTTGGGTCTGGGAGAGATGAGGAGCAGGTGATGGAGTGAATCAACCCCAGGGGCGCTGAGTGGTCCGCAAAGCACGGCGGGTTTATGCAGATAGCGAGAAAGGAGTAAAAAAAAGAATCCCGTGGCCCTACGGTCGCGGGATGATGTTCTGGCTCCCCGGGAGGGACTCGAACCCCCAACCTAGTGGTTAACAGCCACCCGCTCTACCGGTTGAGCTACCGGGGAAGGCCGTCAACAGAGGATTATATGCCACCTCACTTCTCGAAACAAGCAGACACGCCTCGATCACAGGATCAGCTTGCTGGGCCTGTAGAAACAGCGCGCTTTTATAGATTTGCAGCAAGATGTGGCCGAAGGACATATCCCGTTACTCGTTCCCGGTGAAAGCCGAATATTCTCAACGGGCCAGATCCTTATCCGACAGCGGAACTTATTCAGGGTATGGCCGGAGAACGTTCCTCCGGCACCTGGGCCCGTGACGGTTCCATGATTCCGCTGAGGAACATATCGGTTATGGTATCGGCGAAATCCTCGATGGAGCTGGAGCCGCGCATGAGCACCAAGTGGATTGCCAGGTGCTGGGGGGCCCCGGCCAGAGTGGCCGCAGCCACCCGCTTGTTGATGTTGCGGATGAATCCCCCCGACTCGCAGCGGCTGAGGAATTCCTCGACCGCCCGCGTGGCATCGTCCTGGAAGGAGAGGACCATACCGTCGATCTCCGCGTCCAGGCCCAGGAGTTCTCGGATGTAGGTGGAGATGAAGGCGTTATCCTCGAGGAAGATATTGAAGGTGTTGATGAAGGCGGCATGCACAACCTCGTAGATATCTTCTGCGTCCTCGATGGGGCGGGAGATGGGGCCGAGGACCTCCTGCCGGATCCTCTCCAACAGCCGCGCGACCAGCTCCACGAAACAGGCGTGCTTGTTGTCGAAATAATGATAGAACGTGGCCCGAGCAACGCCGGCGCGGCGGATGATGTCCTCAACGCAGGTATTACGGTAACCCCGCGACCCGAAGGTCACGCGCGCCGCCTCCAATATCTCCCGCCTCTTGTCCCCTCTCATCTGAGCATGCACCGGTGTCTTTCCCTGTGGTGAACTTTGCCGTGGATAGTCTGCAAACTTGCCCGCGATGATGCCGTGAAGTCCTGAAATTGATGATAGGTTATAGGCCGCGAATCCGTCAAATGACCTCCGGAGGCGGCAGCATGGCGATGATCACGAATATAGGGACGGGCTTTGCGAAAAACCTCAGAATTGACGGTTTAGGTCGCAATATAGGATGGAGCAGGTGACGCGCCATCGGGGTATAATGCCCATTGACGGGAAAGCGGAGAGGTATGGATGGCTTGCATGGGCGGTCGATGAAGGTGAGCGATAGGGCGTTTTCCTGTTTATCCGGGACGATGAGGAGCATCCCGCAGCGGACTGAGAGTCGCTGCCGTGTTAGAGGGACTCAAACAGCGAGTAGGAGGGATTAAGCGATGGCTGAATGGGTCTGTTCCGCCTGTGGTTACGTCAGGGATTCCCGCTGCAAGCCGCGGAAATGCCCACAGTGCGGCTCATCGGACGGCTTCGACCGGGTGGACGAGGCAAGGGGTATCGCGAAAAAGGGAGCTGCGGTGCCCGAAAAGGCCGCGAAGGAGTCTGCCGCGAAGAACATTTCAATGAAGGGTGGGGCTGGCAGAGGGTCATCGACGGGCAAGTCAAGTGCCAAGAAGCCCCCGGCCGGTAAGGCCGCCCGGGATTAAATAAGCCCATCCCGATGGAGCTGGCAGGGAGAAAGAGCAGAGCTAAGCCGGCATCGCTTTTCCGCAAGCCTGACCACGGGAAGATAAGGAGGGTTGACCAAATACTCCATGCCCGGTACGGGAGGGAAGAGGGGAGGAGGGGACTGGGAGACCCTTTGGACGGGCTGATCCTCACCATCCTCTCGCAGAACACCAGCGACATCAACTCGGATCGGGCCTTCCGGCGGCTCAAGGAAGCCTTTCCCCGTTGGGAGGACGTGCTGGCAGCGGGTGTGGAAGAGATCGAGGAGGCCATCCGGCAGGGGGGGATGGCCGAGGTCCGGTCCCGTCGCATCAAGCAGGTTCTCGCCATCATCGAGGAGCGGCTGGGGAGTCTGGACCTTTCACCCCTGAAGAACCTACCCACCGACGAGCTCCTACGCTTCTTCATCTCCCTCCCGGGAGTGGGGATGAAGACCGTCAGCGTGGTCCTGCTCTTCTATTTCGGAAGGCCGCTATTCCCCGTGGATACCCACGTGTACAGGGTCAGCTCGCGCCTGGGTTGGATACCGCAGGGCTCGAGCAGCGAGAGGGCCCATGCTATACTGGATGAAGCGATCCCCGAGGATTTGAAGATGAGGCTCCATTTGAACCTCATAGCTCACGGAAGGGAGATATGCACGCCGTCTCGACCCAACTGTGGGAATTGCCCCATAAGCGGCTGTTGCGCGAGGGTAGGGTTGCCGAGGGGGAAAGACGAATACGTTGGGACTTCAAAAGCGAAAGGAATGCCGGATCCACGCTCATAGAAAATCGGGGAGGGACGGAGGAGGAAAAAGGGGTCGAGGGAGATGATGAAGTTGCGAGCACTCTTCAGGGGAGCGGGGCTGGCGGCGGCACTTCTCTGCCTTTTCATAGTCGTCCTTCCGGTAAGGGCCCAGGGGGAAGGCCAGCTGGAGGTCATCAGGAAGGTCGAGCAGGAAGTAGAGGAACTGAGGGGGCTGGACTTCCTAAAGGAGGTGGAGGTCCGTTTCCTTACCCGCGAGGAGCTGGAGGCAAAGCTGGTGGAGGACCTCAACGAGGATTACACGCCGGAGGAGTGGGAGAGGGACGAAGGACTGCTCAAGTTGTTGGGGTTCCTGGAAGAGGACCAGGACTATTACACCATCATCCTCGAGCTTCTCACTGAACAGATAGCCGGCTTCTACACTCCGAAGGAGAAGTACCTCGCCCTCATCGCCGGGGAAGAGGAGTTTACCGCTTACGGTCGGCTGATCCTATCCCATGAGCTGACCCATGCCTTGCAGGACCAACACTTTAACCTGGACCGGCCGCCCTACCATGACCCCGATAGCACCAACGGTGACGCGGACCTGGCCGCAACCACCCTGGTGGAGGGGGATGCCACCACCATCATGTACGATTACATGAACGAGTATTTCACCCCCCAGGACATGCGCGAGATGTCCAGGGAGCAGAGGGGATTTCAAACCGAGAAGATGGACACGGCCCCCCGCTACATCAGGGACAGCCTGCTCTTCCCCTATGATCAGGGGGAGGTGTTCGTGGGCAAGGCCAAACGCCGGGGGGGCAATGCCGCATTGAATGAGGCCTTCGGCAGACCTCCGGTATCCACCGAACAGGTGATGCACCCGGAGAAGTACTTCGCCGCCGAGGGCCCCCTCCCGGTGGAATGCCCGGATATCGCCACCTATCTGGGCAGTGGATGGGAGCTGCGGGACACCAACGTCATCGGCGAGTTTGACGTGAAGGAACTGCTGATGAACGAGCTTGACGAGAACGACGCCGCCAGGGGGGCGGAAGGATGGGGAGGCTGCCAGTACCGTTACTACACCGGCCCGGGAGGAGCAGGGAGGCTGCAGGTCGTCGACCTCCTCTGGGATGATCGGCAAGAGGCGGAGGAGTTCGCGGCCCTCTTCGCCGATTATGCCGAGGGGTTCTGCGGGGACAAAGAGGCGGATTTCGATGCGGGTAGCGGTTGGGCTCAATGGAGCGGAGGGGCCAGGATGGCGGCCTTGTGCCTGGATGGCGAACTCTCACGCATAGTCATCACCGACGAGGAACAGGCAGTGGGTCTGGCAATGAAGGCGCTGGGAGAAGGGGACTCGCGGCTGGAGGAGATCATCCGCAAGGACGGTAGCGCTTTAGGGAAAACAACCGAGGAAGAAGAGGCCGGATCGGGCGTGAGAGTAGCTTTGGTACTCGCGGTTGTGGTCGCCCTGTTTATCATTGGGGCGGCTCTAATCGCTGCCATGTTCTTCCTGCTGCGTGGGGGAAAACCCCCTGCCGGCCCTCCCTTGCCGGGATCTTCGGGAAGCATTGATGCTAACATTGGCCATGGTATTGGAGCGGAGGCGCCCAAGACCACTACATCCGCCCCGGAAGCGCCGTCCGGTTACGAGGAGCCGCCGGAGGGGGGAGGCGGGTGATCCGCCGGAGCATCTGGGGGGTCGCCATCGCGGATCATCGCCCGGTTTTCGACGCGGAATCGGGCGAGCAATCCTTATATCGGGCAAGGTCTTGTCCGGGACCCGCCCCATATATAGAATTTATAAGCGCGGGCCCATAGCTCAGTTGGTCAGAGCAGCGGACTCATAATCCGCGTGTCGGGGGTTCGAGTCCCTCTGGGCCCACCAGACAAAACCGCAGGTCAGGGGGCATATTCCCCGGCCTGCTTTTCTTTTTCCGATAAGGCATCGGAATCTTGCGCCTCATATGCGCCCCAGTTTTGCGCCGCCCAGGCATTTTGATTATAGGCGGCACATAACTTTCCTAATCTTTGAAAGATAACGAGAGAAGCATCGGGCGGAGGTGCCAGGGCGCCAAACAGCAGTATTACCGGCCCGAGGGGCCTGAAATCTGGGGCTGTCCACGATAATGGTCAAACCGCTCAAGGGGTGAATGCGACCGCTGGGCGGCAAATGCATACCGCTTTCGAGATTTATTGCGAGGAAACAAATCAATATTCGTCAAACTAAATATAAAACTTATATAAATAAGAAAAGTTAAAGGAGAAATAGTGAACTTCTTGAATGGGCGATTTGGAAGACAAGCAAGTGGATCTAACCCTATGGTCGGTAACATGATATCGGTCATAACGGCCACTATGCAGATCATTCGAAAAGGGAGAAATCTTTCATATCATTGCGTCAAAATGCACAAGCAAGAATGGGAATAGCGCAGGAGGTAAGGTTGTGAGGAAAGGGACCAGAACCCATCTAGTGGCTTCCTTGATGGTGTTGGCTTCGGCCTTCATCTTGGTTATGTCCCAACTCTCCCCGCTCCTTGCCTACGCGGCATCGGGGCCGAGGCAGGATCGTGCGCTTCAGGCGGCGGTTTCCAGCATGGACGCAAGGCCCGCGGCCATTATCGCGGGGGCCCTGGGTGAGGGTTCCCTGATGGTCAAGCCGGCCGGCTACGCCCCTGGGGTGGCCCCCGGGGAGATCGCGTTCAAACTGGCCGAAATGGGCTTCAGCAACCGCGGCGAGGGGGAGCGGCTTTCAGCCGAGGAGGCCTACCGGGCCCTTCTGCACGTATCGACGACCGCAGAGGAACTTGCGGTTAGAGCGGGCGTGAACAGGGGCCAACTGCCGGAGGACGCCCAGGAAGACATCATCGCCGACGTGGCCCGGGTGGCCGCGGGGGAAAGTGAGATATCCGCTCGGGACGTCAGCGGGATCATCGCCGGGGTCCTGGCCAGGAAGGGGTTACGGCAAGACGCCGCAACGGACTTCAGCGCGTCGGGCGAAGAGTTGAAGCTGCTGCGGGTGACCGCCGTCGACCGTTGGGGAGAAAGCCTGGAGATCCCCGCGGAGAACATCCGATTCCAGGCGGGCTCCGTGGTCATGGTCATCGACCCGCCCAGGAGTTTCAAGCCGGGCCTCTATAAAGCGAAGATCGAGTTCACCAACCCCATCACCGGGTCCAGCCGGGAGTTCGAACAGGACTTCACCTGGGGTGTCCTGGCCCTCAACACCGACCAGGACGTATACGTGGTCGGGCAGACGGCGGACATCCATATCGGCGTCCTGGATGACCGCGGGGACATCGTCGGGGACGCCGACGTGACCCTCAAGGTGACCGCGCCGGACGGTTCGGAGGAGACGTTGCGGGTGCCGCCCACCGGGACTTGCGGCGTTAAGGAGGTCGGGTTCATCGAGCCCGACTACCGGACTTCTTATGCTTTTCGGCAGGCGGGGGAGTATGGGTTCGAGTTGACGGCCACCCACGCCGACGGCACGCGTTCCATGACCTCCGCCGTTCGGGTGGTGAAAGACGCCGGCGAGGTCCCGTTCATCGTGAAGAGGGTCTCGGCCACCCGCAACTACCCCGCGGGGCCCACCCCCATGACCGTGGAGGTGAGGTTCAACCGGGATTACTCGGGCGAGGTCATTGACATAGTGCCGGACAGTTTCGATGTTATGAACGCTTCGCCTGAGGCCGGGTTCGCCGGTGCCGAGGGCGGCGAGGCGAAGTACATCATCTGGAACGGGAGCTGGCGGGCAGGGGAGACGGCGGTCTTCTCCTACGACTACCAGGCCCCGGAGACCTCGCCGGAGTTCTACACGGTGGGACCTCTCCGGGTTGGCGGAGGGCGCGAGGGCCGGTCCTGGCAGATCGCCAACGACCTGGCGGAGAGTTACATCTACGGCGGTGCCGCCGGGGGCAATATCTACAGCACGCACCTACCTTCGGGAGCCAGCACGCTGGTAGCGACCACGCCCATCGGCGCCACGGCCAATTCCATGGCGGCCAATCCCGACAACGGAGGGCTGTGTTATTACGGCAACGGAAAGATCATGTACTACTGGGACCCGGGCGCCGGCACCTTCAACACGCTTTATGATTTCAGCTCGGTCTTTCCGGCGAACGTCGGGAATCTGAATAGCGGCGGCGGCGCTTACTACGACGGGAAGCTCTACATCGGGTCGGAGTACACCAACAGCGGGTCTACCTGGAACACCGGCGATATGTACGACATCTACGAACTCAGCTTGTCGTCCGACGGCAGAAGCGTTACGTCTTATCGAGCTCTGAACATAAGAGGCATCTCTGGATACCGCGCGAAACAGTTCGGGGGGTTTGGAGACATCATCATAAAGCGCAATACCTCTGCCGGACTCCTGTATGCATCTACCGGGGGTGGCTCATCGGCAGGTTGGTGGTGGTCCTTCGATTTGGCTACCAATACGTTTACCAGAATTAACAGGAATATGGGAACAGCGTACCAGTTAGGCCAGACGATCACCGGCAGGTTTTATGCTGGTTCCACCGCCGGCAGCTGGATGAGGGAAATAGACCCGCTCACCGGCAATCTCCTGGGTTCCAACATTCCACTATCTTATGCGCCGACCGATTTCACCGAGCCCTACAACGCCAGGACCGGCACCTCCGATATCGTTTTGACCAAGGGGGTCAGCGACTCCACGCCCTACGTAGGGTCCACCGTCACCTTTACGGTGGGTGTCACCAACAACGGACCGGACCTCGCACAGAGGATAACCGTCCAGGACGTGGTCCCGGAAGGATTCTCTTACGTCGCGGGCTCGATCGCCGGGGGGGACAGCCGCAGCGATGCCGGAGCCCCCACCCTCACGTGGACCATAAACTCGCTTGCTTCCGGAGCGTCGGTTGACCTGACCTTCCAGGCCGTGGTGCTCTCGGGGGGCAGCCACACCAATACCGCTTCTGTCACGGCGCTGGACCAATACGACCCCGATCCAGGGAGCGACACGGCCTCGGTAAGCGTTACTCCACGGGTATACAGCATAACCATCACCGCCGTACCGGGAAGCATCGCCGCCGACGGCACCACCCAAAGCACCATAGTGGCGACCGCCAGGGATATCAACGGCAATCCGGTAGGGGCGGGTTACAACATCACTTTTACCACTAGCCTTGGATCGGTTTCCCCGGCATCAGGGATAACCGATGCCAACGGGCAGGTCACGACCTATCTTTCCGGGAACACGCCGGGGACGGCGACGGTGCGGGCAACCGCCGACGGGGGAGCTTATGTCGAGACCGCCGTCAACCTGCAGGCAATCGTGAACGCATCGGTATCCGGAGGGCACGGGAGCGTCAGTCCCGCGACGCAATACGTGTATTACGGGGGGACTGCGAATATTGACATCACGCCCGATACGGGTTATCACATCGATACCATCACGGATAACGGGGTACCGCAGACGGTCACCAACCCTTACGTCATCACCAATGTGACGGCTCATCACAACGTGGTGGTGACCTTTGCCATCAACACCTACACCATCACCACCAGCGCGGGAGCAAACGGCTCGGTATCACCAGCAGGAGTGACCACCCTTTCCTACGGGGACGACCTCACCGTCTCCATCACCCCGGATACCGGCTACCACATCTCCGACGTCCTGGTGGACGGGGTCTCCGTGGGCCCGGTCACCTCCTACGATTTCACCGATGTGGATGCCGACCAC
>Ga0209162_1001859_pt1 | contig 19665 bp, 16 predicted proteins | sample YNPNPMetaG_FD_187121 | JGI IMG/M metagenome (GOLD analysis project Ga0209162, IMG submission 187121) | Anoxygenic and chlorotrophic microbial mat microbial communities from Yellowstone National Park, USA - YNP NP MetaG (SPAdes) (version 2) ... | reverse complement strand
GTCCGGCGCGGCGCAACAGGTTGCGCAGCTTCTTGTCGGGCCGCACGTCGGCCAGGTCGAGCCGGTAGTAGGCGTCGGGCGGCGAGGCAGGGCAATCGGCCAGGGACGCGGGAAGGGCCGCGGCCGTGATCGCGATCAGCCGCGGCCGGAGGCGCGCGGTCGCGGCGTCCAGCGCGGCCAGCCACGCGGCCTCATCGTACACGCCGCTCAGCGGATAGCCCACGAAGATCAGCCGATCGCCGGCCGCGTAGGCCACGTAGTCGCCGAACAGGTGGGGCCGCGCCGCGGTGATCGCCGTGACGTACGCGGGCAGATGCTCGGGCACGTAGGCGTGCCATTCGATGTAGCGGCGTTGCTCCGGGGTGATCATGCCGTCACCTGTGTCACCGTCCAGCCGGCTTCCTCGAACAGCCGCGTCACCCCCGGCACGTGGGGGAAGCCGATGAACGCGACCGCGTCCTCCCGCTCGCAGACGGGCCGCATGGCCGCGAACATGCGCGCGTCGCGCTCGCCGACGACGACCGGCCCGCGCGTGACGAAGCCGGAGGTCAACGCGATCAGCCCCGGCAGGTCGCCCGCCAGGAACAGGCGGACGTACTCCCGGCGATACGCGTCCCAGCGCGTCACATCGTTGAGCTGGCGCACGATCCGCTCGATCGGGATGCCGTCCAGCACCGCGAGCTGCTCCTCCAGCGTCTCCAGGCAACCGATCTGCTTGCCCAGCTTGCGGGCCACCTGGTAGCCTTCGGCGTCCATGGAGTAGCGCCAGCCCAGATAAGCGGCCCAGATGGCGAAGAACGCGGCCCACGGCCGCACCCCCTGCGTGTACGCCTGGAAGTAGACCGGCTCGCGGGGCGGGATCAGCCAGACGTCCCCGCGGTGGTCCTGCCGGTCGCGCAGGATCTGCTCGATCCTGGCCACCGCGGCGGGGTCGAGGCGGCCGGCCAGGTCGTTCGCGCCGGTGCGACCGTACTCGGCGATGCGCTGCGAGCTATCCTCGTCCAGCGGCCCCTCGAAGAGCGCGCTGCGCACCGGCCGCAACAGCCGCGCGAAAGCCCGTGCGTAGCTATAGGGGAAGAAGTGGGCCGTGCCCACGATGTGCGAGCATCGGCCGCCCCGCTCGACGCGCCACACCATGCGGAGCGGCCATGGGGCCCAGGGCCAGCGAACCATCTTTCGTGTTCCTCCTCTCTGTCCGCTCTCAGCCGGTCTGCCCGCCCCCTGGCCCGCGTGGCGGAGCCAGGGCGGGCTGGCCTCCGGCCACGCGGGCCAGGGTGACCGGCGTCCTCGGCCTGAACATGTCGTCTCAGGTGACCAGACGGGGGTCGCAGACCCCCTGCGAGCAAGAGAAAACGTCTGCTCACAGCCGGTCTGCGACCGGCGTCGTCGGGGACATCACAGCTTCCATTCGGCCAGCATATCCACCACCGGCGAGCCCGTCTCGCGTCGCCACTCGCAGAATTCATACGCCAGCGTCGGCACGCCGCCCCACTTCTCCTTGAAGCGCCGGATGCCCGCGTTCACCCCCAGCCCCAGGTTGATCCACCCCTTGCCGGCCGCCTGCGCCCGCTCGATCATCGTCGCGCACAGCAGATCGGACGCGTGCGGCACGTAGACGCGTCGCGAGTACGCGCCGAGCACGTAGACGTCGAACGCCGGCGCGGCCCCCTCCACTACGGTGAACGCGACCAGCCGGCCGGCCGCATCGCGGGCATCGAGCACCACCGCGCTGGGAGAGCGGGCCACGTAATCGGGCATGGCGCGGTAGAGCGCAGCCACCATCGGCGGGAGGGCCGCGCGCGCCATCAGCTCAGCGGCCAGCGCCTGGTGTTCGGCCGTGAACGCCCGGCCCGCGGCCACGGTCAACGCGGCCGCGGCTACGCGCACCTCGCGGCGCAGCGCGGATTTCACCTGCACGGGCAGATCCAGCCGATAGTAGACATCCGACTGCCGATCGCGGCATCCGGCCGCCAGATCGGCCGGCACCTCCGGGCCGATGAACCAGAGCACCTGGGGCCGGCACCGCGCACGGGCCTCGGCCACCGCGCCGGCGCACCGGCCGGCCGAGAAAGGCCCGTCCAGCGGATAGCCCACGAAGATCAGCCAGTTCTCCTTCGCCAGGCAGAGATAATCCTCGATCAAGAACGGCTGTGCGCCCGAGATGCCGGCCATCAGGCCCGGGAGGTGCTCGGGCACATAGGCGCGCGCCAGCACATCGGCCTCCTGTTCGGGGGTCAATGCCTTGATCGGCCGAGGGGCGACCGGCCGGGAGGAAACCAGCCGGCGCAGGGATGTCGCCCATGACGAAAACCATGCCATGCCGCTATCATGCCACGATTGGCGAGTGGACGCAACTGTTGGGGGCTGTTTTGATGCTCGCCCCCAGCGAGCTTGCCACCGGTCTGCGACCGGCGTCCCCCGGGTATTGAGAGAGTACATCTCGATCAACTGCCGATCAGTTGCCCGAAACGCGATTTCGCTTTATACTGGATCACCGCGCCGAAGCGCCGGCCGGGCCGGACGAGCATTCGCAAACGCTCGTTCCGTCCCTCCCAACCTACCAACTACCAATCTACCAATTACCAATCTACCAAAGGACCATATGGACATCGCCTTCAACACCTACTACACCTATGTCCAACTCACCGAGCGCCTGGCCTGGTTGGCCGGGCAACATCCCGGCATCATGCAGGTGACGAGCCTGGGCAAGAGCTACGAGGGCCGCGACATCCCCCTGGTCGTGCTGACCAATCGGGAGACCGGCCCGGACACCGAGAAGCCGGCCTTCTGGCTGGATGCCAACATCCACGCCACCGAGCTGACGGCCTCCATGGCCGCGCTCTACTTCATCAAGAAGGCCGTCGAAGGATACGGCGCCGATCCGAAGATCACGCGCGTGTTGGACGAGGCCGCGCTCTACGTGGTGCCGCGGCTCAACCCCGACGGCGCGGAATGGGCCCTCGCCGACAAGCCGAAGTTCATCCGCTCGGGCACGCGGCCTTACCCGTTCGAAGATAAGCAGGACGGCCTGCACCCCGAAGACATTGACGGCGACGGCCGCATCCTCCAGATGCGCATCCCCGACCCGACCGGCGACTGGAAGGTCTCGGAACGAGACCCGCGGCTGATGGTCAAGCGCGGCCTGGACGAGGAGGGCGGCACATACTATCGCGTTTTTCCCGAGGGGCTGATCGAAAACTACGACGGCCACATCATCACTATGGCGCCGGCGCTCCACGGCCTCGACTTCAACCGCAACTTCCCCGGCGCGTGGCGGCCCGAGGGGGAGCAGCGCGGCGCGGGCGATTACCCCGGCTCCGAGCCGGAGATCCGCGCGGTGATTGATTTCATCGCCAAACACCGCAACATCTACGGCGCATTGACCTTCCACACCTATAGTCGCGCGATCTTGCGTCCCTTCGGCACCAAGAGCGACGACGAGATGGACACCAACGACAAATGGGTGTTCGAGGCGATCGGCGAACGCGGCACTGCACTCACCGGCTATCCGTGCGTGTCGGTCTATCATCATTTCCGCTATCACCCGAAGGAGGTCATCACCGGCGTCTTCGACGACTGGCTCTTCGACCACAAGGGGATCTTCGCCTACACCGTGGAGATGTGGGATCTGGCCACGGCCGCCGGAGTGGAGGCCAAGAACAAGGAGAAGAAGTTCATAGATTGGTTCCGCATCCATCCGGTGGAAGACGACTACAAGATCCTGGAATTCGCGGACAAAGTGGCGCCGGGCGGACTGGTGCCGTGGTACGAGTTCGATCATCCGCAGCTCGGCAAGGTGGAGCTGGGCGGCTGGAACACCCTCTACACCTGGCGCAACCCGCCCCCCGCGCTGCTCGAGGCCGAGATCGCGCCCCATGCCGATTTCGTGTGGGCGTTCGCCTCCCTGGCCCCACGCCTGGCCTGGCGCGAGGTGAAGGTCACCTCGCTGGGCGAGGGGAGCTATCATCTCCTGGCCGTCGTCGAGAACCGCGGCTTTCTGCCGACCTACGTGTCGCAGCAGGCGCTGAAGATGAAGGCGGTGCGGCCGGTGCGGCTGGAACTGGACCTGCCCGAAGGCGCGACCGTCGTGGCCGGCAAGCAAAAGCAGGAGATCGGGCATCTGGAGGGGCGCTCGAACAAGCTGGAGATGGCCTACTACGGCGCCTCGCCCACCGACAACCGCGGCAAGGCCGAGTGGCTGATCCGCGCGCCGCAAGGCGGGACGCTCACGCTGCGCGCCATCGCGGAGCGGGGCGGCGCGCTGCGTCACGAGATCGTCCTCGCGTAATGGCCGTGCAGCTCGTAGACATGGCCCGGCTGACGGCCGACCAGATGGCCGCGGCCGTCGCCATCTACCGCGAGGCGTTCGAAGCGCCGTGGGAGATGCCCGCGGCCGCGCTGGCCGACTTCGCGCGCGCCCGCGACAGCGCGAGCACGCTCGGCCGGGCGATCGCGGCCGTGGAGGGCGAGGAGGCCATCGGCCTGGCGCTCTCCAGCTACCTGGCGCGATCCAACCTGTTGCACCTGAAATACCTGGCGGTTGCGACGGCCCGCCGCGGCCGCGGGGTGGGATCGCTGCTGTTGCGCGCGCAGATCGCGGCCGGCGAGGCCATCGCGCAGGCGCTCGGCCGGCCGGGGTGCCGGGGGGTGCTGTTGGAAGTGGAGATCCCCGACGGCCCGCCCCCCGGCGCCGATCGCGAGCTGCGTCGCCGGCGGATCGCCTTCTACCGCCGGCATGGCGCGCTCAGCACCGGCATCCCCTTCCCGCGGCCCGACCGGGCGCCGCCGGAGCAGCCCGATTGGGAGATCATGCTGTTGCCCGGCTCGGCCTGGCGCGCGGCGCTCGACGGCTCCGTGCGCCGCGACCTGGCGCGCAGCCTCCTGGTCGAAGGCTATGGCGTGGATGAGGAGGCCCCCTGGTTGGCGGCTTATCTGGCCTCTTTGGAGCCACTCCCTGCTTGCGGCGCGCGAAAGGGTATGCTATAATCTCCCTGAAACAACGGCCGTCGCAACACACCGATCCTCAGGCACGATTGCATCTTTCCGGCATCCAGCCCCAGACGTCGCCTGCTCGGGGAGAATACAGGAGGCGGATACAATGGTTGAAGTAACGATTGACAGCGTGCGGGTGAGTTTGATGTCGCAACATCGGATTGTCGTGTTGAAGGAGATAGATTCGCCCCGGTACCTGCCGATCTGGATCGGGCCGTTCGAAGCGGACGCGATCACGATCGAGTTGCAGGGCGTCGAGGTGCAACGCCCCCTGACCCACGACCTGCTCAAATCGGTCATCGAGCACCTGGATGCCGAGATCACCCAGGTGGCGATCACCGATCTGCGCAACGACACCTTCTACGCGGAGATCAGCTTGCGGGTCAACGGCCGGCGGATCGTGATAGACTCTCGCCCCAGCGATGCATTGGCCCTGGCCGTGCGCGCCCATGTGCCGGTCTACGTGGCCGAGGAGGTGATGGATCAGGCCGCCATCACGCCCGAACCCGATCTGGAAGGGGGCGAGTCGGAAGCCGAACAGGCCGAGAGCACATCGGCCTCCGCGCCCGAAGCGTTCCGCGATTTTCTGGAGGGCCTCGACCTTTCCGACCTGCCATAATCCGCCGCGCCCGCATCCGCGCCGCGCTGTTTCCCCGGCCGGGGGAACAATGTACCCTGGTTGAAGCGCCCGCCTTGCCTCTGGCCTGGCGGCGTTTCTGTCGTATGCCCGTGCGCCGGCCGTGTACATGGGCGCAGCCGATACAACGGTGAACCATGAACTCACCCGATAAGACGATTCCGGCCAACCCTGAGGCAGAAGAGGCCGTCTTGGGGTCGCTCCTGATCGACCCCGACGCGATCATCAAGGTCGCTTCGTTTCTGGAGCCGGACGACTTCTACCGCGAGAAGAACGGCTGGATCTATCGGGCCATTCTCGACCTGCACGAGCGCCGCGAGCCGGCCGATTTCGTCACCCTGGTGGACGAACTGGAGCGCCGCGATCAGCTCCAGCAGGTCGGCGGCACCGCGTACATCACCTCGCTGATCAACAGCGTGCCCACCGCCGTCCACGTGGAGCACTACGCGCACATCGTCGAGCGCACGGCCACGCTGCGCCGGCTCATCGCCGCGGCCGGCCAGATCGCCGCGCTGGCCTACGAAGAGGCCGAGGACGTGGACGAGGTGGTGGATCGGGCCGAGCAACTGATCTTCAACGTCTCGGAGCGCCGCATCCGCCGCGACCTGACCCCCGTGCGCCAGATCATGCACACGGTGGTGGACCGGCTCGATTATCTGCACCGGCACAAGGGCGACCTGTTGGGCGTGCCTTCGGGCTTCAGCAAGCTGGACAAGCTGCTCGGCGGCTTCCAGAAGTCGGATCTGATCATCCTGGCGGCCCGGCCGGGGGTGGGCAAGACGAGCCTGGCGCTCAACATCGCGGTCAACGCGGCCAAGCGCTACGGCCAGCGCGTGGCCTTCTTCAGCCTGGAGATGAGCAGTGAGCAGCTCGTGCAGCGCCTGCTGGCGGCCGAGACCGGCATCAACCAGCAGAGGTTGCGCCTGGGCGAGATCAACGACGACGAATGGCCGATGCTCATGGAAGCGGCCGGCGTGCTCTCGGAGACGATGCTCTTCATTGACGACACGCCGGCCGTCTCGGCGCTGGAGCTGCGCACCAAGGCGCGACGCCTGCAGGCCGAACACGGACTCGACATGGTGATCGTGGACTATCTCCAGTTGATGCGCAGCGACACCCGCTCGGAGAACCGCGTGCAGGAGATCAGCTACATCTCGCGCTCGCTGAAGAGCCTGGCGCGCGAGCTGGAAGTGCCGCTGATCGCGCTGTCGCAGCTTTCGCGCGCGGTCGAGTCGCGCAGCGATCACAAGCCGGTGTTGTCCGACCTGCGCGAATCGGGCGCGATCGAGCAGGATGCCGACGTGGTCATGTTCATCTATCGGGAAGAGCTGGTCAAGGAGAACACCGAGCGCAAGAACATCGCCGATGTGATCGTGGCCAAGCATCGCAACGGCCCCACCGACACGGTGCCGCTCTATTTCGACAAGACGCTCACCCGCTTCGCGGATCTGGAGCTGACCAAGGAACCGTTGGATTACTGAGCACATGGCCGAATCCATGCAGGGCTTTGCGGGCTTTCCGGCCGGCAAGCTGCCCGTCACGCCCATCCCGAACCTTTTCTTCAGCGACCTGTTGCCGCTGATAGATCATCTGGCCGAGCTGAAGGTGACGTTGCACCTGTTCTGGCTCATCGGCCGCAAGACGGGCGCGCTGCGCTATGCCCGGCTGGACGAGCTGCTGAAGGACGATCGCTTGCTCGCCGGATTGGGCGAGACGCCCGCCGCGGCCGAAGCCGCGCTGCGCGATGCGCTGGAGCGCGCGGTGGCGCGCGGCACCCTGCTCCATCTGACCGTCCAACGCGCCGGGGTTACGGAAGAATGGTACATGGTCAACAGCGCCAACGGCCGCGAGGTGGCGGAGAAGCTGCGCAGCGGCGAGCTGGACGTATTGGCCGACAGCGCCGAGGACGTGCAGCTTCAGGTGGAGCGGCCGACCATCTTTGTCCTGTACGAGCAAAACATCGGCCTGCTCACGCCGATGATCGCCAACGAGCTGCGCGACGCCGAGCGCCACTATCCGGCCGAGTGGATCGCGGACGCGTTTCGCGAGGCCGTGGCGATGAACAAGCGCAACTGGAAGTACGTGCGCGCCATCCTGGAGCGCTGGCGCGTCCAGGGCAAGGACACCGGCCGGCGGCCGGCCGAGGTGCCGGAAGATGCCGAAGCGCGCAAGCGTTATTACGTGCCCGAGGGCTACGAGGACCTGATCGAACATTGAGGACGAGATGAAGCGCGTGGGCGACATCCTGGATATTCCGCAGCCGCCGGCCGGCTCTTCGGGCGCCGGCCGCGTCACACGCAAAAAGTCGGCCGCGCCGGCGACGCCGGCCACCGCGGCCGACCGTCCGGCCGCGGCCGAGGTGTGCCCGATCTGCAAGGGCAAGGGCTTCCTGGTCTACGACGTGCCGCCCGGCCATCCCGACTTCAGCAAGACGGTGCCGTGTCGGTGCACCCAGGCACGGCTGACCGCCGAGCGGATGCGGGCGCTCCAGGACATGAGCAATCTGGGCGCGTTGAGCCGCCTCACCTTCGACACGTTCATCCCCGACGGCGTCGGGTTGCCGCCGATCCTGAGCTTCAACCTGCGAGAGGCGTTCGAGCGCAGCCGGGCTTTCGCCGAGAACCCGACCGGCTGGCTGGTGTTGATGGGCGGCTACGGTTGCGGCAAGACCCATCTGGCCGCGGCCATCGCCAACTACCGGGTGGCGTTGGGCCACGCGGCGCTCTTCGTGGTCGTGCCCGACCTGCTCGATCATCTGCGCGCGTCCTACGCGCCCGGCAGCGCGGCCAACCTCGACGAACGGATCGAAGAGATCCGCGAGGCGCCATTGCTGATCCTGGACGATCTCGGCGCACACAACAGCACCCCCTGGGCCCAGGAGAAGCTCTTTCAGATCCTGAACCATCGCTACAACAGCCGGCTGCCCACCGTGATCACCTCCAACCAGCGGCTGGAAGACCTCGACCCGCGCATCACCTCGCGGCTGGCCGATCCCGACCTGAGCCAGGTGTACGAGATCCTGGCGCCCGACTTTCGGCAATCGGGCGCGGCCCGCCTCGGCTCGCAGCTCAGCTCGCTGGCGCTCCATGCCGATCAGACCTTCGAGAACTTCAGCCTGCGCGCCGACGAGCTGGACGCCGAAGAGCGGGACAACCTGCGCCGCGCGGTCAACCTGGCGCGCGCGTTCGCCGAACGCCCGGCCGGCTGGCTGGTGTTCATCGGCACCTTCGGCTGCGGCAAGACGCACCTGGCCGCAGCGATCGCCAACTATCAGATGCAGGCCGGCCAGACGCTACCCATGTTCGTGGTCGTGCCCGACCTGCTCGATCACCTGCGCGCCACCTTCAGCCCCACCAGCACGACGACCCTGGACAAGCTCTTCGAGCAGGTGCGCACCGCGGGCCTGCTCATCCTGGACGACCTGGGGACCGAGAGCGCCACGCCGTGGGCGCGCGAGAAGCTCTTCCAACTGCTCAACTATCGCTATGCCGCCCGGCTGCCGACCGTGATCACCACGTCCAACCCGATCGACCAGATCGAGCCCCGGCTGCGCACGCGCATGTTGGATGCTGCGCGCTGCACCGTCTTCGTGATCGCCGCGCCGGCCTATCGGGGCGGCGAAGCGCCACAGACGGCGAAGCGCGGCGGCCGCAAGCCGCGCGCGGCCGCGTGATCTCCCCTCTCTGCCCGCCTTGAAAAGCACACCCCCTCGAATTTGACGAGTTGGCCCATCTTGAGTAGAATGGGCGTCGTTAGCACTCAAACAGAGAGAGTGCTAATCACTCGATGTAGACGAGTGCCAAACTGCTCAAGTCATCTCATATCAAACCATAGGAGGCTGTTGGACCATGAACATCAAGCCACTTGCTGATCGCGTCGTCGTCGAACCGATCGAGCAGGAAGAGGTCACTGCGGGTGGCATCATCCTGCCCGAGACCGCCAAGGAGAAGCCGCAGCAGGGCAAAGTGCTGGCCGCTGGCCCGGGCCGGCTGGACGAAAACGGCAAGCGCGTGGAGATGGAAGTCAAGGTCGGCGACAAGGTGCTGTACGCCAAGTACTCCGGCACCGAGATCAAGCTGGACGGCAAGAAGCTGTTGATCTTGCGTGAGTCCGACATCCTGGCGGTATTGGCCTGATCACAGCCGCCGATTGACCGTCCGCGGCCGTTCATGCGGGCCCGTCGGTGGGGCCGTTCAGCAACGGTCGGCGGTCGGGTTGATAGCCCAACACCATTTTCAAAAAAGGAGTTCTTGAACCATGGCAGCCAAGCAATTGCGCTTTTCCGAAGAAGCTCGTCGCGATCTCAAGATCGGCATTGATACGCTCGCTGAGGCCGTCAAGGCCACCCTCGGCCCGAAGGGCCGCAACGTCGCCCTGGACAAGAAGTGGGGCGCGCCGACCATCACGCATGACGGCGTGACCGTGGCCAAGGAGATCGAGCTGCAGGATCCGTTCCAGAACATGGGCGCGCAGCTCCTGAAGGAAGCGGCGACCAAGACCAACGACATCGCGGGCGATGGCACCACCACCGCCACCGTGTTGGCCCAGGCCATCGTCAACGAAGGCCTGAAGAACGTCGCGGCGGGCGCCAACCCCATGCTCCTCAAGCGCGGCATCGAGAAGGGCGTGGCCGCCCTCTCCGCGCACATCAAGTCGCAGGCGATCAACATCACCACCAAGGAGGAGATCGCCGCGGTGGCCGCCATTTCCGCCCAGGATCAGGAGATCGGCAACCTGATCGCCGAGGTGATGGAGAAGGTCGGCAAGGACGGCGTCATCACGGTCGAAGAGGCGAAGGGCCTCCAGTTCGAGACCGAGTACGTCGAGGGCATGCAGTTCGACCGCGGCTACATCAGCCCCTACTTCATCACCAACCCTGAGGCGATGGAAGCCCAGCTCACCAATCCGTACATCCTGATCACCGACAAGAAGATCTCGGCCGCGGCCGACATCGTGCCGCTGCTGGAGAAGCTGGTCCAGCTCGGCCGCCGCGACATCGTGATCATCGCGGAGGATGTGGATAGCGAAGCGCTGGCGACCCTGGTGCTGAACAAGCTGCGGGGCATGCTGAACGTGTTGGCCGTCAAGGCGCCGGGCTTCGGCGATCGGCGCAAGGCCATGTTGCAGGACATCGCGGTTCTGACCGGCGGCACGGTCATCAGCGAGGAGCTGGGCCGCAAGCTGGAGACCACCATGGTGAGCGACTTGGGCCAGGCCGACAAGGTGATTGCGGATAAGGATAACACCACCATCGTCGGCGGCAAGGGCGATCCGGCCGCGATCAAGGGCCGCATCGAGCAGATCCGGGTGGAGATCGAGAACACCACCAGCGATTACGACAAGGAAAAGCTGCAGGAGCGCCTGGCTCGCCTGGCGGGCGGCGTCGCGATCATCCGCGTGGGCGCCGGCACCGAGGTCGAGCTGAAGGAGAAGAAGCATCGCGTGGAAGACGCGCTGAGCGCGACCCGCGCGGCGGTTGAGGAAGGCATCGTGCCGGGCGGCGGCGTGGCGCTGCTCAACGCCATCGAGGCGCTCGACGAGGTCGAGAAGGGGCTCGAGGGCGATGTGCTGACCGGCGTCCGCATCCTGCGCAAGGCGCTGACCATGCCGATGGCGACCCTGGCCGAGAACGCCGGCTACGACGGCGCGGTGGTGGTGGAGAACGTCCGCCGCGAGCAGAAGAACAAGCGCAACAAGCGGATCGGCTTCGATGTGATGGCCGAGGATTACGGCGACATGGTCGCCAAGAACATCATTGACCCGGCCAAGGTCACCCGCGGCGGCCTGGAGAACGCGGCTTCCATCGCCGCCATGATCCTGACCACCGAGTGCCTGATCACCGACATCCCGGAGAAGGAAAAGCCGGCCGCGCCGGCCTCCAACCCGGACATGTATTGATGTCCCGCTGAATCGGGCCTACGCGGTCCCGCGTTGATCCTTTTCCCCGTCTCCGATCCGGAGGCGGGGAAAAGATGCAAAAAGGGGATGTTTCGAACGGCTGAGCCGTGTGAAACATCCCCTTTGTGTTGCCATCTCGGGCCTGTGGCGGTGAGCACGGCCGCCGCAGGCCCGGCCCCATGATCGCCTCCACCGGGTCGCTTGCACGCTCCACCGAGCCGGAGCCTCGCTTCGGCGCATCCGACCCACCGCATTGTTTTGGCCCGCCGATCGAGAAGTGCTACAATGGCCGGGAGATTCTCACTTTGGAGTCCTATGCGTCTTCGCCAAGAAATCTATCTCAAGAGCCTGTATTTCACCATCTGGGCCGCGATCGGCGCCTTCTGGCCTTTCATCTACGTCTACTACCGAAGCGAGATCGGCCTCAGCGGCACGCAGATCGGACTGATCGTGATGGCATTGGCCGCCATGGGCACGTTGGCCGCGCCGCTGTGGGGCATGTTGAACGACCGGCTCGGCCGCACCCGCCTCCTCCTGACGATCCAGGCGCTCTGTCTGGCCGCGGTATGTCTGCTCGTCGGCCAGTTGCGCAGCTTCATCGGCATCCTGGCGGCGATGGGCCTCTTCAGCGTGTTTTCCAGTCCCATCATGCCGTTGCTCGATAGCACGACCCTGGGCCTGTTGGGCGAGCGCCGCGATCTGTACGGCGCGTATCGGGCATGGGGCACCATCGGCTTCGTGATCGCCTGTACCCTGGCCGGCTTTCTGATCGAGCGCGTCGGATTGGGTTTGATCTTCCCGGCCTATGCCGCGGGGGTGCTCCTCTTCTGGGTGCTCTCCCTGCGCCTTCCCGAACGCCGCGAGGGTCGCGGCGGATCCGCGCGGTGGGCCGGGGTGCGCCAGATGATCCGCCGCCGCGTGTGGCTGATCTTCATGATCAGCGTCTTTCTCCTCTGGTTTTCGGTGATGGGCGCGTTCGCGTTTCTGGGGATCGTCATCGTGGAGATGGGCGGCGCGCAGCGGCTGATCGGCCTGGCGTCTACCATCGCAGCGTTGACCGAGATCCCGACCTTTCAGTACGGCGCGCGGCTGCTGCGGCGTTTCGGGCCGCCCCGGCTGCTGGCAATGGCGATCGGGGTGTATGCCTTCCGCCTGTTGCTCTACGCGTTCATGCCGTCCCCCACATGGGTGCTGTGGCTGGCACTCCTGCAGGGCGCGTCCTACGGCTTCTTCCTGGTGGCGGCCGTGGCCTACGCCAACGAACTGGCGCCGGACGAGCTGAAATCCACCGCGCAGGGCCTGCTCGTGTCGGTCATGAGCCTGGCGAACCTGGGCGCGGGGCTGGCCGGCGGCTGGCTGTTGGACCACATCGGCCGCCGCGGCCTCTTCCTGGCGATGATGTTCACCTGCCTGATGGCGCTGGCGGTGTTCGCGCTCGGCCGGAGGCGAGATCGAAGGGCGGCCCGGCAGATGCCCCTGGCGGCCGAACCCTGAGGCACCGGCAGTCCGTCTTCTGCGCGAAAGCGGACTGCCGGACTCATGTCGAGTATCCTCTCAATAAACCGGAGGACGCCGGTCGCAGACCGGCTGCAAGCTCGCTCCCCGTCGCCCCTGCTTTCTGAGGAGAATTATGCCGACTATTCTCGCCGCCACGGCTCGAAGTGCTCCAGGATGCTCCGGCCCAAGAACTCCCGCAGGATCGAAGTATCCGGGATCGGGTCGGCCGGGATCGGCTCGAACCATTCCAGGAACGCCAACAGGCGCTTGGCCTCGATGTAGCCCGGCTTGCCCGGCTTGATCTGCAAGAGGAGCGGCTCGACCAGCGGCTTGAGCGCGGACAGCTCGTACACCAGCGCCGAGTTGAACATCACGTCGGCGTTCTCCTGATAGGGGAAGATGAAGTCCCGCTCGCCCTTGTGGACGCTCTCCCAGCGGCCGATCGTCTCGGCGGCCGAATAGCCGCGCGTGCGCGCATCGCGCACGATGCGGCGGATCAGCCGCGTGTCGGTGGTGGGCACGCGGTTGTAGCGGTCCAGGTTGAGCTGCGTCAACGCGGAGACATAGATGCGGAAGATCCGTTCCGGCGCAATGTTCGGCACCAGCCGCGGGTTCAGGCCGTGGATCCCCTCCACCAGCAGGATCTGATCCGGGCCGAGCTGGATCGTCGGACCGACCTCGCGCCGGCCGGTGACGAAGTTGAACCTGGGCAACGTCACTTCTTCGCCCGCCATCAACCGCAGCAGGTGTTCGTTGAAGAGCTTCAGATCGAGCGCCTCCAACACCTCGAAGTTGTAGTTCCCCTGTTCATCGCGCGGGGTCTGCTCGCGATCCACGAAGTAGCTGTCCATCTCGACGGCCACCGGCCGGATGCCGTTGGCGAGCAGTTGGACGGCCAGCCGCTTGGAGAAGGTCGTCTTGCCCGAAGAAGAGGGCCCGGCCATCAGCACCAGGCGCACCTGATCGCGGCGCTGGGCGATCTGGGCCGCGATCTCGGCGATGCGCTGCGCGTGGAGCGCCTCGGCCACCAGGATGATCTCGTTGGTGCGGCCGGCCTGGATGGCCGCGTTCAACGCCGCCACGTTGTTGATGCCGAGCAGGCGCAACGTGTGGCCGTATTCCCGGAAGACGTCCATCAGCTTGGGATAGGCGACGACCGGCTCCAGCTCCAGGCCGGCGCGCGGCGGGAAGCGCAAGATGAAGCCGGGCGAATAGGGATGCAACGCGAAGTAGCGCAGATAGCCGGTCGAGGGCACCATGTAGCCGTGGAAGTAATCGCGCACCCCGCGCAGGGTGTAGAGCACCAGGTAGTCCTTGCGCCGATAGGAGAGCAGATGCAACGCCTCTTCATCCCCGCGCTCGCGGAAGAAGGCCACGGCTTCGGCCAGCGGCACGCGCTCCTTGCCGATCGGCTCGTCGGCCGCGACGATCTCGCGCATGTGCGCTTCCAGCCGGTCGAGCTCTTCGGCCGTGAAGGGGGGCCGGCCGTGCACTTCGCAGTAATAGCCGCCGAAGGTGACCGAATGGTCCACGCTGATGCGCGCCTCGGGGAAGAGCTCGCGGGCCGCGACGACCAGCAAAAAGGTGAGCGAGCGGCGATAGATCCGGCTGCCGTCCCGGTCGTCCATGCCGAGCGGCGTCACCTCCACATCCTTTTCGATGTGATAGGTCAGCTCGCGCAGCTCGTCGTCGATCAACGCCGCGACGATCGGCGAGCGCCACGGCCGATCGGCCCCTGCGGCATTCACGTAAGCTTCCAGGGGCGTCCAGAGCGGGGCCTCGTAGATGCGGCCGTCGGCGAAGCGGACCTGGGCGGTATCGCGCGGGCGGGCCGGCCGCACCGGAATGGCGGCCGGCGGCGCCGGCCGCGTGGCGGGCGCGAGGATGGTCATCGGCCGGCCTCCCCGGCGCAGGGCCGACAGCCGATCACGTCGGCATCGTAGGTCATGGCAAGCTGCTCGCCGGGCCGCAACACCAGAAAGTCGTTCGCCCAGTCCCCGTCCAACAGCCGCTTGATCAGCACCAGGTCGCCGGCCACGCGCTCGAAGGTCCACCCGCGGCGAGCGGCCTCTTCCCGGGCCCGAGCCTCGACGGCCGAGCCGTCGGCCACGCCCAGCTCGATGTAGGCGGCGCGCTGATAGTGCTTCTGCCATGCGCCCAGCACTTCCATCAGGTAGTCGGCGTTGTCCTTGCCGTATTTGGCGACGAACTCCTCGTAGGTCTTGTTCAGTCCGGTCGTGCTGCCGGCACCCAACGAGAGCGCGCCGGCCGTGCCGTCGCTCCGCTCGATGTAGTCTTGGGCGTACCAGTAAGTGCCCGGGTAGTTTTCGAACTGATATTGGTACCGCTCGCGACTGCCCAGGAAGAGGGTGATGCAATCGTGGGCGCGCGGCACGACGATCGGGATGTTGACCGCGGTCAGGCCGGCGGTCGCCTGTCCGCACAGGCCATAGCCCATCACGATGTAGTCGTACTTGCCGGCCGGCACCGCGTTGATGCGCGCCTGCAGGCGGCCGCGCAGATCGGCCGGGTTATCGTGCAAGCCCTTTTCGTACAGCTCGATATCCACGATGTGCGGGGAACGCGCGGCGCAGAGATAGAGCGGCCGGGCGAGAACCTCGCAGGAAATGCAAAACAGACGCATGGTGATCTCCTGATCGCAACGATAGTCGGACGGTACCGATTCTAACACAGGTCGGCCGCAGATGGAAAAGCCTTCCTCCCCTCGTGCGATTTGACAAATCCCCGCCCCTCTGGTATAAAGCTCCCGACAACCGAATAGCCCTGGACTCCCATCCAGAGAGGCGGAGGGACCGGCCCGATGAAGCCTCGGCAACCAGGATCACAGTCTGGAAGTCCGGTAGTCGTTCAGTCACGCAGGCGTGACAGATAGTCGCTCTGCAGCCAGGCGATTATCAGACTATCCGACTTACGACCATGGTGCCAATTCCGGCAGATCAATTCTGGAAGATGAGAGGAAGGTGATCACGTCCTGCTCATCCCCGGCGTTGCTCCTGGCATTCCAGGAACGGGGATGTTTTATTGCCAGCGGCAGGAAGAAAACTCACAGGTTGCTTGCCAGCGCCCTCTCATCTCGAACGGATGAGAGGGCGTTCTATTTCGGCACGGAGGATTCTGTTTCATGGCACACCAGCATACGTTCGGCTTCACCACCCGTCAGCTTCATGCCGGCCAGCGGCCCGATCCGACCACGGGCAGCCGCGCGGTACCGATCTATCAGACCACCAGCTATCAGTTCCGCGACACGCAACATGCGGCCAACCTGTTCGCGCTCAAGGAGCTGGGCAACATCTACACCCGCATCATGAACCCGACGACCGATGTGCTGGAGCAGCGCATCGCCGACCTGGAGGGGGGCGTGGGCGCGCTGGCCGCCTCGAGCGGCCACGCGGCCCAGACAATGGCCATCTTCACCCTGTGCGCGGCCGGCGACCATATCGTCAGCAGCAGTCGGCTCTACGGCGGCACGTATAACCAGTTCAACTACACCTTCCCGCGGCTGGGGATCGAAGTGACCTTTGTGGATCCGAGCGATCCGGCCAATTTCGAGCGCGCCATCCGGCCCAACACGAAGATCCTGTACGGCGAGACCCTCGGCAATCCGGACATCAGCGTCTTCCCCTTCGAGGAGGTCGCGGACATCGCCCGACGGCATGCGATCCCGTTGATGATAGACAATACCTTTGCCACTCCTTACCTGTGCCGGCCGTTCGAGTGGGGCGCCCACATCGTCACACACAGCACGACCAAGTTCCTGGGCGGGCACGGCACGACGATCGGCGGCATCATCGTGGACGGCGGCAACTTCGACTGGCGCAGCGGCCGCTTCCCCAACTTCACCACGCCCGACCCGTCGTACCACGGCCTGGTCTATGCCGACCTGGTGCAGGCCGGCTTGCCGCCCTTCATCATCAAGGCGCGCGTGCAGATCCTGCGCGATATCGGCGCGTGCCAGGCGCCGTTCAATAGCTGGCAGACGCTTCAGGGGATCGAAACCCTCAGCCTGCGCATGGAGCGGCATGTCGCCAACGCGCAGGCGGTCGCCGAGTTCCTGGAGAGACATCCGAAGGTCAACTGGGTGAGCTATCCCGGCCTGCCCAGCCATCCCGATCACGCCCGGGCGAAGAAGTACCTGCCCAAGGGGGCCGGCGCGGTGCTCGGCTTCGGCATCAAGGGCGGCGTGGAGGCCGGCCGCAGGTTCATCGAAAGCCTCCAGCTCTTCAGCCACCTGGCCAACGTCGGCGACGCCAAGAGTCTGGCGATCCATCCGGCCACCACGACGCACAGCCAGCTTTCGGAAGAGGAGATGGCCTCGGCGGGCGTCTCGCCCGATTTCATCCGGCTGAGCATCGGCATCGAGGACATCGAGGATATCCTGTGGGACCTGGAGCAGGCGCTGGATCATGTAGGGCGAAATTGATTTCGCCCTATACCTGAATAATGTAGGGCGAAATTGATTTCGCTCTACACCTGAATAATGTAGGGCGAAATTGATTTCGCCCTACATTGTTGGCGTCACGGCGTTAAGGAGTAAAAGCATGACAGAGATCCAGGCTCCTCCGACACATCCGCTCGGCGTCGTCGAGACGCAATACTACACGTTTGCCGTGGACGAGCCGTTCGTCCTGGAGAGCGGGGCCACGTTGAGCCCGGTCACCGTTGCTTATGAGACGTATGGCACGCTCAACGAGGCGCGTTCCAACGCGGTGCTGGTGTGCCATGCGCTGAGCGGCAGCGCGCACGCGGCCGGCCTCGACGCGCGCGGCCAGCCGGGCTGGTGGGACGATTGCATCGGGCCCGGCAAGGCGTTCGACACCGATCGCTTCTTCGTGATCTGTTGCAACGTCCTGGGGAGTTGCTACGGCTCCACCGGCCCGTCGAGCATCGACCCGGCCACCGGCAAGCCGTATGGCCTGCGCTTTCCGGTGGTGACCATCGGCGACATGGTGCGCAGCCAGATCGCCGTGCTGGATCACCTGGGCATCGAGAAGCTGCTGTGCGTGGCGGGCGGCTCCATGGGCGGGATGCAGGCGCTCGAATGGGCCGCGCATTACCCCGAACGGATTCGCGCGGCGATCCCCCTGGCCACCACCGCGCGCTCCAGCCCCATGCTCATCGCGTTCAGCGAGGTGGGCCGCCAGGCCATCTACGCCGATCCGAACTGGCAGGCCGGCGACTACTACGGCAACGGCAAACGGCCCGACGCCGGCCTGGCGCTGGCGCGCATGATCGGCCACATCACCTACCTCAGCGAAGAGTCCATGCACAAGAAGTTCGGCCGGCGCCTCCAGGGCCGCGAGCGCTTCGGCTACGAGTTCGAGACCGAGTTTCAGGTGGAAAGCTATCTGCGCTATAAGGGCCAGGTGTTCACCCAGCGGTTCGACGCCAACTCCTATCTCTACATCACGAAGGCGCTCGACTACTTTGATCTGACCGGCAACGCGGAGCACCCGCAAGACGCGATCCAGAGCCTGGCGCAGGTCTTCGCCGGCGCCAGGCACGTCAAGTTCCTGGTGGTCAGCTTCACCAGCGACTGGCTCTATCCATCGTATCACAGCCGGGAGATCGTCTCCGCGCTCACCGCGGCCGGCGCCGACGTGACCTACCTGGACATCCAGAGCTCGTGGGGCCACGACGCGTTTCTGCTGGAGGTGGAGACGATGACCGGCCTGCTGCGGAGCTTCATGGATCGCATCGCGCAGGAGGAGGGGATCGCGCCGCCGGCCGATGTCTCGCGACCGGCCCAACGGCCCGCCGCTGTGCCGGTCGAATCGTTGCCCTCGCGCGAGAACGCGCTTTGGGCTGCCTGATCCGCATGATTTGAGGGACGATGACACTTCCCGAGCTTTCCGTTGCCGACGCGCGGGCCAGGTTGCGCCCCGACCTGCGCCTCGTCGCCGATTTCATTCCCGAAGGCGCTTCGGTATTGGATCTGGGATGTGGCGACGGCGAATTGTTGGAATTCCTGGTGCGCTACAAGGGGGTCAAAGGCCGCGGCATCGAGCTGAGCGAGGCCGGCGTGCTGGCCTGCGTGCGCCGCGGCCTCAGCGTGCGCCAGGGCAATCTCCAGGAAGGGCTGGCCGACTATCCCGACCATAGCTTCGATTTCACGATCCTGAGCCAGACGTTGCCCTTCCTGGACGACCCGGAGATGATCCTGGGCGAGATGTTGCGGGTGGGCCGGCGCGCGGTGGTGAGCTTCCCGAACTGGGGCTACTGGCGCTGTCGGCTGGAGCTGCTCCTGACCGGCCGCATCCCCCAGGCGCCCGACCTGCCGCAAAGCTGGCATCAGAAGCCGCGCTGGCAGGCGTTCACGATCACCGACTTTGCCCGTTTCTGTCGGCAAACCGGCATCGCCATCGTCGGCCAGGCCTATCTGGCCGGCGGCCGGCCGATGCGCGTGCCGAAGTTCACCAACCTGCTCTCGACTACCGGCGCGTTCGTCCTGGCCGCCGAATGAATTCGGGGGCGATCCCGGCCGCCGAATGAATTCGGGGCGAAGGGGCCATGGGCCGCAGGGTCGGCCTGCGCCGACCGGGACGGCGCGGCGTCCCCGGCCGCGGCCGCCGAATGAATTCGGGGCGAAGGGGCCATGGGCCGCAGGGTCGGCCTGCGCCGAC
>Ga0209162_1001857_pt1 | contig 19684 bp, 18 predicted proteins | sample YNPNPMetaG_FD_187121 | JGI IMG/M metagenome (GOLD analysis project Ga0209162, IMG submission 187121) | Anoxygenic and chlorotrophic microbial mat microbial communities from Yellowstone National Park, USA - YNP NP MetaG (SPAdes) (version 2) ... | reverse complement strand
GTCGCAGATGCCGTCTCCATCCACATTCACAAAGTTGTTCAGATTCAGGGCCTGGTAGGCCTCCCGAATCAGATACTGATGACTCGCAGCACCTCTTCGAGTGTGGTGATGTGTTTCAGTACCTTCCGCAGGCCGTCATGCTGCATGGAGGTCATGCCGTCCTTGAGCGCCTGGTCATAGATAGCCTGTTCACTGGCCCGGCCATGAATGAGTTCCTTGATGGCATCGGTCACAGTCAATATCTCATATATGCCTATTCTGCCCCAAAAACCCGTATTGCGGCACTTTGTGCAGCCTTTTCCGTAGGCGATGGTGGGCTTCTCCTGGGTATTTTGCGGGTATGCGCGCAGGTAGCCCAGCGGCGCCAGGTCTTGAGGGGTTACGGTCAGTTCGGTCTTGCAGGCAGGGCAGATCATGCGCACCAGGCGTTGGCCCACCACGCCGAGCAGTGTGGACGAGATGAGATAGTCCTCCAGCCCCAGGTCTTTGAGCCTTGTGACGGCGCCGACTGCATCGTTGGTGTGCAGGGTGGAGAACACGAGATGGCCGGTCAGAGCGGCCTGAATGGCATATCGGGCGGTCTCTAAGTCTCGAATCTCGCCGACCATGATGATATCAGGGTCCTGGCGCAGGATGTTGCGCAGGATGCTGGAGAAGGTCACATCGATCTGGGGTTGCACGGCTATCTGATTGAACTCCTCGTGAATCATCTCCACTGGGTCCTCGATGCTCACGATATTTACAGCAGGTGTGCTGAGATATCTTAGGGTGGAATAGAGGGTGGTGGATTTGCCGCTTCCGGTGGGGCCTGTCATAAGTATTATGCCATGGGTATGTTGCAGGAGCTTTTTATAGCTTTCGAAATCATGGTCCGAAAAGCCCAATTCTGTCAGGTCCTTAAAGAGGATATCTGCACTCTGCAATCGCAAGACTAACTTTTCTCCAAATGCTACTGGCACAGTTGAGACGCGTACCTCCGCCTCCTGCCCCTTCCATGCGATCTTGAGTCTGCCGTCTTGGGGTCTGCGTTTTTCTGCTATATCCAGACGGGACATGGCCTTTATGCGAGTAGAGATGGCCTCATGTACTGTGCGGGGCAGACGATAGACTGTGTGCAGCATGCCGTCTATGCGCAGACGTATCCATGTCTCATTGCGTTTAGGCTCTATGTGTATGTCGCTGGCCCGCTGTTCCATGGCGTATTGCAGCAGGTGATCTACTGCCTTTTGAATGTGTTTATCCGAGGCAGCGGTTTCTGGGGATGCAAGGGAGAAGTACTGCTCCAGGTTGGAGATATCTACGGCATTTGGGTCAAAAAGGGCTGTTTCTGCGGCCAGAATAGAGCGTTTAAAATCAAAGAAGTCGCGAATGATGTATTCAATGTCGGCCTTGGGGGCGGTTATCAATTGGATTTTGCCGTGAAAGACCCGTTCAAGGTCACCTTTTAATTCCTTGTCCAAGGGGTTGTAGCATGCTGCAGTCAACAGGTCGTCCTGAACATCTATGGGCAGAACCAGCCTTTTTCGTGCAAAAGAGGCAGGTAACAGCCTGGTGACAGTATCCATCTCCAGTTTCAGGGGGTCAAGTCTCATGAAAGGCCAGCCCATGTCCTGGGCTATGAGGCTCAGGATATCGGCCTCCTCCAAGATGCCCTTGCCATCCGCCCTGTTGAGCCGCAGACTGCTCAGCCATTGAATCAGGTCCTGTCCCTTTCTTTTGGCCACTACGATGCGGGGTGTGAGTTGCAGGACCTGTTCTTGTGCGAGGAGATTATGGCGTGTTAATAACCCAAAGATGTAATCCGAGTTGTGATATGGGTGGAGATCATTCATGATAATCATGCCTTGTTGGGTTTTAATACCAAGATGACCGCGTTTAGATTAGCGTAGGACTTCAGTTCCTTTGGCCCTTCACAGCACAGACTGCAGGCCATGGAAGGGCATAGAAGGGAGTTGATGGTCTTCAGGTTGGACTGCAAAATATGTTGTTTCATGTGGCAGAACATGGCCCTCATTATGTCCAGGTGATTTCCATCGGAGTCTGTGACTTGGAGGAGCTGCTCCGAGTAATGTCTGCCCGTTAATATGTCAGGCCACGGAAGGGGCCAGTTAATGGTCTTAAGCCTGGCGGCAGGTGTCTTGTAGGATATGCCATTCACATCCAATTTTCAAGTGGTAGGTCATGTAGAAGCGCCTCCCAGGTTTTATAAGGGGTGGCGAGATAGAGGAAGCTACAGAGTTTTACCAAGGGCCAAAGGGGTTTTTTAGGTATTCGAGGCCTGTATGCCATTCGGGGTTGTTCATGGGTGTACCATCTTTAAGGCTGTCTGAACTATGTTATTGCAGTCCAATCCTATGAGTTCTCGGAGTTTTTGCTGGGGACCATGCTCAATGAATCTGTCTGGTATGCCAAGCCTTTTTACCCTTGCTTGAATGCCCATATCTTGAAGGGCCTCCAGTACTGCAGAGCCGAATCCTCCCATCAGGGCGTTTTCTTCCAGTGTGATAAACAAGGGCCTTTGTTGAGCCAGGTCCGTTAACATCTGTGTGTCCAAGGGTTTTATAAACCTGGCATTGATGACTGAGGCTGAGATCCCATGCTTCATGAGGCGCTCTGCTGCCTGGAGTGCTGTATAGATAAGGGGGCCTGCTGCCAGAATGTGCAGGTCTGTGCCATGGGTGAGGTCTTCCCATGTGCCTATCTCCATCTGAATGCAGCGCCAATCCAGGCTGACTCCAATGCCAGGTCCCCTGGGATAGCGAATGGCAGTGGGGCCGTTGTGCTGAAGGGCGGTGTAGAGCATGGATTGCAGTTCGTTTTCGTCCCTGGGGGTCATGAGAGTGAGGTTCGGAACGGCCCTGAGAAACGAGATGTCGAAGGCCCCGTGATGTGTCGGGCCGTCGTCTCCCACCAGCCCGCCTCGGTCTATGGCAAACACCACCGGCAGATTGCCAAGGCATACATCATGAATGATCTGATCATATGCCCGCTGTAAAAAGGTGGAGTAGATGGCCACCACTGGCCTCATACCCTCCAGGGCCAGACCTGCTGCAAAGGTGACTGCATGTTGTTCAGAGATGCCCACATCAAAAAAGCGATGGGGGAACTCCTTGGCAAAGGGAGTAAGGCCTGTGCCGCTGGTCATGGCGGCAGTTATGGCCACGATGCGGTCATCGTCTTTAGCAAGCCGCACCAGGGTCTGGCCAAAGATCTCAGTGTAGGAAGGCGGCGTCTCGGTGTTTTTTACCTTGGGTCTGCCTGTGGCTATGTCGAATGGTCCTACGCCGTGAAATGCCTCTGGATGTTCCTCGGCGGGTGCGTATCCCTTGCCTTTTTTCGTGAGCACATGCACCAGCACAGGTCCATCGATTTCCTTGATGTTTTTAAAGGTTTCAATGAGTAACTCCAGATTGTGGCCTGGAAGAGGGCCTATGTATTCAAATTGTAGGGCCTCAAAGAGCATGCCTGGGGTCAAAAGCGCCTTTAATGAGTCCTCACTACGCTTTAACAAGCCCCATATCTGTTCTCCCATATCAGAGCGTTTCAAAAATCCCTCCATCTCCCTTTTTATGCGGGAGGCGAACTTGCCAGTGAGTTTTCTGCTGAGAAAGGAGGAAAGTGCGCCCACATTGGGGGAGATGGACATCTCGTTGTCGTTTAGGACGACTATCAGGTCCTTTCTCAGGTGACCGGCATTGTTTAAGGCCTCAAAGGCCATACCAGCGGTCATGGAGCCGTCTCCTATCACTGCTATCACTCGATTTTTTACAGCCTTTAGAGATCTAGCCCTGTTGTATTCCAGTGCAGTGGCCATGCCAAGGCCTGCTGAGATGGAGGTGCTGGAATGGCCTGTGTCCAAGCAGTCATAGGGGCTTTCAGACCGTTTGGGAAACCCACTGATGCCACCATATTGTCGAAGGGTATGAAATTTGTCTAAGCGGCCTGTGAGCAGCTTATGGCTATAGGCCTGGTGGCCCACGTCCCACAGGATGCGATCAAAGGGGGCATCAAATACATAGTGTAGGGCTATGGTTAACTCCACCACACCTAAATTTGGGGCCAAATGCCCCCCTGTCTCTGAAACGGTTTCTACGATCTTGTGGCGCAGTTCCTGGGCTAAGAGCTGCATCTGCTTGAGATTTAGCTTTTTTAGGTCCTCAGGGGATTTTATGGTGGGAAGTATCTCGTACATATCAGCGATCTCGTTTGGCAATGTATTCTGCTATGGCCTTAAGGGGAATAGCCCCATGGCCTAAAATGGCGATGTCCTCTATGGCCTGTTTACAAAGTTCTTGCATTTTGTACTTGGCGATTTCCAGTGTGTGTACAGCAGGATAGGTGGCCTTTTTTTTGCGTTCATCCGACCCCCTGGTCTTGCCCATGGTTTTTTCATCGCCTTCGATGTCCAGTATATCATCCCGAATCTGAAAGGCCAGCCCGATATGCGAGCCATAGTCAGCCAGGGCCTGCATGGCGCTGGCATCGGCATGGGCGATGAGCCCGCCCAACACCACGGATGCCTTGAGTAAAGCCCCTGTCTTGTGAGTGTGAATGTAGTCCAGTTCCTGTGGAGAGATGTCTTTGCCTTCCAATTGAATATCTGCGGCCTGGCCTGCCACCATACCCCTTATGCCCGCGGCCTGGGCTATGAGGTTTATGGCCTTAAGCTGCGTCTCTGGGGCAATGTATGTCTTTTCATGGAAGGAGCAGAGCTCAAAGGCCAGGGTCAAAAGCCCATCTCCTGCTAAGATCGCCAGGGCCTCTCCAAATACCTTATGACATGTGGGCATCCCTCGCCTTAAGTCGTCGTCGTCCATGGCAGGCAGGTCATCGTGAATCAGGGAATAGGTGTGAATGCATTCCAGGGCGCAGGCAAAGGGTATTGCTGCCTCCAATGGCAGGTCTGTGCTATTGGAGGCCTCAAAGGCAGCCAAGGTCAGAATGGGCCGAATCCTTTTTCCACCTGCCATCAGGCTGTACCGTATGGCCTTAAACAGATGTGCTGCAGGTGAGGAATCCTGAGGAATGAGCTGGGCTAGGTGGGTGTTTATGAGGTGTTGTCGTGCCTCCAAATAGCTTTTTAATGAAAAATGGTCGTTCATGGCTGCTGGTTACCGGTGTTGTTCAGGAACTTGGTCATGTCCAGGTCCTTTAAAACTACCTCTTTTGATGCCGTTTCTGTGAGCTCTTGAAGCCTTTGCTCTGCAGCATTTAGGGACTGAGTGCAGAAGCGGACCAGGGCTATCCCCTCTTCAAAGGTCTTTAATGCCTGCTCCAGGGGGAGGTCTTCCTTTTCCAAAAGTTGCACCCGTTTCTCCAATTCCTTAAAGGCAGTTTCGAAATCTATGGGCCGTTGAGTGTCAGATTTTCTTGAAGCCATAGTCTATTTATGTTACCTCATATGCTATGAAATTAAATAGTAACTTAGTACCTGCAGATACACAAGACAATAGCCGATTTCAGGTTCATCGTACGGAATCAAATTTTTATCAGTACATGCTGTATGGGGTGCTTAAGATCTGGTTTGCTACATTACGGCATGTGATTTTAGATGCGGAAGGCCTGCAAACATTGCTGAATTCCGGAAAACGGTTTGTATTTGTCTGCTGGCACTCGGATGTACTGTATTTGGGTTTTCGAGTGCCCAGGCCAGCGGTTTTGATCGTCAGTCCCAGCAGGGATGGAGGTCTGATAGCCGGGCTATTGGGCCGTTTAGGCTATGAGGTGGTGCGAGGTTCCCGTCAAAAGGGAGGACTTTTGGCCATAAAACAGATGGCTCAACTCATGGAAACCAAGGGGTTGAACGCAGGTATAGTAGCCGATGGCTCCAAAGGCCCGGCCAGACGGGTGCAAAACGGCCCTGTTGTCCTGGCTCGGGACACGGGGGCGTGGATTTTGCCTGTGGCTATTGCTGCAAAGCCTGTGTGGCGCGCTCATAGTTGGGATAGGACCAAGGTCCCGCTGCCCTTTGCTAAGGTGGTCATGGCCTATGAAGAGCCCTTTTTAGTGCCTGCTTTTGAGAGGGCCGAAGGGCTGATGGTCTGGAGAAGACATTTGGAAGATGCCCTAAACAGGGCGGAACAGAGGGCAGAGGAGGTCTTAAGATGACCGAATTATTTCCATATGTAAGCTTTAACGGATTGGATGTGTTGATTGCGGCCATATGTCTTTGGTTTGTGCTGCGCGGGCTTATGACCGGCATCATCAGGGCCGTGGCCTCTATTTTGGGTATCGTGCTGGGGTTTGTGGCAGCGGCCTATGGTTCGGTCTTTCTGGCCCCATTTATCATACCCTTGGTGCAGAATGAGACGTTGGCCATGGCCGTGGCCTTTTTTTTGATCTTTTTGACCATCTATGTGGCCCTGTATTTAATGGGTGCCACTTTAAATTCCGTGTTAAAGATGTTGAAGTTAGGTTGGTTGGATATGGCATTGGGAGGTGTGTTTGGCCTGGCCAAGGGGCTGCTTTTGGCCTGTATCCTTACCTTTCTTCTGACCTTTATTTTGCCGCCTCAACATTCATTTTTGAAGGAGTCTAGTCTATATCCCTTCATCAGCCAATTGAGTAGGGAGATAGGCGCCTTTGCACCTGAGGAGTTCAGGGGTAAATTCATGTGGAAGTGGCGGCAGAACAAGCAAGGGACAAAGGAGCGAGGGGTAGAAACCAGAGGAAACGGTTTGAAATTGGAGATATGATATGTCAGATCAGGAGATATGTCAGAATATAAAGGAGCGCATAGAGCGCTATGACAGGCTGATAGGTCTGTTTGGAATGGAGATACTTCGAGTGGATTATGGCTATGCAGAGGTGTCTATGGTGGTAAAATCAGAGCACCTAAACGCCGCCAATTTTTGTCATGGTGGGGCCATGTTTTCCTTAGCGGATGTGGCCTTTGCCCTGGCAGCCAATTCCCATGGCGGCTTGGCTGTTGGCCTGGAGGTCTCAGCCAATTATATGCGTCCTGTCATGGCAGGTGAGCGCATCGTGGCCGTAGCTGAGGAGCGCCACAGGGGCAAACACACAGGGGTCTATCTCATCTCCATTCGTAACGCCCAGGGTAAAGAGGTCGCCTTTGTCAAGGCCACTGCCTTTCGAGTGCAAGATACCTATCCACCACCTGATGCCCCTGTCTTAACATAAGATAGGTTTTGGCATTCAGTTGGATTCATTCCAAATGCCCTCAATGCCCTTGACCTTCACCAATCTGACGGGTTTTGCCTGGTTTTCCATAGGGGTTGCTGTCCTGACCATAGCCTTAAAGACAGCAGCGTGGTGCTTAACAGGCTCTGTGGGGCTGCTCTCTGATGCCATGGAATCAGTGGTGAATCTGGTGGGAGGAGTGATGGCCTTGGCCATGTTGCATGTGGCCTCCAGGCCAGAGGATGCAGACCATGCCTATGGACATGGCAAGGCTGAGTATTTTTCGTCGGGATTAGAGGGCCTGTTGATCATAGTTGCAGCCTTGCTCATAGGCTGGGCTGCTGTGGAGCGGCTCCTTGTACCCAAAGAGCTGGCAAGGCTGGACATGGGGCTCTTGGTCTCTGTGCTTGCCTCGCTTTTGAACTTGGGTGCAGCCCTGATCCTGCTGAGGGCAGGCAAGACCCATGGCTCCATTACTCTATTGGCCAATGGCCAGCATCTGCTTACGGATGTCTGGACATCTGCTGGTGTCTTGGTGGGTGTGGGATTGGTGAAGGTTACAGGATGGCTCTGGATAGACCCTGTTACGGCCTTGGTGGTGGCAGCTCAGATCATCTGGGCAGGTGTGCGTATCCTGCGTGAGACCATAAATGGCCTTATGGACACTGCCCTTTCTGTGGAGGAATTAGCTGTTTTGCACGAGATATTAAAGAGTTATATAGGAGACGAATTGGAGTGTCATGCATTGCGCACCCGTAGGTCAGGTACAAGGCAATTTGTTTCCTTCAATCTATTGGTGCCAGGGGATTGGACGGTGCAAAAGGGTCACGAACTCACGGAGATGTTAGAGAAGGCCATTCATGCAAGGATGCCCAATGCCTCGGTGTTTATACACCTGGAGCCGCGATAGTGGTGTTTAACATGGGGGTTTCCATGGGATCGTCTTTTTAGAGGGAACACCAATTTTCACTCCAAGGATTTAGATAAGGACCAGCCGGTCATTGAAGGCCTCAGCGTCATACGCAAGTTTAAGTATTATTACGGTCTCAGCTGGACGCTCAAAAAACTTGAGAGATTGATAACTGATTTTGAATTTACGGACCTGAGGACGGCTGTGGGACGATATGATTGGCGTCATTGTGCTGTACAGAAGCTGTCCACCCAATAACTTGTTACAAATTGATGGCGTTGCCCAATAATAGGAGGTAATTTTATGAAGAATTCACGCTCATTGATTCTGGCGGTTGTCCTTTTCTGTGCCTTGCAGCCTTTCTATGCCGTTTCTCTGGCTTTCGGGGCCTCTGGTGTTGACACCTCTCTGCTCAATGTCTGTTCCATGTTTTCCGTTGCGGAGCTGGAGACGGTGATGGGGCTTCCCATGAGCAAAAGCATCAAGCCAAGGCCTGTCATTTCTGTGGGGGAAGAGAGGGGCTGTATCTTTTATGACGCAAAGGGCCATTTCTATGAAGTTACCTTTCATCCCCTGCATCAATGGAGTATCATCTCCAATATCACTCCAAAATCCAAGCAATTACCGGGTGTTGGAGATGGGGCATATCTGGATGTCAAGTCCGATGCCATTGAGATGACTGTATTGATCAAGGACAAGGCCGTGATAGAGGTCCGCATCAGTGAGAAGAATCAGCGGCAAAAGGCCATGGAACTCTACGAATTGGCTCGCAAGAAATTGCCGTGAGGCATCTTTGAGGTGGGATTATGGAAACAGTCGCCGAACTCCTGAAAAGACTCAGGCCCAATCTTTCTGTGGGGCAATATGGTAAGATCGTGACCGATACCAGTGAATTTATGGAGATCGGCTATGGAGATGTGATTCAAGTGGGCGGCCTGCATTATCTGGTATTGCGGGACGAGACTGAGCGGAGTTTCGGCATCGAAGACCCCAAATACTGGGTCAAGCGGTGTGTGTTGCTGGAGACAGGCGACCGCCGCATTTTGAAGCTGGTTTTTCATGAGAGCTTTCCACTGCGCCTTGGGAAATTAACCGTTAAATGCTACCGCAGCCCTGAAAAAGAGAGCCGAGTCCTGGAGCTGGTCAGAGGGGACTGGCGCTTCATGCAGGGCATAACTGCCCGGGATGATCACGCTAATCCTGTCAGGGTATTGGAGGTCATTCGAGGCAAGCGTATAGATGAGTTTGTCGCAGGCCTGGAAGTCGATCACCGTACATATTTTTTTGAGATATTTCCAGGGCTTTTTGAAAAATTCATGGGTGCATGCGAGGCCATAGCCTTTTTGCATGAACACGGCGAAAAACACGGGGACATCAGGCGGGATCACCTCAGAGTCGAAAGTGGAACGGAGAGATTCAGGTGGATAGATTTTGACTACACCTATGATTTTTATGAGAATCCATTTGGACTGGACCTGTTCGGGCTCGGCAGTATCCTTACCTTTCTTGTGGGCATGGATATATATCATCTCGGAGAGTTGGAAAGGCTCGGCTTCTCTGATGTCATTTCAAGTCTCACGTCTGAGGATTTTTCGTTGCTTTATCCCAACCGGGTGGTGAATCTTAAAAAGATTTTTCCATATATTCCGGATGGATTGAATAAAATTCTGCTGCATTTTTCTCAGGGTGCAGAGCTGGGTTACGAAACAGTAGCTGAGTTGCTGCGGGATATGGAATCGGCCAGGGCACAGATCGTGAAAGGAGGGAATCTGTCATGAATTTCAAAAAGATATTAATTGCTGTGGATGCTTCTGAAAATTCCATGCGTGCTGTGCGCTATGTGGGGGAGATAGTGGGTTCGTCCCCTGGTTTTGAGGTGACATTGTTACATGTAGCTGTTTCTCCTGACAGGGATCTCTTTCCTGACGAGCAGGTATGGAAGGCCAAAAAACAGGAGATGCAGGCCAATATGGAGTTGTTTTTTCGAAAAAGCAGGACCGCGCTCATTGAATTTGGAGTACCTTCCCAAAACATACATGAAAGATATATTCAGAGCGGGGGCGGCAGCCTGTCCCATCAGATCCTTGGCGTTCAAGAATCAGATGGGTTTGGCACTATCGTGATTGGAAGAAGGGGGGTTTCTAAGGAAGAGGAGTTTCTGTTTGGCAGTGTCTCCAACAAAATCGTCCATTATGCCAAGGGCTGCACTGTCTGGGTGGTGGAATGAGGGCGTTTTCTCCCAAGATTGTGTTTTTTAGAAAATTATGTAAAAATGAGAAACGTTGTGCATTGTTGTGCTGAGTAGAAGCTAAAGAAGCCTTGAAAAATTAGAATTTTAGCCGGCGAGCAACGCAGTTATCGGGCGAAAGGGCAATTTTGCAAGGCTCCACTAATTGATGTGTCATATTCGTTTTTAGGGGGTCATTTGTGGAAAAGAAGATCAAGAAGATTCTGGTGGCCAATCGAGGGGTCCCTGCTGTAAGGATCATGCACACATGCCGGGACAGAAAGATTCCGACCGTTGCGGTTTACAGCACCCCTGACAGGCTTTCCCATCATGTGTTTGTGGCAAATTCCGCCATTCACATAGGCGAGGCGCCTCCGGCCGAATCCTACCTGAACATGCAGAAGATGATAGATGCAGCCCTGAAAAGTGGGGCCAATGCCATTCATCCAGGCTGGGGTTTTTTGGCGGAAAACAGCACATTCGCCCAGATGGTGCAGGATGCAGGGCTCATCTGGATAGGGCCTCCGCCCAATGTGATCAGAATGATGGGCGACAAGATGGAGGCCAAGAAGATCGCCATACGCGCCAATGTGCCTACCATTCCAGGTGTTAACGGCATAAAGGGCGTGGAACAGGTCAAAAAGTGGATGCAGGAAGACCGGGTGACATACCCTATCATCATCAAGGCGGCCTTGGGTGGCGGCGGCAAGGGGATGGTGAAGGTCTCTTCTGACGATGAACTGGAGCAGGCCATCTCTCGCGCCCGTTCAGAGGCATTGAAGTCCTTTGGCGACGAGAATCTGTTGGCCGAAAAATATATAGAGCGTGGCAGGCACATAGAGGTGCAGGTAGTGGCGGACCAGCATGGTCATGTGGTGCACCTGCACGAAAGGGAGTGCACCCTGCAGCGCAGAAACCAGAAGATCATCGAAGAGGCACCGTCTCCTTCCATAGAGGACGACATCCGTTATGAGATGTGTTTTACCGCCGTGCGCCTCATGAGGGAGATCGGCTATCATTCCGCAGGCACGGTTGAGTTTTTATTCGACAGTTCCACCAAGCGTTTCTATTTTCTGGAGGTCAACACCAGATTACAGGTGGAACATGGCATAACAGAGTTGATAACCGGTCTGGATATCGTGGACATAATGATAGACGTGGCGGAAGGCAAGCCCCTTTCCTTCAAACAGTCAGATATCAGGCCTAACAGATGGGCATTAGAGGTACGGGTAAATGCCGAGGATCCAAAGACCTTCAGCCCATCATTCGGCACCATAACCCACCTGGAGGTCCCTCAGGGCCCTGGCGTCCGAATCGCTCAAGGTGTCTATGAAGGCGCTGATATCCCTCCATATTACGATTCCCTGCTCATGCTCATCATGACCGCCGGGCCTGAGCGGGACGATGCCATAAATGCCATGGACAGGACATTGGCCAGGAATTTCCGTGTGGACGGAGTCAAGACCCTGGCACCCCTGCTTTTGAGCATCATTCGGCACGAGGCCTTTAGAAGAGGGGAGTTCTCCACTCGTTTCATTGAGACTCACATGGATGAGCTGGTCTCCATGTTTAAGGATAAAGACACCGAGGATGAGGTGTTGAAAATTGCCAAATATGTGGCCCGTATCTCTGCCTTAGGGCCCCAGGAGTGGATGTGATTATGAAAAAGAAGGTGAAAAATATGCAGCAGTCCATTTCTTCCAATGAAAATATGACGGTTCAGCAATATTCTAATTTGGTACGCCCAGGCATGTCGCCCGGGGAGATTGTAAAGGCAGTCCGTTCCATAGACGGTGTGATCTTCACCTCCACGGGTATGCGGGATGCAGGCCAGTCTGATTACAAGAATAGGCATCGAATCTACGATCTCATCACCCTGGCGCCTTATTATGAAAAGATGAACCTCTTCAGCGCTGAATGCCATGGCGGGGCCAGATGGCATGTGGGTATCATGAACCGAAAGGAGAGCCCTTTTGAGGAGATACGCCTTCTGCGTGAGCGCATGCCCAATGTCCTGCTTCAGACCTTGATTCGCGAGACAAACCTCTGGGGTTACAGGCCGTATCCCAAAAATGTCATAGAGTATGTGGTGTCCTTGGTGGATATAGATGTCTGGCGTTGTTTTTCATTTTTGAATGATATCCGTAACATGCGTGCGGTGGCAGAGGTGGTGATGAAGCGAGGTCGTCTATTTCAGCCCGCCATCTCCTTCACACAGGCGGATTGGACCACCAATGAGTATTACCTGGGTCTGGTGAAGGAGATAGTCGCCCTCTGTGGCGGAGTGGAGGAGATCATCCTCTGCATCAAGGATATGGCTGGAGTGGGCAGCCCTGCCCGTATCAGAAGCCTCATAGATGCCATAAAACAGGCATATCCAGAGCTGGAGGTGCAGTATCACAGGCATGCCACCGATGGCCTGGCAATCCCTGCGCTTTTGGCGGCTGCCCAGGCAGGTGCACGTATTTTAGACATAGAAGAGGACAGTCTGACCCGTTTTTATGGGCAGGCGCCCATGCTTTCTGTCCAGGCGTTTCTGGAGGAGTCTGGAATCAAGGTGATTTTGAACAGGGAGGTGGCTGAGGCCGCCTGTCAGAAGGTGAGGGAGTGGATTGGTTTTTATGAGTGGGCCGAGTCTCCGTTCAAGGGGTTTGATCACACGGTCACCTTGCACAAGATGCCTGGCGGCGCCTTTCCCAGTTCCTTTGAACAGGCGGAAAAGGGAGGTTTTCTGCACCTGATGCCGGATATCCTCAAAGTGATGTCCCTTTACAATCGCATTGTGAAGTATTTCGATGTGACACCAGGTTCTCAAATCACATGGGTGACCTGCAGCGGCATAGTCAACAAATATGCCAAGGAAAAGGGTGAGGCGGGCGTAAAGCATGTCATAAACCTTCTGAGCAAGTTTGTGCTGGAGAAGAACCAGGACATGAACGCCATGACTCCGGAGGAACAGGAAGAGCTGTTGCTCCTCTTCCGCTCGGCGCCTGGGGATTTCAAAAACCTGCTGCTGGGCGGTTATGGCAGGTTGCCCATGGGTTGGCCGGCGGCATGGGTCTATAAAAGCGCCTTTGGCGATGCCTGGCAGGAGAAATTAAAGGAGCGCAAAGAGGAGTCGCCCCTGGATTCAGTACCTCCAGACGACATGGAGAGGCTCAGTCTTGAACTGAATGAACAGCTGGGGCGGCCTGCTACGGAAGAGGAGTTCGTGCTCTATCTGATGCATCCCAAGGATGCCGTTTCCATGATTCAATTCCGGGAGGAATACGGGGATGCCCCTCTGGTTTTGCCCACTAATGTCTGGCGAGAGGGCTTGAAACACCCTGGAAGCAGAGTGGAGTTCGATTTGAATGGCAAGCCTTATTGCATCGAGTTGGTCTCCATGGGAGCCGAACACGAAGGCATTATTCATGTGGTTATGAAGGTCAATAACAAGACTCGCGTCTATACAGTGAAGACTGCCAGGGCCAAAAAGACGGAGATACGCATGGCAAAGGGCGCCCATCATATCGGTGCCCCTATCAACGGCAATGTCTGGCGTATAGGTAATCCTCAGCGCGGTGCGCTCAAGGTGGGCGATATTGTGCATAAAGGTGAAGAGATCGCCAATCTGGAGGCAATGAAGATGGAAAATGCCATTTTGGCCCCCTATGATGCCCAGATTGTTGGAATAGCCGTGAAACTGAATGAAACAGTTCAGGAAGGGCAGTTGCTTTTTGAGCTGAAGGCATTAAATTAACATTTAAGGATTTCTTAAAAAATAAACCATGATGAGGAGGGCCTGTGCGACCTGAAATGGATATTCTGATCTGGGCCGTTGTATTGTGTCTTGGAGTGATATCTGTCGTGTCTTTTGTGCTGGTAAAAAGGCTGAAACAGACACTCGACAACGTGGACAAGACCCTTATGACCGTTAATGAAGCAGTCTCAGGGCTGCAGGCCTCCCTTATCCCTTTTATAGAAAGGACATCCAGTTTTGAAGACAAGGCAGGCCTGGTGCTTCAGGATCTATCCATTCGGTTTCAGCGAATGGAGGATGCCCTTTTGCCTTTAGTGGCCGATGTCAGACAGATGGCGGATACCTACGAAAGGCTCGGCAGTAATGTCGATTTGATAGTGAATTCTCGTTTGCCGGCGTTGATAGGGGATTTGAGCAGTGTTTTGCAGAATGTTTCAGCCATAAGCCAGGATATTGAGGACAAACTCCGCAAAATAGATTCCATATTCCAAACAGTAAACAGGGCAGGAATCATCATCAACGATGTGGTAAGTGTAGTGCGGCCTGGTGCATTGAGTGTGGCCACCGACATAGCGAGCGTTATAGCAGGTATCAGAACCGTCTTGAACTTTTTAATTCACAAAAGAAAGGAGAAATGAGCATGGAACGCAACGAGAATTGTTCATCGAGCTTGGGTGGTTTGTTTGCAGCGTTTTTGGTGGGCGGTATTGTAGGGGCTGCCGCTGCTGTTTTGTTCGCCCCCAGATCTGGTGAAGAAACCAGGGCAAGGCTCAAAGAAAAGGCTGCAGCTCTGCGTGAAAATATGGAGTATATGGCACGTGATGTGAAAGAGAGGACATATCAGGCCGTTGAGAAGGGTAAAGACCTGTTGGAAGAGCAAAAGAGCAAGCTGGGTGCTGCTATAGATGCAGGCAAGGAGGCGATGTTACGCGAAAAGGAACGCCTTATGAGCAAGTTTAATGATTCTGTGGAGGATTTGGAAGAGGCGTAGTTTTTTATATTTTCTGCCTGGTTTTAGGTTTTGTTGTTGATAACCGGTCCCCATCAAGTTGTGAGGAGGATTTTTTATGAATAAAAACCAGTTTGGCAGAAGAGATAAACTTATTCAAGAAAAACGAACAGATACCTATCAGCAAACCACCAAATTGCCGGATCCGACTGTTTGTGCCCAATGCGGTTGCGTTTTTTCTAATGGCAGATGGTCGTGGCAGGATGTGCCTGCGGATACTCATAATATCAATAAGACGCTTTGTCCCGCCTGTAAACGCATTGAAGACAATGTGCCTGCTGGTTATATGGATTTAAGCGGTGAGTTTTTTGTATCGCATAAAAACGAGATACTGCGTCTTATTAAAAATGAAGCTGATGCGGAAAGCCAGGAACATCCAATGGAACGTCTTATGGAGATCGCAGAGAAGCCTGAAGGCGTATTGATAACAACCACAGGTATTCATGTGGCCCGGCGTCTGGGTGAGGCTGTTGAAAAGGCCTATAAGGGCCGATTGGACTATACCTATGGTGACGATGAAAAGAGTATAAGGGTCACTTGGTGCCGGTAGTTTTTAGCTTTTTATGTATATTTAAGACAGAGCGGATATGGCATATGAAACCGTATCCGCTCTGTCTTTTAGGGGGGTATATGCAACAAGGCTGGCCTACTAAAAGAGTGGAAGATGAACATGACGGACTGATTTGTCTGTGTTGTGGAGGCAAGGCCGAGATTACAGGTAGATGATGTAATGCCAGAGTGGTCTGCACGGTGTGTGGATACGATACCCCTGTGGGATTTTATGAGGTGCAGATAGAAGCCTTGCAGGCAAATCTGTGGACCCGATCAGGCGGGGTGCAGGTTTATTGAGTGTAAAGATGGCAGGCTACCTCTATGTCCTTGGTGATCCTTCTGGGAGGAGGTGATTCTTCTCTGCATATTACAAGGGCATTGGGGCATCTGTCGTGAAATGGGCAACCAGATGGAATAGCTTCTAAGGTTGGCACATTGCCTGGAATGGTGGGGAGCCGTTTTCTGTTATCTGCAAGGACTGCTTCTTGGCCTAAGAGACCTTCATATCTTGGAATGGAATTTAGCAGCGCCTTTGAATAGGGGTGTTTGGGGTTGGAAAAGAAATCCTCCACAGGGGCTGTTTCCACCAGCCTTCCTGCATACATGATCATCACTCTTTGAGCGATCTGTGCCACCACTCCCATGTTATGTGTTATAAAGAGGAGGCTCAGCCTGTTTTTTTCTCGCAAGGTGTTTAGAAGCTGGAGTATCTGGTCTTGGGTGGAGACATCCAGGGCTGTAGTGGGTTCGTCGGCTATCAAGAGTGACGGGCTACAGGCCAGGGCCATGGCTATCATTGCCCTTTGACGCATGCCGCCGGATAGTTGATGGGGGTATGATGCCTCGTAAAGGCTAGGTTCAGGCAGTTCAGCCATTTCCATGGCTGTGAGGATTTTTTTGCGGATATCTTCAGGAGGCAATGAAAAGTGGGTGTTTAAAGCCTCTTTAATCTGTTCACCTATGGTGAAAACAGGATTGAGGGCGGTCATAGGTTCTTGGAATATCATGGCCATATGTCGCCCTCGAATGGTCTGAAGTTTAGGGCCTGACATGGCGTGTATGGGATGGTTTTTAAACCAAATCTCACCACTGACATGTTGAAATGGCGGAGATGGCAACAAGCCCATAAGCGAAAGGGCCGTTACAGATTTACCGCAACCTGATTCCCCTACTAGACATACGCATTCGCCTTCAGAGATGTGAAAACTCACCATGTTAACGGGGAGGAGAGTCCTCTCCCTGGTCCGAATGGCGATCTGAAGGGAGTTTACCCGTAACATGCTGAGTCGTTCAACCCTTATGCACCAGCATCGTGGCAGGGTCGAGTTTTAACCCAATATCTGTCTGTGCCGCGAACGGTCCCTTCAACAGATTGAGTTGCATCTCCTGTCCAATGGGTTTCAGTTGGAGGATGACGTCGAACATATTGGACAAATTGGCCAGGGATTCGGGGATGCCGGTCTCGGCATTGGTGTCTGTCGCAGGTATTGTGGCTGAGAACCAGATGGGGAATCCGTGGTCTTTAGCCATGATCTTGAGTTCGGTCAGGGTATCACGGGCATATGGGTTAAAATGTAGGCCGTCTATTATTACGACTTGCGGCATGAAGATGCCCTGTTCAGTTAGGTCGTTTATGCGTTCTTCCAGCCTGTGCGGTTTGAAGGTCTCTACATTATAAGTCATTATAAAACGATGGGGGAGTATGGTCTCCCACATCTCGTTTTCTGCATGTTCCAGTTGGTATTCCTGTTTGATATTGTTAAAGACTTCATCATACCAGAGCACTACCTTTTTGACAGGTTGATCAATACTGATATGTAGGACATTTTTACCATTGAGAATGCTATCCATGGCCAGCTGCACCAGCATGGCTGTCTTGCCCACGCCTGCCATGGCTGCCACCATACCGAATTGCCCTGCATTCAATACAGTGTTGCCGGTATTTTCCAGAATTCTGAGAGGATTTCTTGCGATTAAATCTTTTTTTAGCATGGCTTGACTCCTTTTATGGTGTGATTATCCTCCGGCCTTTTTCTTCTCAGCAGCCTTTTTGATGAGTTCATCCGCTATGTTTTTAGGTACAGGACGATATGTGGCAAACTCCATGGTGAACTGTGCCTTGCCCTGAGTCGAGGAGCGAAGTACTGTGGAGTATCCGAACATCTCTGAAAGCGGCACCTCCGCCTCGATGGTGCAGATATCGCCTTCATCCTGGGTTCCAAGGATCATGCCGCGTCTCTGGTTGAGTGAGCCCATGACAGCGCCCTGAAATTCTGTAGGTGTTTCAACGGCTACTTTCATGATGGGCTCAAGGATTATTGGCTTTGCCTTTGAGTAACCCTCTTTGAAAGCGCCTCTGGCAGCGGCCTGGAATGCCATGTCGGAGGAATCCACTGGATGGGATTGACCGTCGTTGATGGTTATCTTGATGCCTGTGACAGGAAAACCCAGCAGCGGGCCTTTTTCGAGGCTGCTTCTAAATCCCTTTTCACAGGATGGGATGTATTCGGTGGGGATGGCGCCGCCTACAATCTGGTTGTCAAATACGAATTCTTCATTCTCTATGGGTTCCATATAGCCTGCCACCCGTCCGAATTGACCTGCGCCGCCCGTCTGTTTTTTGTGGGTGTAATTGAAGTCTCCTCGCTGGGTTATGGTCTCTCGGTAGGCGACTTGAGGCATACCAGTGGTCACTTCGGCATTATACTCACGCTTCATGCGTTCGATATAGACCTCTAAGTGAAGTTCTCCCATGCCGGCTATTATGGTCTCGCCTGTTTCGTGATTGATATATGTCCTGAATGTTGGGTCTTCCTTGGTGAAGCGGGCAAGGGCCTTGGACATGTTTATCTGGGCCTGGTTGTCTTTCGGGACAATGGAGAGCGATATGACCGGTTCAGGGACATGCATGGAGGTCATGGTGTATTGAATGTCTGGGGATGTGAAGGTATCGCCTGATGCACAGTCCACGCCGAAGATGGCACCGATATAACCTGCGGGGATGGCGTCGATGTCCTCCATCTGGTCTGCATGCATTCGGACCACGCGGCCTATCTTTATTTTCTTTCCTGTGCGGTTGTTGACCACTGTATCACCCTTGGCAAGAGTGCCTTGATAGACTCGAATATAGGTCAATTGACCAAAACGTCCTTCCTCCAATTTAAATGCCAATGCTACAAGTGGTTTGGATGGATCGGCTTCCAGGATTACTGGGGCCTCGTCCCTTTGCATATCAAGTGCTACATTTTCCACCTCATGTGGAGCCGGCAGAAAATCCACCACAGCATTCAAAAGGAGCTGAACACCTTTGTTTTTATAGGCTGAGCCCATGAAAACCGGCGTGAGCTGTCTTTTGAGGGTGCCGGCCCTGACCGCCTCTATGATGAGTTCAGGAGTGACATTGCCTTCCAGGGCAGCCTCCATCAATGCATCTGAGAACATGGATGCCGCATCTATCAAGGTTTCTCTCAGGGATGCGGCCTGTTCCATGAGATTTGCAGGTATTTCCTCGATGCGCACGGTTTCTCCATTGGGGCCGTCGAAATAATAGGCCTTCATGTCTATGAGGTTCACCACGCCTTCCAGATTGGATTCAAGGCCGATGGGAAGCTGCATGGCCACTGCATTGTGATTGAGTTTTTCCCTGAGTTGTGCTACGACCTTCATGGGGTTGGCGCCGCTTCTATCGCATTTGTTGACAAAGGCAAGGCAGGGGACCTTGTATCTGGCCATCTGCCTGTCAACAGTTATGGACTGTGACTGAACGCCTCCCACCGAACACAGCACCAAAATGGCGCCGTCCAACACGCGCAGTGAACGTTCCACCTCTATGGTAAAGTCCACGTGGCCGGGGGTGTCGATGATATTTATTTCATGGCCTGCCCATTCACAGTATGTGGCTGCAGATGTGATTGTGATGCCACGTTCCCTTTCCAGCTCCATGAAGTCCATGGTGGCGCCTACCCCGTCCTTGCCTTTTACATCATGTATAGCGTGAATGCGCCTGGTATAAAAGAGGATCCTTTCAGTAAGGGTGGTTTTACCAGCGTCTATATGGGCGCTGATGCCTATGTTTCTGATCTTGGTTGGATCTGTTTTCATTAT
>Ga0209162_1001856_pt1 | contig 19690 bp, 13 predicted proteins | sample YNPNPMetaG_FD_187121 | JGI IMG/M metagenome (GOLD analysis project Ga0209162, IMG submission 187121) | Anoxygenic and chlorotrophic microbial mat microbial communities from Yellowstone National Park, USA - YNP NP MetaG (SPAdes) (version 2) ... | reverse complement strand
GGTTTTTCGAACCACTGCTCGCGATGGGTCTGTGACCCGCCGCCGGCGCGGGGTGGCACACCCCGCCGGAGGTCCCACTGCTCGCGGCGGGTCTGTGACCCGCCGCCGGCGCGGGGTGGCACACCCCGCCGGAGGTCCCACTGCTCGCGGCGGGTCTGTGACCCGCCGCCGGCGCGGGGTGGCACACCCCGCCGAGCACGATAAGAGGGTGCACCCAACCCCATCCCGCCGATAGCATAAAATAAGAGAGGTTACGTGGCCCCCGTGGGGGCCACGTAACCTTATGCTTGTGGCCTTACGGCCGGTTGATCTTCCAGAAGTTGATGTGCTCGCCACCCAGTGGCGCGTAGGTGCGGGTCACATAACTCTTGGTCAACACCACGCGGGTGTAGTAGTAGATGGGGATGATCCCGGCTTCGTCCACGCACAGGATCTTTTCCGCCTTGAAGTACAGCTCCTTCCGCTTGGCCGGGTCGGTCTCGAAGGCGGCCTGCTCCGTCAACTGGTCAAACTCGGCGTTGGACCACCTGATGCGGTTGGAGCCCTTGGTGCTGTGGAAGACTTCCAGGACCCAGTTGTTCTCGTCCGGGTAGTCTGCACACCACCCCAGGCGGTAGATCTGCGGCGCGTCCTCTTCCACCGTCTTCAGGTAGACCTTCCACTCCTGGTTGGCCAGCTCGACCTCCACCCCCAGGTACTCTTTCCAGTTGGCCTGGATGAACTCGGCGATCTTCTTGTGACCTTCCGAGGTGTTGAACATCAGGGTGATCTTGGGCAGGCCTTTGCCACCCGGATACCCGGCCAGCTCCAGCTCTTTCCTGGCCTGCTCGGGGTCGAACTCGATGCCCTTGAAGTTGGGGTCCTCGGCCGGCGAGCCAAAGATGCCGGGGCAGGCGAAGGTCTTGGCTGGTTTCTGACCAGACTTGAGGACCGTATCGATCAGGGTCTGGCGGTCCACAGCGTAGCTCAGGGCACGGCGCACGTTCTTGTTGTTCACCGGCTCCTTGGTGGTGTTAAAGCCATAGTAGTAGGTGCACAACACCGGCGCGATGTAGAGCTCCTTGCTCATCACCGGGTCCGCCTTGATGCGGTCCAGGTCTTCGCTGGGCGGGCCGGTCACGTCCAGCTCGCCGTTCTCGTACATGGCCATGGCCGTGCTGGCCTCGACGATCATGTACCAGTTGATCTGATCGATCTGGACGTTGGCCGCATCCGGGTGCTCTGGGTTCTTGACCATGACCATCTTGTTGTCATGCTCCCAGCTATGCAGGCAGTATGAGCCATTGGTCCAGATGTTCCCCGGCTCGGTCCACTTGTCCTTGTGCTCCTCGATGACCTCCTTGGGTACCGGGCGGGCCACCCACATGCCGGCGATTCCGGGGAAGTAACCAGCCGGGGCCACCAGCTCGAACTCGATGGTATAGTCATCCAGGGCCTTCACGCCCACCGCATCCTTGAGCGCGGCCGCGTCCGTCACCGTGGCGGTGTTGAACGCCTCGCCACCCTTGATGATATACAGCACGTAGGCATAGTCGGACGCCGTGGCCGGGTCCAGGCAACGCTTCACGCCGTACTCCACGTCGTGGGCAGTCACCGGGCGCTTTTTCTCCACCTTGCCATCGGCCGGGAAGTACTGCACCCAGTAGATGTCCTTGCGCATGTTGAAGGTCCACTTCAGGCCATCGGCAGAGACCGACCACTTCTCGGCCAACTCGGGGATGACTTCCAGGGTCTTGTCGTCAAAGTCCGTCAGGCCCAGGAACAGCAGCTCATCCACCTGCACCGAGGTGGTATCCGTCGCCAACTGCGGGTCCGCCGTGGGCGGCTCCGTGCCCAGGTTCAGGTTGATGTAGGTAGGCTCGGGCTTTTTCGTCGGCTCCGGCACTTTCGTCGGCTCGGGGGCCTTGGTTGCCTCAGGCGGCTTGGTCGGGGCAACGGTCGGGGCCGGTGGCGGGGGGCACTGGGCGCCGATGACACCCAGGACCACCATCAGGGCTACCAAACCAAAGACTAGCTTCTTCATGTTCGTCCTTTCCTCCTGGTGAGTGATAGTGAGAGTGAGTCAAACGCTCTTCTAACGCGGACTTGCCAGGCACGTGCAGGCGGTGCATCACCTCCTCTCTGGTCCCGTCTGGTTCGCTGAAAGTCCTGGCGATCCCGGACGGACAGTGGCTCTCATTCGTGCTAAACCAGACACTATTATAGGCGATAACCGGGGTCGTTGTCAAGGGCTGACCGGGCAGGTCCTGCTCGCGGCGGCGACCGTAGGGAGTGCAACCCGCCGCCGACGCGGGGTTACAAACCCCACGCGAGCAGAGAACGACCTAATCACCTGTCGCTCCCCGGTGGATATAAGCGTTTTTGAGGATGAAAAATCCCTGGGCTGTGGGTTGCAGACCTCCCACGTAGGGCTTGATCAGGATATAGCTGACCCCATGAAACAGGGGGATCCAGGGCGCCTCGCGGACAATGATCTCCTCGGCCTGCTGATAGAGGCTCATGCGGTGGGTTGGATCGGCCTCCAGACGGGCCTTTTCCAGCAAGTCGTCTACCGCCGGGTTGGCGTAGCGGCTGTTGTTGCCCTCCGTGCCGCTGTGGAACAGGATGTCCAAAAAGTTCTGGGGGTCCGGGTAGTCGGCGATCCAGCCGAGCATGAACATCTGGTAGCGGTGCTCGTGCAGACCGTCGAAGAAGCCGCTTTCCACCTGTTGGAGCTGCACTTCCACCCCCAGGTATTCCTTGTACATCTGGACCAGGGCCTCAGCCAGGGGATTGGTGCCCCCGGAGCCGCCGATGGTAAAGACGATGGGGGGGAGGTTGTCGGGGCCGCCGTAGCTGGATTCCGCCAGCGTGGTCCGGGCCTGGTCTGGGTCAAAGGGCAACCCCTCTAGCCTGTCGTTGTAGCCGGGCATACCGGGGGGCAGGATCCCTTTTGCCTCCCGGTGCATCTTGCCCAACAGCACCTCCACGATGCCCCGGCGGTTGGTGGCCAGGGCGAAAGCCTGGCGCACCTTGACGTCATCAAAGGGTTTCTGTTGGGTATCAAAACCCACATACCACACATTCAGGGCCGGGACCACCGTCAATTCGCGGTTCAGGGGTGAGGCCGGGTCTAACACCCGTTCCAGATCGGCGGAACCAACCGCCACCACGTCCAGCTGACCCTGTTCATACAGGGTCATGGGTGAGCCGCCCAGGATGAGCCGATAGGTGACCTCTTCCAGCGTCACCGGGCCGCCGTAGTAGTTGGGGTTCCTGGTCAGGACGATGCGCTCGGCCGTCCTTTCCTTCAACTTGAAGGGACCGGTGCCGTTGGGCCGGCGCGTCCAGTCTTTCCCGGATTCGACGTTGGCCCTGTCCACCACAAAGGCGGTGTGATAGGTCAGCTTGCTCAGGAAATAGGCCTTGGGCGCGTCAATAGTGATCTCCACGGTGCGGTCGTCCACGACGCGGACGCCGCTCACCTCCGTAGCCCGGCCCTCCAGCCTGTCCTTCGCGCCGACGATGTCGTCCAGGTAGAGGGGGGCAGTGCGCGAGCCGGTGGCCGGATCGCAACTGCGCTCGATTGAATATTTGACATCGTGCGCCGTGACCGGCTTGCCATCGTGGAAGGTGACGCCGGGCCGCAGATAGAAGGTATAGACCGTACCATCCGCGCTAACCTCCCATCGTTCGGCGATGTCGGGTACCACCTCCAGCTTTTCGTTCAGGCCCACCAGGCCGCTGAAGATCTGGAGGATGTAGGTGGACGAGTCCACGTCGCCGGCCAGGGCCGGGTCCAGGGTCTCCGGCTCATCGCCCACCAGACGCAAGACCTGGTCGCCGATGAGGGTGGCCGGGCGGGTGGGCGTGGGACCGCCGGGGGTACGGGTAGGAGCGGGCGTTCCTGGTGAAGGCAAGGCCACGGTGGGCCGGGGCGTACTGATCTGGGTGATCAGGTTGCTGCACGGGCAGGGTACACAAATGCATCCCAGGCTCAACAGGACGACAAGCGGGATGATCAGCGTCCAACGAGACACTTGTTTTCTTCTCCTCCCATATTTTATTATACAGGATCAGGCCGCAAAAGGTTCAACTGGCCCCTCGTTCTATATCGGACCCGGCCTTCAGACGGGCCATATCTTGTGGGCATAATCGGCTAAAGCCTCTACTCCTTGTAAGTCCGATTCTATAGCGACCGGGTAAGGGTGACCCGTTCGGTGAGGCGAATGCCGCGCGCCCGTAGCCCGTCTACAGTGGGGCGGGCCGGCACCGCGCACTCCAGGGGCACAGCCCCACGTGGGGTCTGCCCCCGGGCCATCATCGCCACCACCATTGCCGCCGGGAAGCCGGTGGTCCGCTCCATCGCCGTCAGGCCGGTCTCCGCATCGTAAAAGTCCATCAGGTCCAGGGTGTGCTCGACTTCTTCAGCGCCATGCTGGCCCCGGCACTGCACGCGCAAGACCACCACATCCGGATCGCCGGGAAAGGTGATCCGGGGCGCCATCAGGGCCTCGAATACGTCGCGGGGCGCCACCAGGGTGGCCCCCACCTGAATGGGCGTGGGGTCCAGCAGGCCCAGGTCCTTCATGGTCTGTAATTGCGCCAGGTGACCAGGGTAGCGCACCGTCTTTTCCTCGTAGACCTGGAGCCGGCCGGCAAACGTCTCTGGGCAGGTGGATGTGCCGCCGCTGGTCACAAAGGCCTGGCAGCGGCCCACCGGCTCTGGGAACTCGATCTCCTCCGGCTCGGTGAGGGCCTCCACCGCCGTGATCCGCCCCTGGCGCAGGTAGGTGGCGTGGCCGCTGTACTCGTTGGTGAGACCCCGGATGTTAAAGGTGAGCAGATAGTTGAACGGCGGTCGAGGCCGTTGGGGCAATCCGCCCACCCAGATGCGTACCTCGCGGGGGGCTTCCATCTGCTCCAGCGCATAGACGGCCAGGGTATTGCCCAACCCGGGCATGAGGCCACAGTCGGGGATGATGCTCACCCCGGCCGCCACGGCGGCCTGGTGGAGGGCCAGTTGGGCGCGTACCACATCGGTGTTGCCGCCCAGGTCGGCCATGTGGCAGCCGGCCGCCACCGCTGCCCGGGCGATGCCCAGGTTGAAACGGTAGGGCACAGCGGATAACAGGGCATCCTGGCCGCGTAAAAAGGCTGTCAACGCCGTCTCATCGCTCACGTCCACGGTCTGGGCCTCGGCCAGGTTCAGGCCCGTGAGGCGATTCACCCGGTCTGCTGCGGCCTGGGCCAGGGCCAGGTCCATATCGGCCAGGATCACCCGGCTGGCCTCGCCCCAACGCACCAGGTCGTAGGCTGCGGCCGTGCCCTGTCGCCCGGCCCCCAGGATCACGTAATGATAGGTCATGGGGCCTCCAGCTAATCGAGAATCAGTAGTCGGCGGTCACCCAGTCAGGCCTGGGCCTGGCAGACCGCCGAGGAGCACAAATTTCCATCTATTGAGGTGCGTCCATCCTGGTCAGCAACCCCGGCGGAGGGGCCGGCTGAAGTATAACACGGACTGGGGCACTTGTCTACTTGCCGGCCGCGCCTGAATAGTGTAAAATCGTAATTGCCTACTCTGAACCCTCCCGCAGGTTAGAAAGGGACTTGCGCCCAAACCTGCGGGAGGGTAGGCAGGCAGTTACTATCAGGCCCCCTTCAGGAGTGATGCCATGTCTACAGACCCCTACCGCGCCTTGCCGAGCGTGGACAGGCTTTTACAGCAACCGGCCATTGCCCGGCTGGTGGAAAAGTATTCGCGCCCGCCGGTGGTGGAGATCGTGCGGCGGGAGCTGGCGGCGGCCCGGGCCCGCGTCGCGGCCGGCGAGCCGGCTCCCACCCTGGCCCAGTTGGTGGAAAACATCGTGGTGGGCGGCGACGTGCTGTGGCGACCCAGCCTGTGTCCGGTGATCAACGCCACCGGGGTGGTGCTGCACACGAACCTGGGGCGCGCGCCGCTGAGCCGGGCCGCGTTAGCCGCCATCCGCGAGGTGGGCCGGGGTTACTCTAACCTGGAATACGACCTGGAGAAGGGACAACGGGGCAGCCGCTACATCCACGCTGAGGAGTTGCTGTGTCATCTCACCGGGGCCGAGGCTGCCCTGGTGGTGAACAACAACGCCGGGGCCGTGTTACTGGCCCTCACTGTGCTGGCCCGGGGAGGCGAGGTGATCATCTCCCGGGGGCAGCTCATCGAGATCGGTGGGGGGTTTCGGATGCCGGAGGTGATGAAGCAGAGCGGCTGCAAGCTGGTGGAGGTAGGCACCACCAATCGCACCTACCGGCAGGATTACGAGGCGGCCATCACGCCGCAGACCCGCGCGATCATGCGTGCCCATCGCAGCAACTTTGCCCTGACCGGCTTTGTGGAAGAGCCGACGATAGCCGACCTGGTGGCCCTGGCCCAGGCCCACGGCCTGCGGGTGATTGATGACCTGGGCAGCGGGACCTTGCTGGATACCAGCCAGTTCGGTCTGGCCCACGAGCCGACGATCCAGGAGAGCGTGCAGGCCGGGGCCGACATCGTGAGCTGTAGCGGGGACAAGCTGCTGGGTGGGCCGCAGGCCGGCATCCTGGTGGGATCGGCGGACCTTATTGCCGAGCTGCGGCAGTGTCCCCTGACCCGGGCTTTGCGGGTGGACAAGACTACGCTGGCGGCCTTGCAGGCCACGTTGTTGAGCTATCTGCGGGGCCGGGCCGTGGAAGAACTACCCGTCTGGCAGATGATCGCGGCGAACGTGCACGAGTTGGAGGCCCGGGCCGAGGGCTGGGCCCAGGTATTGGCGATGGCTGGCGTTCAGGCGGAGGTGGTGGGCGGTGAGAGCACGGTAGGCGGAGGCAGCCTGCCCGGCCAGACCCTGCCCACCCGCCTGTGCGCCATCACCGTGGAGTCGCCGGACCGGCTGGCCGGGCTACTGCGCGCCGGTGACCCGCCGGTCATCGGCCGCATCGAGGCCGACCGCTTCCTATTGGACCCGCGCACGGTGTTGCCGGACCAGGACGAGTCGTTGCTGAAGGCGTTGCGGCAGGCATTGGCGGTGGGATGACGATCGCCAGGATACCACATAGACACGTGGGGAACGCCGGCCAGGCGGCGCTCCCCACTTTTGCGCATGGACAGCACATGACGGCGCTTCCAGCAATCGGCAAGGTCAGCCTATTCCTACGGCAGCACCACGAACTTGCTGAAAGCCTGGTGGCGGTGAAACGGCTTACTTTCTAGCTCGCATCACGATGAACGCGATGATTGCCACGACGATGACCACGGCGCTCACCAGGAGCCAGGCGATGCCGGGAGCGGCCGGCGCTGGCGTGGGTTGCGCCGTGGCGGTAGGAGCCGGTGCGGGAGCCGTCGTGGGTGGGTGCCGGCGCAGGCGCTGGCGGCGCGCCTCTCTAACCGGCGTTCAGAACGCGAGCAACGGTCGAAACCTCTCTTCACCCTCGTAAGGGCCGATGAGGGCCAGGTTGAGTTTTGTGGGCTGAAAGAGCTGGGCCGCCAGCCTCTGCACGTCCTCGCGGGTCACGGCCTCTATACAGGCCACAGCCTCCTCAGGTGTCTGGACCTGCTCATGCCGGATTTCCTGGATACCGATCCAGGCAGCCACGCTATGGCTGTCCTCCATCCCCAGCAGGAACCGGCCTTTGGTGTATTCTTTGGCGCGGCTCAGCTCCTCATCCGCCACCGGCTCGGTGGCGATCTTGCGCCATTCGTCCAGGATCACGCGCACGGTCTCCGGCACGCGCTCCAACTCTACGCTGGCAAAGGCCACCAGATCGCCCACATCCTGATAACTGTTCAGATACGAGCCGATGGCGTAGGCCAGCCCCCGTTTCTCGCGGACCTGTTGGAAGAGACGGCTGCTCATGCCCTCGCCCAGGATCACGTTCAGAACCCGCAGAGCATAGCGGTCGGGGTGATCATAGGGCAGGGCCGGCACACCCAGGCAAAGGTTGGCCTGCTCTGTTTCTTTGAACTGCACGTGCAGCCGGGGCACCGACTGCTCATCCTTCGCGGGCAGGCAAGGCTGGACGGGACCGGGCACCAGATCGCCAAAGTGTTGTTCTATCGCCGCCACCGCCTCCTGGGGCTCCAGATTGCCGGCCACAGCGATCACCAGATTATTGGGCACGTACTGGGTGACAGTGTAGGTCAGCATATCCGACCGTTGGATCTGGCTCACCGTCTCTACAGTGCCAGCGATGTCCCGGCCCAGCGGATGGTCGCCATAGAGCAACTCGACGGTGAGTTGGTGGACCCAATCGGCCGGGGAATCGAACAGCGAGATGATCTCCTCGACGATGACCTGGCGTTCCCGGTCAATCTCGGCTGGCTCAAAACGCGAGTGCAGGAAGAGATCAGCCAGCACATCCAGGGCTTCCGCAAAATGGGGGCGGGGCACGCGCGTCCAATACTGTGTGAGTTCCTTGTCGGTGCTGGCATTCAAGTACCCCCCCAGCCCCTCGATAGCCCGGGCGATGTCCAGGCCACTGGGGCGCCGCTGCGTGCCCTTGAAGAGCATGTGCTCCACAAAGTGAGAGATGCCGCTCTGCGCCGCGATCTCGTAACGCGAGCCGGTGCCCACCAGGATCACCACGCTGACGGCTTGCGTCTGGGGCATGGTGGCCGTGATGATCCGGAGACCGTTATCCAGGACCGTTTTCTGATACACGATTCCTCCCGGTGGGGTAACTATATTCAGCCCGGTTGCTCAAAGGCGGTCTTTAGTGTCATATGGCCCCCGGGAGACTGCTCCCGTCGGCGACTGTGGGGAGTGCGACCCGACGGCTGGCGCGGGTCGCAGACCCGCGCCGAGCGGGGGACACTTCGTAGCTGTCTACCCCGCCGCAGGTCTGGTAACCGGCGGGAGGGTACAGGGTCGCACGCTACCCGTATGGGTGCGTGATGTGCCGGTGCAGGCCGTCGTGAGCAGCCGCGATGCGCGTATCCAGGTCTTGCCGCAGGGATAGCCAGTCGCGGATGACGATGGCAATGCTGTTCCGGCCCAGCCAGCGTCGCCCGATCCAGAGCCGCAACCAGGTATACGGCCGGGGCATCTCCTGGAACTGGACCACGATCACGTGCTCGCCCAGGAGCGGCTCCAGGAACTTGCCCTCTGACCAGGAGGGTTTGCGACGCTTGTTCGCCTCGACCTGACTGACGATAAAGCGGTCCAGCGTGGTCAGGCGGGTAGACTCGATATTAACGTAGGGAACGTCCAGCGTATAGAAAGGGTAGCGCAGGCGCAAGCCCGTCTTACGGCACTGAACATGGGCGCGCCGGGCATAGACCAGGGTTAGCAGGCTGATGAGCAGAGTCAGGACCCCCACGCTGCCCAAGGCCATCCGTTGCGGATCATCCTCAGGTAAGCCCAGGTAGCCGACCAGACTCACGATAAAGATGGTGATGCCAATCGGCCCCAGCTGCCACCATAGCCGCACATAAACCAGGTTACGATGCCTTTGTCCCGGCTTCATCTGTCCCCTTCCAGGTCTGGATGTATGCGCCTATTATACCCGATCTGCGCCGGGCTTCAAGCCGGGTCTTGCTCTCTCACCGGAACCTGGTAGAGGATACCCTGGCGGTCATTTTTTGCAGTCTCAGATGGAAATTCGTGCTCCTCGGCGGTCTGAGACCGCCGAGCGCGAAGCGGCGGGTCACCCAGTCAGGCCCCCGGCCCCACGTCTGCGACCCCCGGCCCAGGCCGGACTGGGTGGGCCTGGCAGACCCGCTTTGAGCAACTTTTTCCATCTACTGATACTACCTCCCTCGAAAATAGCCCCCCGGCCTGGCTCGCGGCGGCGACCACCGGGAGTGTAACCCGCCGTGCGAAGCACGCGGGGTCGCAGACCCCGCGCGAGCACACCGGCGTATTTTCGTGCCACGGGGTGCGCCTGGCGCGTGAAGGTCTCCTCTCAAAAATCCTGCATCCTGCATACCACATTCCGTTAGAGCTTGCCCAGCACCTCCCGCGCGATGACCAGGCGTTGGATCTCGCTGGTCCCCTCACCGATGGAGCAGAGCCGTTGATCGCGGTAGATGCGTTCCACGTCGTACTCGTGCATGTAACCATAGCCGCCGTGGATCTGCACCGCCTTGAAGGCGGCCCGCTCGGCCACCTCCGAGGCGTAAAGCTTGGCCATGGCCGCCTCGCGGGTATAGCGCGCGCCCTGGTCTTTGAGCCAGGCTGCGCGATAGACCATGAGGCGGGCCGCATCAATCTCGGTGGCCATGTCGGCCAGCATCCACTGGATGGCCTGGAACTTGCCGATGGGCTGCCCGAACTGGACGCGGGTCCTGGCATACGCGGTAGCCTTCTCGAAAGCGGCCTGGGCCAGCCCCAGCGCCATCGCCCCGATGCTGATCCGCCCGCCGTCCAATACCTGGAGGAATTGCTTAAAGCCATCACCGGGCCGGCCCAGGACGTTGGCGTCCGGCACGCGGCAATCCTCAAAGACCAGCTCACTGGTGATGGAGCCACGCAAGCCCATCTTGTCCTCGTCGCGCCAGGGCTTGAAGCCGGGGGTGCCCTTCTCCACGATAAAGTTGGTGATGCCCCGGCTCCCCGCCGCCGGGTCGGTTACGGCGGTGATGATGATCACATCGGCGATGGAACCGTTGGTGATAAAGATCTTGCGGCCGTTGATGACCCACTCCTCACCGTCACGTATAGCCCGGGTACGGGTGGCTCCGGCGTCGGAGCCGGCCTCTGGCTCGGTCAGGCCAAAGGCCCCGATCCATTTGCCAGTGGCCAGAGGGCGCAGGTATTTTTGCTTCTGCTCCTCGGTGCCAAAATAGAGCAATGGCCCGCAGGCCAGCGAGGTATGGGCCGCGAAGGTGATGCCGGTGGAGCCGCAGGCCCGGCTTACCTCCTCCACGGCAATGGCATAGCTAACTGTGTCAGCACCCACACCGTCATATTCCTCCGGGATGGGCAGCCCCAGGAAGCCCAACTCTCCCATCTGACGGATGATCTCGGCCGGGAAGCGGTGTTCCTTGTCAATCTCCTGGGCGCGGGGCGCGATCTCTTTCTCGGCAAACTCGCGCACGGATTTGCGGATCATTTCCTGCTCTTCGGTGAGGTTGAATTCCATGTGTTTTTCTCCTTCTTTGAGGTATTAGGGGCAACTCTCGCGGTCGCCCTGCCAGGAGTCACTCCTGTTGGGCCTGATCGCTTGATTGCCCACCGTTCCAACAGCGATACGCTCTCCACGTGATAGCTTTGGGGGAACATATCCACCGGTTGAACCCAGCGCAGGGCATAACCGGCGTCCACCAGGATGCGCAAATCCCGGGCCAGGGTAGCCGGATCGCACGACACATAGGCGATACGGTCAGGCCGGTGCCTGGTCACAGCCTCTAAGGCTTGAGGCGAACACCCGCCACGCGGTGGGTCCAATACCATAGCATCGAGTACCTCGTCTATGGTCGGCAACACATCCTCCACCCGGCCCTGCTGGATAGTGACGTTGGGCAGATCGATGGCGTTGTGCCGGGCATCCTCCACGGCGCCCTCACTGATCTCGATGCCAATAACCCGTTCAGTCAGCGGGGCCAGGAGGCAGGTGAACAGCCCCACGCCGCAATACAGGTCGGCCACTACATCTTCATCGGTCAAGGAGAGGGCCTCCGTCACCAGGTCCGCCAGGATGGTGGCCTGTGCCGTGTTGACCTGGAAAAAGGACTCTGGCGAGATGCGGTAACGGCGGCCTTTGACTTCTTCCTCCAGGGTTTCGTGGCCGCAAACCACGACCGGCGGCGCCCCCCGGGCCAGCAGCACACAGGAGATGGGCTGATCGATCTCCAGGGCTGGCAACAACCGCCCGCGCACGCGCAGGGCCACCAGCAGGTCGCCGGTGTGCGCGCCGGCCCGCAAAGTCACCTCCGCCAGATCCGGGAAATCCAGCTCGAAATCGGCCAGGAGTTTTTCCAGGGCCGGGAGCAGGATGGGGCATTCGGTGACTGGCACCACGCGATGGCTGCCGGTCGCCTGGTAACCAAGACCGGCCTCGCCGGCCACCAGGTGCGCCACGTTGCGATACCCCCACGGGCTGGCGGACTCGATGATGGGGCGTACCGGCGGCCGGGCAAACTGACCCACACGTTGCAACTGCTCGGTCAGGATAGTGCCTTTGAACTGTAACTGAGCCTCATAGTGGATATGTTGCCACTGACAGCCACCGCAGTCGCCAAAGTGGCGGCAGCGTGGCCTGACCCGGCGCGGCGATGGGGCGATGACCTGCACCAGGTTCGCCCGGGCATAGGCCGGTTTGTCCTGCACGATCTCCACCACCACCCGCTCGCCGGGCAAGGCATAGGGCACAAAGATCACTTTGCCCTGATGCCGGCCCAGGGCCTCACCGCCGTGAGCTATGTGGGTCAGGTCCAGACGCACGTGAGTCATGCGCGCAGCCAGAGACGAGCCGCCAGGTCACGCGACTGGACGCAGATGCGCTCCTCATCTAACGTGAGCAGTTGCCGGTGACGCATCAGGACCCGGCCGGCCACGATGGTGGTGTCCACGTGTGTCCCATCCAGGCCAAAGATCACGTGCCAGGGCAGGTTGTTCGGCGTGAGGGGGGTGGTGGGCACATAATCCAGCAGCACGATGTCGGCGGCGGCACCGGGGCTTAGCTCACCCAGGCGCCCGGCGAAAAAGACGCTGGCGATGCGGGCGTTGTGGGCATAGGCCAGGCGCATGACATCATCGGCCGGCATGGCCTGCGGGTCCCCCAGGTGGTGCTTGTGCACCAGATAGGCCGTCTTCATCTCGCTGAACATGTTGTTGGAAAAGCCATCATTGCCCAGGCCCACCAGGACGTTCGACCGCAGCATCTTGGGCACCGGGGCCACCCCCACAGCGTTGTTCATGTTCGAACGCGGATTGTGGACGACCAGGGTGCCGGTCTCGCGGAGGATGTCCACCTCGTAGGCGTCTACGTGGACGCAGTGGGCGGCGATGGTCTGCGGGCCCAGGATACCGCGCCGTTCCAGTCGCTCCACCACACGCAGGCCGTATTTCTTGAGGCTATCGTCCACATCGGCCTTGTCCTCGGCCACGTGGATGTGGAAGCCCACGCCCAGACGACGGGCCTCGGCCAGGCAGCGTTCCAGCGTCTCATCGCTCAGGGTGAAGGAAGCGTGCAGACCAAACGTCCCGGCGAGTTGCGAACCGGGGGCGGCGAGTTGTGAGTTGATAAACCGCACGTTCTCGCGGATGCCGGCCTGGCACACGGCCGGGCCATCCCGGTCCGAGACCTCATAGCACAGGCAGGCCCGCAGACCGGCCTCCTGCACCGCCTCGGCGATGACATCCAGCGAGCCGTCCACGGCATGAGGGCTGGCGTGGTGGTCAATGAGCGTTGTCGTGCCGTGGCGGATGGCATCCACCAGGCAGACCAGGGCGCTATAGCGCACATCGTCCAGGGTGAGAGCTTTATCGAGCCGCCACCACAGGGTTTCCAGTATCTGGGGGAAATTGGTGGGGGCTGGACCGCCCAGGTACATGCCCCGGGCAAAGGCCCCGTAAAAGTGCGTGTGAGCGCAGATGCTACCCGGCACGGCCAGCCTGCCCCGGGCATCCAGGACCTCGGCTTCGGGATAGAACGCCTGCAGCTCGGCCGTCCGGCCCACGGCCACGATGCGCCCGCCCTCCACGGCCAACGCCCCACCCGTAAGTACCTCGTTCCGGTCACCCAGGGTGACTATGGTGGCATTTGTGATGAGCAACATAAGACCTCCCGTAATGAGACGTGATGCGTAAAACGTAAAACGTAAAACGTGATGCGTAAAACGTAAAACGTAAAACGTGATGCGTAAAACGTAAAACGTGATGCGTGTTGCGTGCTCCCCCGCTCCTCCGCTCCCCCGCTCCTCCGCTCCCCCGCTCCTCCGCTCCCCCGCTCCTCAGCGCCCTTGCTGCGTCTGCAAGTCCCGCACGAGTTGTATGTTATCCAGTGTCGTTGGGTCGTTTGGTTTGATCTGCAAAGCAGCCTGCAATTGTTCCACCGCTTCGGCGAATCGTCCCTGTTCCGCGTAGCCCAGGGCCAGCACGTTGCGGAACGACACATCCCGGGGATCCAGGTGCACGGCCATCTCCCAGTCGGCGATGGCGGCCTCTAACTTGCCTTGCTTGCTGCGCCGCAGGCCCCGGTTGTAGTAGTCAATGGCGTCGCCAGTGCGCAATTGTTCCTCTGGAGCCACCATCGTGACGGTCTGCCGCCGAAAGTCATCCCGCGCGAGAAAACTCAAGGCGATCACGGCGATGGGCGGCAGGGCCACGCAAACGCTGACCGCCAGGATCGCTGGCAGGGCGTTCGACACCGGGGTAAGCTGACCACTCCCGAGCGGTGTGACCACGCCGCACAGATCCCAGGCCATGATCAAGACGGCGGCCACGATGTTGCCGTAAAAGACCCAGGGCCAGCGACGCAGGTTCCCCACCACAAAGAGGATGCCCACCAGCATGGGCAGGCCATATACGAGCAGGCTGCTCAGAAGAACGAGTTGCGCCAGCGTGCCCGACATGGCGGGCGATCCGGCTCCCCGACGCTGCATTTCCTGGGATAACAGGTCGGGCATCAAAGTGACCACCGTTACGATGCACAACAACGGCAGGCCATACAGAGCCGTCCATAGTCCCCACAAGACGGCGATGACGGAGGGCAGAGGGGAACGCCGGAGCGGCTCGCGGACCACCTTGACTTCAAGTGGTTCGGTCGGCCGGGCAGTGGGAGCCGGCACCCCGGCTGGCGGCGGTTCCCGGGTCCCGACGACCTCCTGGTACACCTGCTCCTCTTGCTGCTTCATCAGCACGCCCAGATCGCGGCGCGCCTCGGCGTGCCGGGGGTTCAGGTTCAAACACCGCTGAAAGGCGGCGATGGCCTTTTCCTTCTGACCACGCTCAGCGTAGATGAGGCCCAGGCTATAGTAGGCCTCGTCAAAGTCAGCCCGCAGCCTGGTGGCGCGCTGGAGCTCCTCGATGGCTTCATCTACCCGGCCGGTGCGGTAGTAGGCCACCGCCAATTGCGCGTGATACCCGGCGTTGAGATCGGCCCGTTGTACGGCTGCTTCCAGGAACGGCACGGCCCGGGCCGGCTCGTTATCATCCAACAGGGCACAGCCGCGCTGAAAGGCCACCGCCGGGTCCAGGGGCACATCTTCCAGCCGCGTGGGGGACATGGTCTCCAGGGGCGGCGGACCAGGGGGCGGCGGTGGTGGAGCCGCCCGACCGGTGGCCTGCTCCAGGCGCCCCTGGGCCCAGGCATAGGCTTTTTGCACGCGCAGATCGTGCGGGGCCAGGGTCATGGCCCGGCCCACCCGTTCCACGGCCTCCTCCGGCGTGGCGGCCACCCAACCTAACCAGAGCCAGACCTCCGGGTTGGTCGGGTCCAGACGGGCAGCCTCCAACAACATCGGTTCGGCCCCGGCCCGGTCACCGGCCTGCACTGCCGCCATCCCCTGCTCCAGCCAGCGACGAGCTTCGTTCGTCATCCTTCATCCCTCATCCTGCCACCCTCCGTACCTGCCAGCCAGTCCTGGGCTATCGCTGGCAGTCGGCTCACCGGCCCCTGTCGCCTGGTGCAGTCCGGCAACGATTGCAAGAACATCTGCCCATAGCGCCTGGTCAGCAATCGCCGGTCCATGATCACCACCACGCCCCGGTCGGTGCGACTGCGGATCAGGCGCCCAAAGCCCTGTTTGAATCGCAACACGGCCTGGGGCACAGCGTATTGGTTGAACGCATCGTACTCAAAGGTCTCGCTGCGGGCGGCAAAGATCGGGTCAGAGGGCACGGTGAAGGGCAGCCGGACGATGACCAACACTGATAGGGCCTCACCCACCACGTCAATCCCTTCCCAGAAGCTACTGGTGCCCAACAGGACCGTGCGTTGACCGCTCTTGAAAGTCTCCAGCAGATGGCGGCGGGAACCATCCAGGCGCTGGCCCAACACGGCGATGCCAGCGGCTTCCAGGGGCGACATAATGGCCTTATAAGTTGTGCGCAACTGGCTGTATGAGGTGAACAAGACCAGGGCGCGGCCTTCGGTGGCCTGACAGAGCGCGATCAGTGCACTCTCCACAGCCTTTTGATGGTAGGGCTGCCCTGGCTCCGGGATGTCCGTGGGCACGTAGAGCAAAGCCGCCGACTGGTAATCAAAGGGCGAGCCTACCAGGGTCTCCCGCACCTCGGTCAGGCCCAGTCGTTCCCGCACATAGTCGAAGGTGCCGCCGGTGGACAGGGTAGCCGAGGTGAGGATCACGGCCTTTTTTTTGTCAAAGAGCCACTTCTGGAGCAACTCACCCACGTGCAGCGGGGCGGCGTGGAGGGTGATCTCATTCGGTTGGTGATCTTGGGCGGCCGGCAGGGTGCACCAATAGACGCTCTCCGGCAGTGGCTCAAAGAGCACCTGATTGAATTGTTCCTGCCACGTGGTGAGGGCGTTGCGGGCGTTGAGCATTTCGCCCAGCAGGGCGTCATAATCGGCGATGTAAGTCTCGTCCAATTCGGCCAGGATGTCGGTCAGCCGTCGCAGAGACCTGGTCAGGGATTGCAGGGCCAGGCGCAGGTTGTCGCCGGCGATCTCGACCGCCTGCCAGTCGGGTTGGGCCCGCAGGGCTGGCACCAGCCGTACCGGGGTATCATAGGTCCCTGCCCCCTCGCCATACTGGCTCAAGAAGTCAGCCAGGGCCGCGAAGAACAGGCCGATGCGGGGGCGCAGGTCTTCTGTCCGGCCGCGCAGGGCGGCTAATGCATCGTCCAAAGCCTGGCGGGCGGCGGGAGACAGGTGGTTCCACTGCACCCGCCCGGCGATCTCGGCGACCAGACCGCCGGCCCTGTCCCGGCCCCCCCGGCCGGCCAGTCCATCCAGGAATCGCTCCAGGCCCCGGCCATCGAGGGCAAAGCCCAGGTGCTCCGTGGCCTGATCCTCCAGGTGATGGGCCTCGTCCACCACCAGATAGCTATAATCGGGCAGCACCCGGTTGCCGGTGGTCATATCAGAGAGGAGCAGGGCATGGTTCACCACCACCAGATGCGCGGCCCCGGCGCGCTGGTGGGCGCGATAGAAAAAGCAGACGCTATCGCGGAAAAAAGGGCAGCGGCCGGGGTCGCAGGCTTCGGCATCGGAGCGCAACTGGTCCCAGACCGGCCATTCGCCGGAGCCAAGGTTTAGCTCGGCCCGGTCGCCGGTCTCGGTGTGGGGCAACCAGGCCAGCACCTTGACCAGTACGCGGAACTCGTCCAGGGAGAGATCGTCGCGGCGGCGGAACAAGGTCCAACGGCGCAGGCACAGGTAATTGGCGCGTCCCTTGACCAGGGTGGTTCGCAGGGAGCGGGCCTGCTCCAGGCCGGCCTCAGCGAGGACTCGCCGCACGTCTGGGATGTCTTTGGTATAGAGTTGGTCTTGCAGGTTGATCGTGTTGGTGGAGATGACCACCCGTTCGCCGTTCTGGAGGGCATGGAGGGCCGCCGGGAGCAGGTAGGCCAGGGACTTGCCCACGCCGGTGCCCGCCTCCACGAGCAGGTGGGCATCGTCATTGAAAGCCTGGGCCACGGCGCGTAACATCTTGACCTGTTCTGGCCGGTGCTCAAAGCCGGCGAAGCCGCGCGCAAAGGCCCCGCCGGGAGCGATGAGGGCGGCCAGGGCTTCTACATCCAGGGGGGTGCGCGTCTCTGCCGGCTTCAGGCGGTCCTGCGGTGCCTCGCCCACCAGGAAGAACCCTACGGCGTCGGCGGCACCGGTGCCCCTGGCCCGGAGCTGAGCAGCGATGGGGCTTTCGAAAGCGGTACGCACCCGCCGCCGTTCCACCTGGCGAAAGAGGTCCCGTGGCCCCCAGGCGTGGACCGCCGGGTTATGGGCGGCCAGCCGATTGATCTCCTGCAAGATGTCCAGGTCCATCTCGTCGAGGCGGGCCAACAAGGCCAGGAAAAGGTCTCTGGCCATGCGGGCATCAGCCAGGGCACGGTGCTGGATGGGGGTGTTAACCGCCAGGGCCGTCGCCAGGACGCCCAGATTATAGCTGGGCATGGCCGGGAGCAGGATAGCGGCCAGTTCAAAGGTATCCAGGACGGGATTGTTCAGGCTCACGCCGTGGGCGTTCAGAAAGCCCAGGTCAAAGCTCACGTTGTGTCCCACGATGGGCGCGTCGGCCACCAGGCGGCCCAGCCGGCCGGCCACGGCACCAAGCGGTGGCGCGCCCTCCAATTCCGCCGCCGAGATGCCAGTCAGCCGTTCGATCTTGTAGGGGATACGTACCCCGGGGTTGACCAGCGTGGACCAGGCCTCCAATTCCGTGCCGTCCTCCCGAAAGCGCACCACGCCGATCTCGATGATGGCATCGCGCTCCGGATTCAGGCCGGTGGTCTCCAGGTCCAGGGCCACATAGATGCGACTCACAGGGTGTCCTTTCTTTGCCCGGCGCGGCCGGACACGGTAAACCTCCTACCTGTATTTTACCACGTTTAGGGGCAGCTTGCCAAGTATGTCCTGTCAGTTTTATAGGGTTCTTTGGTAACTACCCGGGGAATCCTTTCACAAAAACCACAAAGTAACTGTGTTGTTTGTCAAGAAGTACTGGTAGGATTCCAATGAGTGCGGTGACGCAAAATGGCGTTCAAAATGGTGAGAAGTTTGCGCATACAAGCTACGATCGCTACTTTCTTCTTTTTGCCGGCCTGGAGCAAACGTTGGTACATCTTCCGAATGACTGGATTGAAGCGAATCGCCGCCAGGGTAGCCATGTATAGCACGGCACGCACATCCGCTCGCCCACCGCTGATAAAGCGCTGTCCACTCTTCTGTCCGCTGTCCCGGTTGTAGGGCGCTACGCCGACCAGAGCGGCAATTTGTTTACGGTCACACGTTCCCAATTCGGGGACATCGGCAATCAGCTTGGCCGCCGTTTTCTGGCCTACCCCCGGCACTTCGGTGAGCAAAGTGCACTTTTCTTTGAACTCGGGGTCACTTTGAACCAGGGCCTCAATTTCGCGGTCCAATGCGACGATCTGGTCTTTGAGCCAGGCAATGTGTTCTTCCAGCGAAGAGCGAATCTTGGTAGGAGCGGTTTCCAAGCGGTTACGTTCAGCTACCAGCATGGTGGAGAGCTGTTCGCGGCGCGTCAGGAGCATACTCAGGGATTGCTCTTTTTCGGAGGGGAAGCGCGTCAAAGGCGGTTTGACCCGTTCGGCAAAGAGTGCCAAGACTTTGCCATCCAGCGCGTCGGTTTTGGCCAGGATACCCAGAGAGCGAGCGAAATAGCGTACCCGTTTGGGGTTGACCCGCGCCACGGGCAGGCCTGCCGCATAGAGTTGAACCGCCAGCCTGTTCTCATAGCCACCTGTGGCTTCCAGAACGATACGTTCGGGATGCAGAGCCTTGAGGGTGGGAATCGCTTTCTGGATATCCTCTTCGGCGTTTGGGATGCGCCAGGTTTGCTGGGTGGGAAGGACAGAGATGTCGAGCCAATCTTTAGAGACATCAATCCCGATGTTCGTGGGAGTGGATAAGTCTGCCATCTTGACCTCCATAGAAATCTCCTGGAATGGTGTTAAGATAGAGCGCCCGGACTAGCAGATGCGGTCTTCTAGACCTGATAACTGTTCGGGCCACCCTTGTCAGGACCCAGCGACCCATTACTTCGTGACGGTCTTTCAGACCCCGACACGATCGGCCTGCTGCGTCCTCTTGGGATTATATCATACTAGGACAC
>Ga0209162_1001855_pt1 | contig 19693 bp, 16 predicted proteins | sample YNPNPMetaG_FD_187121 | JGI IMG/M metagenome (GOLD analysis project Ga0209162, IMG submission 187121) | Anoxygenic and chlorotrophic microbial mat microbial communities from Yellowstone National Park, USA - YNP NP MetaG (SPAdes) (version 2) ... | reverse complement strand
GTCTGGGCGGGTGTGGATCTTTGATGTGGTGGCGTAGGGGCGCAAGCGGGGGCGCGGCGCAGGCGGCGGCGGCGGGGGCGCGGCGCAGGCGGCGGGGCGCATCAGACGCAGCGAGCGATGGATGGAAACCTCCGCGCGCTTTGCGTCTCGGCGATGCATCTTAACATGAACTCAGTTAAACTTTCAGCAGAAGATTTCGGAGGTTGATGAGGGTGTAGGCGAGGAGATGAAAGCCCATCCACCCGGTGGGAGGGGTTGGGAGGGTTACACCCTCAGGCAGGGGTCTGGGGAAATCGGGTTTCCCCAGACCGGTGAAGGAACATGATCGTATCCGGCGGCACAGACGCCAGGCGGAGCCTTACCAGGCCAGCAGATCCATAAACTCATGGACCGGAGTTTGCTCCAGGCGGCGCGCATCGAGACACACATCGGCGATCTGATCGGCCCGCCGGGCCGAGTAGTGGCCCGCAAGGGCCTCGGCGAACTTGCGTTGCAGCCTCGGAATGCCTTCGCTGCGCCGGGCGCGATGACCGATCGGGTATTCTACCGCGATCCGCTCGGTTGCGCTGCCGTCCTTGAAGAACACCTGCACGGCGTTAGCAATCGAACGTTTTGCCGGATCCAGGTAGTCACGGCTCCACTGCGGATGCTCGGTGACGACCATTCTGGACCGGAGGGCGTCAATGCGCGGATCGGCGGCCACGGCGTCGGTGTAATCGTCCGCCGTGAGCCGTCCGAAGATCAGCGGCACCGCGACCATGTACTGGAGGCAATGGTCACGATCGGCATAGTTGTGCAAGGGGCCGACCTTGCTAATGATGCGGATAGCCGCCTCGTGGGTGGTCAACTCGATGCGCTCGATCTCGTCGAGCCGGCCATGCACCAGGGGATGCAGCCGCAGCGCAGCCTCGACCGCAGTCTGGGCATGGAACTCCGCAGGATAGCTGACCTTGAAGAGGATATTCTCCATCACATAGCTGCCCAGCGGGCGCTCCAGGGTGACGGGTTGGCCCTTGAAGAGCACATCCTGGAACCCCCAGCGGGGCGCGGACAGGGCCGAGGGATAGCCCATTTCGCCCTGCAGGGTGAGCAAGGCCAGGCGCACGCCGCGGCTGGTGGCGTCGCCGGCGGCCCACGATTTGCGCGAGCCGGTGTTGGGGGCGTGGCGGTAAGTGCGCAGGGGATGGCCGTCAATCCAGGCGTTCGAGAGGGCGTCAACGATCTGGTCACGATCACCGCCCAGGAGCCAGGTCGCCACGGCGGTGGAGGCCACCTTCACCAGGATCACATGGTCAAGCCCTACCCGGTTGAACGAATTGTTCAACGCCAGCACACCCTGGATCTCATAGGCTTTGACGGCGGCGTCCAGCACCAGGCGCATCGTCAGGGGCGGCTTGCCATTCGCCACCCGCAGCCGGCTCAGGAAATCGGTGACCGCCAGGATGGCCCCGTAGTTGTCCGAGGGATGGCCCCATTCAGCCGCCAGCCAGGTGTCGTTGTAGTCGTAGGCGCGGATGAGCATCCCGTTGTCGAAGGCGGCTTTCACCGGATCGAGTTGGTACGGCGTGCCGATGACGCGGGCCCCATGCGGCGTGACCGTGCCGGGCACAAGCGGCCCGAGCAACTTGGTGAACTCAGGTGAGCGAAAGGCCATCACGGCGCAGGCGATCGAGTCGAGCAGCGTGTAACGGGCCGTGTCTTCGGCCAGAATGCTCTCAACCTCGTAGGTGAGCACATAATCGGCAATGCTGGTGAGCAACGTATCAGGAGCAGGGCGATCATTCAGGTCATAGGTGCTGCCCATGGCGCTTCTCCTTCACGGCCGGTCACTGATCGGCAGGAACGGCTGCGGAGCGGGGCCGACATACTCGGCGCTGGGGCGGATGAGCTTGTTATTGTGGCGCTGCTCGAAGGCGTGCGCAGCCCAGCCCGCCGTGCGCGAGATGACGAAGATCGGCGTGAACAGATCGGTGGGAATGCCACAGCAGTGGTAGACCACGGCCGAGTAAAAGTCGAGGTTGGGGAAGAGGGCGCGCTCGCGTCGCATCACCGCCTCGATGCGCTCGGCGACCGCGAAGAGCATCGGCTCGCCCATCAGGGCGCTCAGCCGTTCTGCCCAGGGCTTGATAATGTCGGAGCGCGGGTCGGACTTCTTGTAGACGCGATGGCCGAAGCCCATGATCAACTCTTTGCGCTTCAACAACTCCATCACGCCGGCCTCGGCCTCATCGGGGTCGCTAAAGCGCTGGATCAGCATCATGGCCGCCTCGTTCGCGCCGCCGTGCAGCGGCCCCTTCAAGGCTCCGATCGCCGCCGTGATGGCCGAGTGCAGATCGGCGCGCGTTGAGACCACCGTGCGCCCCACGAAGGTCGAGGCGTTGAACTCATGCTCGGCATAGAGAATGAGCGAAATGTCCAGCGCCTTGCGGAACACTTCCTCCGGCTTCTCGCGATGCAGCATCGCCAGGAAATGACCGGCCAGACTCTCCTCGTCGGTGGAGGTGTCGATGCGCTTGCCATTGTTGGCATAGTGGTGCCAGTAGCAGATCATGGCCGGGAAGGTGGCGATCAACCGGTCGGCGGCCTGCTGCGGGGTTTGAAAGCGGTTCTCAGCCTCCAGCGCGCCAAGCATCGAGCAACCCGTGCGCAACACGTCCATCGGGTTCACGCTGCTCGGAATCTGCTCCAGCACCGCCTTGACCGCGGCCGGCAGATCGCGCAGTTTCTTCATCTGCCGCATGTAGCGGGTCAGTTCCTTCTGGTTGGGCAGGTGCCCGTAGATCAACAGATAGGCCACTTCCTCGAAGGTTGCGTTAGCGGCCAGGTCGGCAATGTCGTAGCCGCGATAGGTCAGGCCGACCCCACTCTGGCCAACGGTGCAGATGGCGGTTTCTCCGGCAATAACGCCGGCCAGACCGGCGGCGCTCTTCGCAGTGGTCACGAGCGATCCTCCTTCGCATACAGACGGTCGAGTTGTTGTTCGTAGGCGTGGTAATCGAGCACCGCGTAGAGTTTACCGCGGGACTGCATGCTGTCCAGGACGCTCCGTTGCGTGCCTTCGCGACGAATGCTCTCATAGGTGCGCACAGCCGCCGCGCTCATCGCGCGGAAGGCCGAGAGGGGATAGAGGGCGAGGCCAACGCCGGCCTCCGCCAGTTCGGCGGTTGTGAACAGGGGAGTCATTCCGAACTCGGTCAGGTTGGCCAGAATGGGCGCGGGCACGCTCGTGGCGAAACGACGATAGTCATCGAGCGAGGTCACCGCCTCGGCGAAGATGACATCGGCGCCTGCCTCGGCATAGGCGCAGGCGCGCTCGACCGCGGCGTCGAGCCCCTCGACGGCAACCGCATCGGTGCGGGCCACCACGACCAGACCGCTCTCGGAACGCGCATCAAGGACGGCTTTGAGGCGATCGACCATCTCCGGCGTCGAGACGACCGCCTTGTTGGGGCGATGGCCGCAGCGTTTGGCCTGGATCTGATCTTCGATCTGGATGGCTGCGGCGCCGGCCCGGATCAACTCCCGTGTGGTCCGCGCAATCATCAGGGCGCCACCCCAACCGGTGTCGACATCCACCAGCAACGGCAGCGGGCAGACCGCCGTGATCCGCCGGGTTTCCTCCGTCACCTCGGAAAGGGTTGTCAGGGCCAGGTCGGGCAGGCCGAAGCACGCATTCGCCACTCCGGCCCCCGAGAGGTAGAGGGCGCGAAAGCCAAAGCGCGCCGCGAGCAGGGCGCTGTAGGCATTGATGACCCCGACAACCTGGAGAGGGCGCTCGGCTGCCATTGCCGCGCGGAAGCGCTCGCCAGGGGCGCCTTGATGATCCATTGCAACTCCTCCCTTCCTCTCTTGATATATGATAATTATATCACGAATTGTTTTTCGTATATCAGGCGTTGAGGTGGTCTGGCACCTACCCATTTGAAGGGGCAGGCGCCCTGCCGGCGCCTTACCCCTCGCCGCCCCCTCGGCGACGGTCACGTTTGCGCAGGGTGTCGCTGCGCTCCCATTCAATCGCCCGTAGCCGGCTGAGGGCCCGCCAGGACGGCGCCAGTTCCACACGACCCAGCTCGCGGACCAACTGGCGCGCGGCCAGCCCCACAATTGCCGTGTAGGTGGGATAGGCTATTTCCAGATCGGCCAGTTGCGAGACCTCCATACCCGCCGCCATGCCGGCCGCCACCACCTGCACGATTTCCAGGGCGTGCACGCCAACCACATGGGCGCCCAGCAGCCGCCCGTTCTCGCGCGCGACGATCAACTTGCAGGCGCCGTGGGCGACTCCATCAATCACGGCGCGATCCAGGTCACTGTACGGCACCACGGCTACCGCGCAGTCGTGGAGCGCGCGGGCCTGATCTTCGCTCAGCCCCACTGAGCCATACTCCGGATCGGTAAACCCACCGTGGGGCACCACGGCCAGCGAATTGGCGCGTCTGGTTTCCAGCACGGCGTTCTCAGCCGCGATACGGCCTTCATGGCTGCCGCTCTGCACCAGCATGACCCGGCCGGTAACATCCCCCGCGGCGAAAATGTGGGGCGCCGAGGTGCGCAAGGTGTCATCCACCACGATGTAGCCTCGCCGATGCTCAACACCTGCGGCCTCCAGGCCCAGCGACGCGATATTGCCTACCCACCCCACGGCCAGCAGCACAGCGTCGCAGCTCAGCGCATGCTGCGCGCCGGAATGAGTGAAATGGACCACCCGTTCCGCTTCGCGGCCTTCGATGCGTTCGATGCCGGCTATGCCACAAACCACCTGGATACCGCGCCGGGCGAAGGCCTGCTCCAGTTCCGCGCCGATCAGCGGGTCGGCGCGCCCCATCAGCCGCGGGCCGGTTTCCAGGAGGGTAACCTCGCAGCCAAAGGCGGCGAAGATCGAGGCGAGCTGGCAACCGGTGGCGGCGCCACCAACAACGACCAGCGAGCGCGGCAGACGTTCCAGCGCCCAGATGTCCCGATAGCTGAGGGCGTGCTCATTGCCGGGAACATCGAGCTGGCGCGACTGGCCACCTACACAGATGATGAAACGCTCCCCCTCCAGTCGCTCGCCGGCGGGCAGCGCCAGCGTGTGCGGATCAAGAAAGCGGGCCTCGCCCGCCGCATCGAACACCACCACCCCTGCTGCCCGCAGGTGTTCGCGAAGATGCTTCTTGTAATGGACGGTCTCTATCGTCTGGCGCACCCGTTCCAGAAGCCCGGGAAAATCAATCCCCGGCGCCGCGCCTGGCAGTCCATAGGCCGGGAACTGCCCGGCGTCCCGCGCCAATCGCGCCGCCCGCGCGAGCACGCGCGTGGGCACCACGCCATCGTTGAGACAAATGCCGCCGAGCCGGTCACGTTCGATCAACGCCACGGTGGCGCCCAGTTCACGCGCCCGGAGCGCAGCAGTGACGCCGCTGGGTCCGCCACCGATCACGATCACGTCGTATGTGCCTGACACCTTGTCCCCTTCATAGTATGAGAAATATATCACGATTTACATGTCGTATTTTAGACCCTGCCCGCTCCACATGACACATCCATCCGGGTGGGTTCTGGTACGCCAGGGCGGGTAGGAGGGCAGCCTTGAACGAACCTGTCATACCAGCCGTCCATGCGATTCGCGCACAACGCCCGATGAACATCGCCTGGGAGCGCGGGCGGCCCGCCCTCGTCGCGTCTCCACGGGCACGGTGACTGCCCCCCTCCCCAGCCCTCCCCCCGCTGGGGGGAGGGAGTCCGGCTCCTCCCACCAGCGGGGGGAGGTTAGGAGGGGGGGTCAGCGCCGCATGCGCGTAGGTGAGCAGCCTATGTTCACGTTAGTCGTCCATCGGCTCCGCCGCACACCGACGGGATGAACATACTTTCTTGGTAGGGCTGCGCCCTCCCAGACCCTCCCACGGGGTGGGGGAATGGGGAAACCGGGTTTCCCCATTCCCCTGCATGAGGGCGAGGCCCGCCCAAACCCTCCTGCGGGCGGGGGGATGGGGGAACCTGGTTCCCCCATGTTCACCTTAGCCCCGGGCTTACGCCGGCTCGCCGGGTTTCTCGTGTATCATGGCAAGAGTTACGCGGTCGCCTCCCGGCGGGGAGGGAGGAGGGCCGCAGGCCCTCGACGAACCGCTCGTTCCCCGCCCGCGGTGGGTGGGCTGCCGGCGCTGCGCCTGGCCGCCTGGTCGCCGCGGCCGGGGAACCGGAGCATGCGGGGAGGCACAGCCGCCCCGCGCCCCTTCACCGCGCACGTCCTGGATTATGAGCGGTATGGTGACCACAGACGATCTGCGTTCCATCGCCCTGTTCGCCAGCCTGGACGCGCCGACCCTCGCCGACACGGCGCGGCGGGTGCGCCGGTGCAGCTTCCGCCCCGGCCAGCACATCATGCTCGAAGGGGAGCCGGCGCCCGGCCTGTTTATGGTGCTGCGCGGGCGCGTGCGCCTCTCCCGCACCGCGCCCGACGGGCGCGAGCAGGTGCTGGCCATGGTCGGCCCCGGCGAGCACTTCGACCCCGTGCCGCTCTTCGACGGCGGCTCCAATCCCACCACGGCCAGGGCGATGAGCCCCGTGGTTTGCCTGCTGCTGCCGCGCGAGGATCTGCTGGCCCTGATCCGGCGCCATCCCGACCTGGCGCTGGCCGCCCTGAGCGCCATGGCCGGGCAGTTGCGCGAACTGGTGACCCTGGTGGAGGATCTGGCCTTCCGCTCGGTGCGCGCCCGCCTGGCCCGGCTGCTGCTGGCCGAGGCCGGCGAGGGCGCGGCCGAACTGACCCATCAGGAACTCGCCGAACGCACCGGAACCGTGCGCGAGATCGTCGGGCGAGCGCTGCGCCGCCTGGCCGAGGAAGGCCTGGTGCGCCTCGAACGTGGCCGCGTCATTGTGCTTGACCCGGCGGGCCTGGCCCGCGTCGTCGAGGAGTAGGGATGCGTCCCGTGGGGAAGGAGTGGGAGGGCCGCGCCCTCGCAGGGACAGGAATGAGACTTTAGTAGTAGATCGCCACCGCCGAACTTAGTAATCTGTATCTGAACAACCATCAGGGAACGCCGCCTGGCGTCACCGTATAGTGTTCCTGGAGGAGTAGAGCCGTGGCGTACATTATCGCTGAGCCGTGTATCGGAACCAAGGACGCGTCGTGCGTGGCCGTCTGCCCGGTGGACTGCATCTACGAGGGCGAGGATCAGTACTACATCAACCCCGACGAGTGCATCGACTGCGGCGCCTGCGAGCCTGAGTGCCCCGTCGAGGCCATCTTCCCCGACGACTCCGTGCCGGAGCAGTGGAAGAGCTATATCGAGAAGAACCGCAACTTCTTCGGCGCCTGATCACGGGCCATAGCCGGGAGGGGTTGGGAGGGCTGCGCCCTCCCAACATGATTCTTCAGCCGTCCATGCGGCTGCGCCGCACAACGCCGCAATGAACATAAGGTTGTTCTTGGGAGGGCTGCGCCCTCCCAAACCCTCCCAGGGGGCGGGGCCTGGGTGCGCGGGCCGGAGGCCCGCGTCCGCGGGGGCGTGGGGAAACCCGGTTTCCCCACACCCCTCTTCGAGAGCCTATGTTCACGTTAGGGGGAATCCTGGAAAGGCCGCGCTCCTCCGATAATCCCGTTCCGGCGCGGTGCGGCGCAGTTTCGCCGCACCGCAACGGGATAGGTTGTAGGGACCGCAGGCCCCGCCAGGCGCAGGTCTCGTGGTCGTGTCAGGCGGAGACGTCGCCGGAGGCGCTACCGGGTTTCCCTCAAGAGGTGGGCGTAATCTTCGGGCGTGTCCACATCTTCCACGACGGCGGGGTCATCAACGTCAAGCCAGCGCACAGCATCGGCATAGCGGGCCAGCACCGGGCGCGCCCCCAGGTCACCCTCCAGGAGGCGCACGTCGGCGAACAGGCGCCGCGCCAGCAACACCGGCGTGCCTCGCTGCCCCCGGTAGCGCGGCGCCACCGCCGCGGCCTCCGGCGCGGCCTCGAACGCGGCAATGAGGCGGTTGATCAACTCCGCGGTGACACGGGGCTGATCAACCAGCAACACCACCACGGCGCCGGCGCCGGCGGGCAGAGCTTGCAGGCCGCAGCGCAGCGAAGCCGCCTGCCCGCGGGCGTACTCCGCGCACACCACCTGCCGCACCGCGCCATGCAGATCCTCCAGCGCCCGGGCCACCTCCTCAGCGTATGCTCCCTCAACCACTACCAGCCCCGCCAGGCGGCTCGCCAGGGCCACTTCGGCCACGTGGCGCACCAGCGGGCGCCCGTGCCAGGGCAGCAATTGCTTGGGGCGGCCCATGCGCGCCGAGCGCCCCGCGGCGAGGAGGAGGCCGTGAACGGCCGCGCTTCGCTCCTCCGTCCGTCGGGGTAAAGGCCGCGCCATCTCAGGCCCTCCTGTCGGGCAAGGGTATACGATCACGGGCGCCGGGTGCGCAGGCCGGAGGCCGGCAGCCGCGCGGGGCGGCGCCCCATTGGCGCGAACGTAAGCATGAGGCTCTGTGAAGCCACAGATGGCTTGCCAGAGCGCGATACAGCCTGGGGGTACAGCGCTCGACGGGCTTTCTGGGACGATTCTGAGAGCGTACCCTGCCATTTCGCCGCTTCAGAAAGCCCTCGCCTGGCACGTTCGCGCCTATAGGGCGGCTCCTCCCACCAGCGGGGGGGTTGGGAGGTAGCCACAGCCCCGCCTCCGCCACTTGCTCCCGGCTCCTCCCCTCCCAGCGGGGGGCGCTACACCTGGTCCTTTGGAGCGGGGTGTGGGGAAACCAGGTTTCCCCACACCCCCGCCCGCGGGAGGGTGTGGGAGGGCTGCGCCCTCCCAGGCGGGGAGGCTGCGCCTCCCCGCGCCCCGCCACCGCGCGCGTTCTGTCACATGAGACAGCCTTTCGCTGTGCGCCCGTTCCTGGTCACCGTTGGGGGGAGATGCGGCGGGGTGCGCCCTCCGCGCACCCCGCCAACGGGAACGTAGGGATGAACCATAGCTTAGCGCTCGGGCCCGGCCAGCAGTTAATCCGACGTCGCCTCGCGTTCGACGGGGCGGGCGCCGGTCTCGCGCCAGTTGACGTTCGGCAGGATCAGGTGAGGCTTAACGTTGTGGCGATAGCGCTGCACCACATGAATGACCGACTCGAGCAGCGTATCGCTGAGATAGTGAGGCTGCAGGCCAAGGCTGAGCAGGCTGGTGTTGACGGCATTGTAGTAGTGCGCTTCCTTCTCGACGCGGGGATTGGGAAGGTGATGGATGGCGACCTCCAGACCCAGTTCGCGCCCGGTCGTCTGCACCGCCTCGGCCAGTTGCAACACGCTGAACTGTTCGGTGAACTGGTTGAAGACGCGGAACTCGCCGGGAGCGGCAGGGTTGAGCATTGCCAGCTCGACGCAAGCCAGGGTGTCGCGGATATCGAGGAACCCGCGGGTCTGCCCGCCTTCGCCGTAGACGGTGAGCGGCACGCCGACGACGGCCTGCACGAGGAAGCGATTGAGCACGGTGCCAAACACCGCATCGTAGTCGAAGCGTGTGCGCAACCGTTCATCGATCAGGATTTCGTCGGTATCCACCCCATACACCACGCCCTGGTTGAGATCGGTGGCGCGGAGGCCCCAGATCCGGCAGGCGAAATGGATATTGACGCTGTCGTGCACTTTCGAGGCGTGGTACCACGAACCGGGCATCTTCGGGTAGGGCAGCGTGTCGGTGCGGCCCTTGTGGGTGATGGTTATATACCCCTCTTCGATGTCAATGTTCGGCGTCCCATACTCGCCCATGGTGCCAAGCTTGATCAGGTGACAATCAGGCGCGTACTCGGCGATAGCGTAGAGCACGTTGAGGGTGCCTGCGACATTGTTCACCTGGGTATAGACCGCATGGCGGCGGTCGATCATCGAATACGGGGCGGCGCGTTGCTCGCCGTAATGCACGATCGCCTCAGGCTGGAACTCCTGCACCACCGGTCCGAAAAACGTGTAGTCACAAATATCGCCAATATGAGCAGCGATCTTCCGGCCGGTCAGCGCCTCCCAGAGACCGACGCGCTCTTGCAGCGAGGCGATGGGCACGAGGCTCTCGGCTCCAAGCTCATTGTCGTAGCCACGGCGGGCCATGTTGTCCACCACCGCCACGTCATGACCGCGCGCCGACAGGTGCATCGCGGTAGGCCACCCCAGGTAACCGTCACCGCCAAGGATCAGCACACGCATCGAAGATTCTCCTCTGCTTTTCCGCGCGAGTTGTCGGCGAGGCGCGTTCGCCTTCGCCAGCGCGTGGACGCGGCTGCCCACGAGCGCGCCTATGATACCGGTTCACGTGATCCTGCGCAAGTTAGGGGAGAGAACGCACCTGTTCACCCCTGGGGGCATCCACGCGCCTGGGAGCGCAGCGTTCCACCCTCATCGCGTCTTCGAGGGCGGGATGGTCAGGCATATTTCAAAACCTGCGGTTTGCGTTTGACAGTGTGCCGGGGAGATGGCGAGCGCCGTCTCTACGGCTGCGTCGCACACTAACGTGAAAATAAGCCCTCGGCGAGGGGGGTGGGGAAACCGGGTTTCCCCATACCTCAGCGGACGCGGGCCGGAGGCCCGCGCACCCAGGCCCCGGCCCCTGGGAGGGTTTGGGAGGGCTACGCCCTCCCAAGAAGAACCTATGTTCATCCTGTCGTTGTGCGGCGCAGCCGCATGGAGGGCTAACGTGAACATAGGCTGCTGGAGCAGGGGGGTGGGGAAACCGGGTTTCCCCATACCTCAGCGGACGCGGGCCGGAGGCCCGCGCACCCAGGCCCCGCCCCCTGGGAGGGTTTGGGAGGGCTACGCCCTCCCAAGAAGAACCTATGTTCATCCTGTCGTTGTGCGGCGCAGCCGCATGGACGGCTGATGGGATGAAATAAGGTTGTTCTGGGAGGGCTGCGCCCTCCCGCGGGGGGGGTATGCAAAGGCCACCTGCGTGGCCTCGCGAGCCGGCGCAGGTGGCCTTTGCAGGACAGTAGCCCGCGGCTTATGAAGATCGAGCCTGATACAAGGGAGGCGGATGCGGATAGGCTGTCAGACCCCGCGCTTCTGCCAGTAGCGTGCCAGGCCACGCCAGCTCAACGCCAGGTCGCCCGTCTGTTGGGCCAGCACGGCCCGTTCGGGGGCGCTGAGGCTGGCAACCTCGGCGGCGCCGAGGGCTTCGAGGGCGGCGATCTGCTCGGCCTCGCCGCGCCCGTGGCGAAGCCCGTCGCGCACCAGTTCGGCCCAGTGCAGCAGCCGTTCACGAAAGTCGGCGAGGTGGAACCCCACGTCGTTAAAGGCGCCAAAATGGGTCAGGCAGAGCCACTGCGGCGTCAGCGCGGCGATCATGTCGAGGGTTCGCAGCCAGGCCTCGAGATCCACATCGGGGGGGGGCGTGGCCGGGCGGGTGAAGCGCCTGCCTGGCAGGCGCACACCGGTATTGTCGCCCACGAAGGCCGCGCCACTCTGCTCATCGAACCAGACCAGATGGTGCCTGGCGTGCCCGGGGGCATCGTAGGCCCGCAGTGTCCGCCCGCCGAGACGCAGGATCTCGCCACCCACGAGGGTCAGGATGGCCCCTGCCGGCACGGGGATGGTGCGGCCCCAGAGGGTCTCCAGACGATCGCCCCAGAGCATCTCCGCGCTGCTGACCAGCCGGGAAGGGTCAATCAGGTGCGGCGCACCCTTCGCATGCACATGGACCTGGACATGGGGGTTACGGGCGAGGATCATGCCGGTGGCCCCGGCGTGGTCGAGGTGGATGTGGGTCAGCACGATATGGCGGATGTCTTCCAGGGTCAGGCCATGGGCCTGGATCCCGGCCTCAAGGCTGGGCAACGTGCCCGCCGGACCTGGATCCACCAGGGCAGGCTCATCACCCAGAAGGACGAAACTCGCCACCACATGGGCGCGGCCCATGTGATGCGTGTCAATGACGGCCACGCCGTCGGGGTGGTGTAAGGATTCCATGGCCGCCATCATACCATGGTTCGAAGCGTGTGATGTACTGTCTCGCACGGCGCTTTAGCCCGTCGGGCTCCTGTGAACATGGGGGAACCGGGTTCCCCCATACCCCCGCCCGCGGGAGGGTTTGGGAGGGCCAGGCCCTCGACGAGGGGTGTGGGGAAACCGGGTTTCCCTACGCCCCCACCCGCGGGGAGGGTTTGGGAGGGCCAGGCCCTCGACGAGGGGCGTGGGGAAACCGGGTTTCCCTACGTCCCCACCCGCGGGGAGGGTTTGGGAGGGCGCAGCCCCCCTCCCACCCTCCCCCCGCTGGGGGGAGGCGCCGGACTCCCTCCCCGAGCGGGGGAGGGCTGGGGAGTGGGCAGGCACCTTGCCCGCGGAGACGCGACGCGGGCGGGCCGCCCGCGCTCCCAGGAGCCATGTAAACACCTACTACTCCTCACGCTGCTCATCGGGGGCCGGTTCGCGGCGGGGGCCAGCCACACGGGCAGCGCGGCTCTGCCACTCGCCGAGCAGCACCCGCGCCTGCTCGGCGCTCAGGGCACCGCTGTCAACCCCGAAACGGCGAACCAGCTCCGCGTCCAGGTCAAGGGCGCGCGAGTGGGCCAGGCGTGCCAGGGCCTGCAACTGCTTCTCGGTGGCCGGAGGCGCGCCGTTGGTGACGGCGCGCACCTCTTCGTGGCCACGGGGCCGCGGTTCGACGGCGTAGCGGGCGCGTTCTTCGGCCAGGCGCTTGAGGCCGTCAATGAAGGTCGAAGCCTGGCCCTTGGTCATGGTCACCAGGTCCACGCCATGCTCGCCGGCAAAGGCGGCCAACTGATCGCTCGTCCAACGCAACTGATCCTGAAGGGTTGCGATGTAGGTGCGCTGCTTCTCGCTGGCGGGCGCGTCGGGATCGCGCACCATGATCGCCGGATGCGGCCCCTGGGCCTCGCGCACAGCGGCAACCTGCTGTTCGATCGCCTCGCGTTGCGCGTGGTAGATGCGCCAGCCCAGGTCAACGGCCCGCTGAACGTCCTCATCACTGGCGTCAATGGGCAGGGTAATCGTTTCTTCAAGCGTGATATAGTCTTCGCCCAGGCGTATGGCCGCGCGATAGGTACGCGTGACCGTACGCTCGTCACCACCGGGAGTGGTCATAACTGCGCTCCTTCGAGGGGCGCCATGGGGGGCGCCGCTGCCGGTGTCATGGTCTTTGAATACATCATCCGCTATCCGCCGCGTGCCCCCGGCGGCTCACGCCGCGGGCTCGTGGATGCGCAGCCCGGCTGCGCGGGCGAGCGCCGTCCATGCGGTTGCGCCGCACTCCGACGGGATGCCCATGAAGGTGCTTCTCGGGAGGGCTGCGCCCTCCCACACCCTCCCGCGGGTGGGGGTGTGGGGAAACCTGGTTTCCGCACACCCCGCTCCAAAGGACCAGGTGTAGCGGAGTAATTGCTCAAAGACCATTCTATCGCTCCGAGGTTCCGTATCTTCTGTCGTCCGGCGTGCGGGCAGGCGCACGAGGATTATAGCACATTTGTACGTATTTGACAAGGAACAGGACACTCTCGATACACTTCCCAACTTGACAATCTCGCGCCGATCCGCTAGACTGCGCGACTGTTATCATCCAACACATGTGTATAATATTTGGTAACGTGTGATGCCGCGACGCATTCCACGAACAACTCTTACGCTCAGAGTTGACGCCTGCCCACCGGTGGGGAAACACGAAAGGGGGTGGGATGCGCTGGTCTTGCAACGGCGCGCATAGGGCACGGGGTAGCGCCCCGCACGTACTGGCCGATGCGCCTGCCTTCGGGCAAGGCACGCACCCATGGTTGCGATGGGTCGTGCTGGTGAGGGTTCAAGGTTCGGGCCGGTGACGCCCGACACAGATGCTCTGCAAGTTGTAAGGAGTTCTCACGCCATGATGCGACGATTGAGTTTGCTGATGCTGGTTGCGCTGCTAGGCGCGCTGCTGGCCGCCTGTGGCCAGCCTGCGGCGCAACAACCGACTGCCGCGCCCACCGAGCCGCCGACGGCGGCGCCTACGGAAGCTCCGACCCAGGCCCCCACAGAAGCTCCTACCGCGGCGCCGACCGCGGCGCCGACCGCCGCTCCCTCGCCCACGGCCGCTCCTGAAGCGGCGTCGGGCACGATTGTTGACTACGTCGGCGAGCAGGCCGCCAGGCTGAGCGGCGAAATCGGCACGATCAAGATCGCTTCGCAAAGCCCGCTGAGCGGTGGTCAAGCCGCCCTGGGCACCGGTATCCGCAATGGGGCCGAGCTGGGTATTACCCAGGCCAACGCGCTGCTCAAGGACGCCGGCATCCAGTTTGAACTGGCGCCCTTCGACGACCAGGCCAAGCCCGAGGTCGGCACGGCCAACGCCAAGAACATCGTCTCTGACGCCGACATCCTCTGCGTGGTGGGCCACCTGAACTCGGGCGTGGCCCTGGCCTCGCTGCCCGACTACAAGAGCGCCTCGCTGCCGATGGTCTCGCCGGCGAACACCAACCCCAACATCACCGAGGGCGGCTATGAAGTGGCCTTCCGCGTCGTGGGTCGCGACGATGTGCAGGGCACGGTGGGCGAGCAGTTCGCGCGCGAAGAACTCAAGGTGAAGTCGGTCTACATCATCCACGACACCACGGCCTACGGCCAGGGGGTGGCCGAGTTCTTCCGCCAGGCGGCCGAGAAGAATGGTCTGGAGGTCCTGGGCTTCGAGGGCACCGAGGAGAAGAGCGACTTCTCGGCCATCCTCACGCCCATCCTGGCCGCCAATCCCGATCTGATCTACTTCGGCGGGATCTACGACCAGGCTGGCCCGCTCTTCCGCCAGGCGCGCGACCGCGGCATCACGGCGCAGTTCCTCGGGCCGGACGGCCTGGATGCCGCCGACCTGGCGAAACTGGCCGGCGACGCGGTGAAGGATATGCACTACACCTCGGTGGCCGCGCCGGTGAGCCAGTTCCCCAACGCGGCAAAGTTCGCCGAGGACTATAAGGCAACCTTCAATGCCGATGCTCCGCCCTTCTCGGCCCAGGCCTACGATGCGTCACACTTCTGTGTGGCGGCGATCGTCAAGGCGGCCGCCGATGCCGGCGGCAAGCCGACCCGCGCCCAGGTGCTCGAGGCGCTGAAGAACCTGCCGGAACTGACGGGGATCACCGGCGCCTATGAGTTCAACGATAAGGGCGACCCCAAAGTGGCCACCTACTTCGTGCTGAAGGTGGTGGACATCAACGACTGGAACAAGAACGAACTGGTGGCACGCCTGGAGATCCCGGCGCCGTAGGAATCACTCAGGTTCACCCCTACCATCGCGTGCCGTGGGGCTAACGTGGGGTGTGGGGAAACCAGTTTCCTCACGCCCCCGCCCGTAGGAGGGGTTTGGGGGGCGCAGCCCTCGAGCAGGGGAATGGGGAAACCGGGTTTTCCCATTCCCCCACCCGCGAGACGGTTTGGGAGGGCTGCGCCCTCCCAAGAACAAACGTATGTTCATTGCGGCGTTGTGCGGCGGAGCCACATGGGCGGCTGTAGTGGATAGCGAAGGACCGAGGGCGTGGCCCGCGCCACGCGATATACTCCCCGGTGAGGGTTATGGCTGCGGAAGCAAAGGCAACCACATCTCCACAGGCCGGCCAGCGCTCCCTTACCGAGGTGCTGCGAATGGTGCTCGGTCCAGTAGGACAGATGCTCCTGTTCGTCATCGGGAGCGCCATTGCCCTGAGTCTGCTGGTTACGCTGCTGGCGCTGGTGCAGATCGGCGCGCGCCCGGATCTGCTGGTTCGCACGTGGACGATTCTGCCCCAGGTGCTGATTGACGGCCTGGTGCGCGGCTTTCTCTTCGCGTCCATCGCTCTGGGCTACACCATGGTCTATGGTGTGCTCGAATTCATCAACTTCGCCCACGGCGAGATCTTCATGGTGGGGGGTGTGGTTGGCGCGGCCGTGGGCCTGGCCCTCGCCGCGTCCGGACTCCTCGGGGCCATGCCTGGTCTGTTGTTCGTGTTGCTGATCATCGCCGCAGGCATGCTGGTCAGCGGCACGCTGGCGGTGACCGTCGAACGGGTGGCCTACCGGCCGCTGCGGGGCGCGCCGCGCCTGGTGCCGTTGATTTCGGCCATCGGCGTGTCGCTGGTGCTGCAAGATGTGACCCGCTTGATCATGACCAGCACCCCGCTGGGCTTCAATGCGCGCTTCAACACGCCCGATTTCGGCCCGCCGATCCGCCTCTTCGAGATGAACCTCGGCGAGCGCGCGGTGCCGGTGATCATCAGCCCCAAGGCGTTGATCTTTGTGAGCGCCGCGGTGGTCATGCTGGTCGTGCTCAACTATCTGGTCAACGCCACCCGCCTGGGCAAGGCCATCCGCGCCACGGCCCAGGATCGCTCCACCGCCAGCCTGATGGGCATCAATGTCAACCAGATCATCTCGCTCACCTTTCTCATTGGCGGGGCGCTGGGCGGCGCGGCGGGGGCGCTGTTCGGGATGTACGTGGGCATGGTCAACCCCTATATGGGCTTCATCCCCGGGCTGAAGGCCTTCACGGCCGCGGTGCTCGGCGGCATCGGCAACATCACCGGGGCCCTGGTCGGCGGCATCGTGCTGGGCTTCCTGGAGGCCTTCGTGGCCTCCTACCTGTCGCTCTTCACCGGGGGGGCCTTGTCCGGCGCGGCCTATGCCGATATCGCGGCCTTCAGCATTCTGATCCTCATCCTGATCTTCCGGCCCTCCGGTCTGCTCGGCGAGGCGACCACCCAGAAGGTGTAAGCATGGTGCGCACCCGCGTTGCCGTCCTGGAGGGGCGCGGGGAGACCACGTCTCCCCGCAAGCACCCGTTCCGCCCGCGGCGGTAGACTGGTCCCGGCCTGGCCGGAGTGCGTATCCGCCAGGGGCGGAACCAGCGGATCGCGGAGGGCGGCGCCCTCCGCAGCTCCCCTCACGTTCTCGCATGGGAGGGTCCGGGAGGGCCAGGTTCTCCCAGGAACATCCATATGACGCCAATGACGCAATCAGCAAGTTTCTGGGAGCGGATCAAAACGGCCGTGGGGCGCGGGCCAGGAGCCTATGCCTTCTTCGGCCTCTACGCGGCGCTCTGCACCTGGTTGCTGTTCACCAACCCGCGCACCAGCCTGCGCACCGACATTGTCTTTGTGCTGTTCTTGCTGCTGGTGTTCATGGTCTACCGTTCGGCCACGCCGCTCTGGTTCCGCGGGGGGCTTGCCGCGGCGCTGTTGCTGGTGGTGATGCCGATCTTCGGCACGCTCAACCCCTTCTATATTGACGTCGCCACCCAGGCGGGCATCTTCGTGGCCCTGGCCCTGGGGTTGAACGTGGTGGTGGGCTTCGCCGGCCTGCTCGACCTGGGCTACGTGGCCTTCTTCGCGGTGGGGGCCTATCTCTGGGGCATTCTCAGCACGCCCCAGATCACCCAGATCAACCCGGCATGGAGCCCGGTGCCGCCGATCATGTTCTACCCCTTTGTGGTGCTCGGGCTGACCATTGGCGCGATCTTCGGCATCCTGCTCGGCTTGCCGGTGCTGCGGCTGCGGGGCGACTATCTGGCGATTGTGACCCTGGGATTCGGCGAGGTGATCCGCGTGCTCGCCAATAACCTCGATCGCCCGATCAACATGACCAACGGCTCGCAGGGCATCCGCGAGATCGAGCGCCCGCCGTTGATCCTGGCCGGCTTCGTCCGCGATACGCTGGGCTGGAACCTGAGCGATAGCCAGCTCTACCAGCAGTTTTTCTACTTCGTGGTGCTGCTGATCGTGATCTTCACCGTGGTGGTGGTGAGTCGTCTGAAAAACTCGCGGATCGGACGGGCCTGGGAGGCCATTCGCGAGGACGAGACCGCCGCGGTGGCCCAGGGCATTCCGCGGGTGCGGATGAAGCTCATGGCCTTCGCCGTGGGCGCGTCGTTCGCCGGGGCGATGGGGGTGGTGTTCGCCTCCAAGCAGTTGTTCATCAATCCGCCGACTTTCGACCTGTTGCGCTCGATCAACATTCTGGCCATGGTCATCCTGGGGGGTATGGGGTCCATTCCCGGCGCCATCCTCGGTGCGGTGATCGTCACATTGCTGGACTTGCAGATCCTTCCGCGCATGGCCACGGTGTTGCGCGATGCCCAGCGGGCCGGCGTGCCCATCCCCGCGGCCTTCGACCCGACCCAGTACCAGCGTCTGCTCTTCGGAATCCTGCTGGTGCTGATGATGATCTTTCGTCCCCAGGGCATTTTGCCCGACGAGCGGCGGAGCGAGGAACTGCACGCCGATGAGGAGCCGCCTTCGCAAGAAGAGGCGCCGCCGGCCCGTCCCGCCGCCGAATCGGCATAAGCGGCTTCCCCGGCGGACGGGGGTATGGGGCAAGCTGGTTGCCCCGCGGTTCACGAGGGTTCCGGGGGGCGAAGGTTCTCGCGGAACCGGGAGAGGGGCGTGGGGAAACCGGGTTTCCCCACACCCCCGCCCGCGGGAGGGTGTGCGAGGGCAAAGCCCTCATGGGGAAACCGGGTTTCCCCATACCCTCGCCCCGCGGGCAGGTACGCGGACCCACCCATGCGCAGAACAAAAAACATATGACGGCACATATCCTCGAAGCGCGCAATGTGACCAAAACCTTTGGCGGCCTGGTCGCGGTCAACGATGTCACCCTGACCGTGGAGAAGGGCCGCATTGTCAGCGTAATCGGCCCCAATGGCGCCGGAAAGACTACGTTCTTCAACATTCTTACCGGGATCTACAAGCCCGATAAAGGGACGGTGATGTTCGATGGAACCTCCATCGCCGGGGCCCGTCCCGACATCATCGCGAGCCTGGGGATGCGCCGCACCTTTCAGAACATCCGTCTGTTCGATAACATGACCGTGCTGGAGAACGTGCTGGTGGGGATGCACACCCACCTGCACGCGCCCTTCTGGGGGATCATCGCCAGGGCCGCGGGGGTGCGCCGCGAGGAGGCCCGGGCGCGCCAGAAGGCCCGCGAACTGCTAGCGTACGTGGGGTTGGAAGACAAGCGCGACGAACTGGCAAAGAACCTGCCCTACGGCGACCAGCGGCGCCTGGAGATCGCCCGCGCCCTGGCCGGCGAGCCGAAGCTCATCCTGCTGGATGAGCCAACGGCGGGGATGAACCCCCAGGAGACCGACGCGGCCACGGCGCTCATCCGCCGTTTGCGGGATGATCTCGGCCTCACGGTGGTGCTGATCGAGCACGATATGCGCCTGGTGATGGCCATCTCCGAGCGTATTACGGTGCTGGACTACGGCACCAAAATCGCCGAGGGCGACGCCGCGGCCATCCGCAGCAACCCGCGGGTGATCGAGGCCTATCTGGGCAAGGGTGCGGCCGGCGCCGCGGCGTAGCGAGGCGCACATAGCCCCGCGGAGCGGGAGGGTGTGGGAGGGCATCGCCCCCGTTTGGAGCATGGGGAAACCTGGTTTCCCTATCCCCTCACCCGGTGGGAGGGTTCGGGAGAGCGCAGCCCTCCCGAGATGCGGGAGGGCCTGGCCTCCAGGCAGGGGTATGGGGAAACCGGGTTTCCCCATGGCCCCACCCGCGGGAGGGTGTGGGAGGGCTGCGCCCTCCCAGGAACAACCGTATGTTCATGGCGGCGTGGTGCGGCGGAGCCGCATGGAGGGCTAACGTGAACATACGCCCTCGGCGAGGGGCGTGGGGAAACCCGGTTTCCCCACGCCCCCGCCCCGCAGGGGCATGGGGAAACCAGGTTTCCCCATGCCCCCACCCGCGGGAGGGTGTGGGAGGGCTGCGCCCTCCCAGGAACAACCGTATGTTCATGGCGGCGT
>Ga0209162_1001852_pt1 | contig 19707 bp, 19 predicted proteins | sample YNPNPMetaG_FD_187121 | JGI IMG/M metagenome (GOLD analysis project Ga0209162, IMG submission 187121) | Anoxygenic and chlorotrophic microbial mat microbial communities from Yellowstone National Park, USA - YNP NP MetaG (SPAdes) (version 2) ... | reverse complement strand
CGCGCCCGTTAGCCGCGATTTCAATCGCCCCAACAGGGCGTCGGCCTGCGCCGACGCGTGCATGCCCACGGCGGTGGGCATTGCGGCGCCGGCGCGCCCGTTAGCCGCGATTTCAATCGCCCCAACATTTGCGCTCGCGCAAGAATTCGATGACCCGGTCGAAACACGGGATGGGCCGCCGGCCGCCCAGGCCGGTGCACTTGAGCGCCGAGACCGCAGTGGCGAACTGCACGCTGCGGCGCACATCCCAGCCGTGCAACATGCCCACGATGTAAGCGCCGTGGAACACGTCGCCCGCGCCGGTCGTATCCACGACCTCCACCTCGAAGGCCGGCGTGTGGAACTGTTCGGTGCGCGTCACAGTATAGCTGCCGGCCCGGCCCTCGGTCTGCACCACGACCGTCGGCCCCAAGTCGAGGATCGCCCGGCCGATCTCCCACGGGTCGGTGCGGCCGGTGAGCATCGCGCCGAAGCCCGCGCCGCAGATCAGCACATCCGTCTGCCGCACCAGCGCGGCCATCTTCGGCGGGATGGGCTGTTGCGTGGCCGAGCCGTCGAGCACGACCGTCTTCCCCGCCGCGCGCATCCAGCCGGCAGCTTCTAATGCGGCGTCGGCGTGGTAGCCGTCGAGGTGCAGCACATCGGCCGCCAGGATATAATCGCGGTCGAGCTCGTCCGGCGTGAGCTGGTCATCATGGAACGATCGCGAGCCGGTGAAGACGCGCTCGCCCGTCTGTTCGTGCACGGTGACGAGCACGATCTCGTTTTCGGCCGCGGGCCGGCGCACCGCACGACTGACGTCAATGCCGCATTCGGTCAACGTTTGCAGCTTGATCTCGCCCAGGCGATCGCTGCCATAGGTGCCGATGAAGCCGGCCGGCACGCCCAGTCGGGCCACCGCGGCCATCGCAGTCGCCACCGGCCCGCCGCCGTCAATGGCGATCGCACTGAAGCGCGAGCCGCGCTCCCACGTCGGCATCTCGCTCAAACGCACCAGGATATCGAGGGTGGCCATCCCCAGGCCCACCACGCGTATAGAGTTCATGGACACAGCTTCCGGTTTTCAACTCCAGCCAGCTCACACCACCACCGGTCGGATGCCCAGGAACTTGCACGCCTGGAGCAGCGCAGCCGACCAATCGCCGTGGATCATGCTGGCGTGATGGACGAAGCCCTCTTCGACCAGCGTGCGGTAAAGCCGGGCGTGGTCCTTCACCTCGACCCACGACCAGGTGCCGGCGAGCGTCTCGTCCGAGGGGATGATCTCGCCGGTGGTGATCAGCAGCTTCCACTCGTTGTCGTATTCGGCCAGGCGACAGAGGGTGACCTTGCCGGGCCGGATCTGAAACTGGTTGAGCCCGGCCTGGGGATCCACTTCGGGGATGGGGAGCGCGCCGGCCATGTCCTTGCGCGAACGGAGCGCAATCTGGCCCGGATCGGCCGCCAGCGACGCCGGCGCGTTGCCGCAGTGCCACGCCAGCAGCCAGTTGGGGTTCTCCCGATGCTGGATCGTCCAGTCAATGAAGTGCGGCACGGTGGCGCCCAGCGCGGCCCGATAGGAGATCAACATCGCCTCCGCGCCGAGCACGTCGGCCTCACAGGCCGTCAACATGCCGCGGTCGGTGAGCCGGCTGTAGGTGTTGCACACCGAGATGTTCATCATGCGCTGGATGGCGGGCCAACACTGCACGGCCAACGCCGAAAGCCTGGAGCGGCGCCAGAACTCTGTGAGCGCCAGCTCCAGTTTGGCGGCGTTCAGCAGATAGCTCTGGCCCACCGTGATCTGCTTGAATTCCGCGCGCACGCTCGCCATCGTCTCGGCCACCTGCGGGTCGTCGTCGGCATAGCGCCGGGCCATGTCCACGATGTCGTCCAGGTTGGCGTAGATCACGTTCTGGCCGAATTTCAGTGCCAGCGCGTGCTCGTCGTAGCCGACCGTCTCGAAGGTGGCCGGCCGCACGCCCACCTGGCCCACCCGCGCGCCCACCAGCCCCTTGACGACCGCTACCGCGCGGACGAACGGATCCATCGCCGCGGCGAAATCCGGCTCATCGGGGAAGAAGATGCCGGCGAAGTGGAACGGGATCTTGCGGCGATAGAGCGCCGACGCCATCGAGAGGTTGCCGCAATACGAGTCGGACTGGCGCGCCATGGCCGGCCCGGGCAATCCGGCCGGCTCCTTTGTGGCGTAGAGCAGCACCGGCACGCGCAGCTTCTCCGCGATCTTGGCCGCGGATCGCTCGTCGCCGAAGTCGAGCGGGCAAAGCACCAGGCCATCCACCTGTTGCTGGCGGAAGTATTCCGCAACGACCTCCGCCTCGTCCAGGTCGTGGACCGCGCCGAACGGCGTGAGCCCGGCCGCCGGGTCGGTCGTCTTCCCGTCGGGCGCGGGCTGGGGCACCACCACCCGTTCTACGCCGGGCAGGGCGCTCAACGCCCGCAAGCTATCCTCGCGCATTTTCGCGGTCCACGCGGTCCACTGAAAGCGATAGGATGGCACGAAGCCGAGACGCACAGAGATAGACATAAGTGTTTTTATCCTTTCTCGGGCCAATGGCGAAATCGTTTTTGAAATCCGGCAAAGTCATTCTGCCGGCCGCTGCTCGTTGCGCCATAACCGGTCTTGAGTGCGCCCACTTCCATGCTCAGAGCGTGGGAGAAGATCAGGGCTCGGTCGGGGCGGGAGAGGCGGCCGGCGAAGCATCGGCGGCCGGCCCGGCCTCGGCTTCGGCCGCGGGCCGGGTTTTCGGCGCAAAGCGCAGCGCGTCGCGCAGTCGCTCGACCGACACCTTGTTGGCTTTGCCGCAATGGGGACACAATAGCAGCGCGTGTCTTTGCCCCTGGTGCGCCTCCAGTGCGGCCTGGATGGCGTCGGCAGTGGGCGTGAAGCGACGATAGCATTTGGCGCAAGTGATGGCGGTCATGACGATACCTCTTCTGTGCCGGTGCAGGACGGCGGTTCCCCGAAGCGCGCGATCAGCGCCTGGAAGTCGGCATCCTGGCCCAGGATCTGCCAGTCCAGGACGCTGGTCACCTGCGTGTCCACCACCCCCGGCACCGTGCGGATCCAGCTCATGGTGTAGCCGGTCAAGGCGGCCGTGCGCCGGCCGAGCAGCAGGAGCATCAGGTCGGCCTCGGTGGAGTGAAAGAGCTTGACCACCCACACGACCTGGACTTCCTTGTGTCTGGGCAATTCGATCAGCGCGCGGTACACCTCGCGATCCCGGCCCGGCTGGGTCTTCACCTCCACGGTGGCGGCCGCGCGGCGGTCCCAGATCGTGTTTTGGGCCGCGATGTCGCGGATGGCGTCGGCGCAGACGACGCCGTCGAATGCCAGCCGGGCCGCGGTGCCGCGCACGCCGGGGACGGTGCGGATGACATCTACCAGGAAATCGTCGAAGCGGAGCAGGTCGTGGACCAGGCACACCACCCGCAGGTCGGCGCGCTCCCGCATCCAGTTGAGCCATAGGGGCGTGACGCAGCGATCGGCGACCTTGGCCAGATTTTCCAAAAGCCCTTCGCGCGCCTGTTCATCCTGCCCGGCGTAAATGTCTATGTCTATAACGGCCAGCGTCGGTTGCATGATACGACTCCTATCGTTATGCCCGGCTCGCAGCAACCCGCCGCGCGGCAACTATCTTAGCACGGTTCTGGCGCGAAGACAAAGTTGCCGTTTCTGCCGCGCGGCTCGACCTTTTGCGGCCTCTGGCCCAAAGGATGGTATAATAAAGCCCGCCGAGCGGGGGGATGGTTCGGCGCGCGCATGGCCATGATCCCGTGCGCGACACCGTCGCATGGCACGCTAGAGAGAGACGCATATGGACTTGACGCAACTGAGCCAGATGGTCGCCTGGCTGGATGAAGAGCATCGCCGCGATCGCGAGGAAATCGCCCGACTCGATCAGCGCCTGCAGAGCATGACCATCGAGAACCAGGAACAGGCGCGGCGGATCCAGGATCTGGAGGGTCGCCTGGCCAGCACGCAGGCGCAACTGACCCAGTTTGCCCAGATTCAGCAGGCGATCCAGCAATTGAAGAACGAGGTGGTCGTGCTGCTGGACAAACAGACCGAGGCGCGGCTGCAAGCGGAGCGCGAGGCAGAACGGGCGCGCATGAGCGATCGCGAAGCCTTCGCGCGCGCCGTGGCCGAGATCCGCAAGGAGCTGCTGCGGCTGGGCCGGATCGAAGAGGATCTGATCGCGCGGCAGGCCGAAGATCAGCGCCTCGGCGAAATGCTGTTGGCCCTGCGCCAGTCGGTCAGCAACTTCAGCAAAGACCTGGACGATCGCACCCGCACCCTGCCCTACATGGTGGAGCAGCGCGCCCAGGACAACAAGCGCATTGCCCAGCTTCAGGCCGAGCACGTCGAGCTGATGAAGCGCACCGATGCGCTGGCCGCCAAATCGCCCGCGCTGGAAGAGCGGATCGGCCGGCTCGAGCGCGAATTGCAGAAGATCCTGCCGATCTCCGACCAGTTGCGCGCCGAACAGCAAGCCTTTATCGAAGCCCAGCGCGTGGCCGATGTGGAGCGCACCCGCCAGATGGCGGCCTGGGAGGCCGAGTTCCTGCAACAGCGCGAGCTCATCGAGAAACAGGTCGTGCGCATGCGCGAGTTCGCGGCCCAGTACGAGGCGGCCGGCCGCGCGCTCAAGGCCCTGGAAGAGTTTCAGGCCACCATCCTGCGCGACCAGAAGCAGGTGAGCGAACTGCAACGGCTGGCCGAAGAACGCCAGCGCAAAGAGCTGGCCGAATGGCAGGCCGAAAACGAGCAGCGCTGGAAGAAAGAGACGCTGCGTTGGGACTACAACCTGCAAGAGCAGCAGAAGATCAACCAGAAGTTCGCCGATCGCTTCCCGCCGCTCGAAAAGGCCATCGTGCTCCTGCAAAAAGAGATCGAGGCGCTCTGGAAGCTGCACGAGCGACTGGGCGCCCAGCAGTTGCAAGAGGCGCAACGCCTGTTGGACCTGGTCGGCCAGGCCCTGGAAGAACGCCCGAAGCCCGAAGGGCGCTGAGAGGTTCGGTTCATGCGCGTCATCGGCACCGCCGGCCATGTAGATCACGGCAAATCCACCCTGGTCTTGGCCCTCACGGGCATTGATCCGGATCGCTTGCGCGAAGAGAAAGAGCGCCAGATGACCATTGACCTGGGCTTCGCCTGGCTCACGTTGCCGGGCGGCGAGTCGGTCGGGGTCATTGATGTGCCGGGGCACATTGACTTCATCAAGAACATGTTGGCCGGCATCGGCGGTATCGACGCGGCCCTGTTTGTCGTGGCGGCCGACGAAGGGGTGATGCCGCAGACGCGCGAGCATCTGGCGATCCTCGACCTGCTCCAGGTGCCGGCCGGCGTGGTGGCATTGACCAAGGTGGACGCGGTGACGGAGGAGGGTTGGCTCGAGCTGGTCGAGGCAGACGTGCGGGCGGTACTGGAGGGCACATGCCTCGGCCGCGCGCCGATCATTCCCGTTTCGGCCCGCACCGGCTTCGGCCTGGATGCGCTCAAACAGGCGCTCGCAGACGTGCTCGCCACAGTGCCCCCGCGCCGCGACCGGGGACAGCCGCGGCTGCCGATAGACCGCGCCTTCACCGTCGCCGGCTTCGGCACCGTGGTGACCGGCACGTTGGCCGACGGCGTGTTCGCGATCGGCGACGAGGTGGAGATCGTGCCCGGCCACCTGAGGGCGCGCATTCGCAGCCTGCAATCGCACAAGCGACCGGTCGAGATGGGCTTGCCCGGCTCCCGGCTGGCGATCAACCTGACCGGCGTCCACCCCGACCAGTTGCGCCGCGGCATGGTCGTGGCCCGGCCCGGCGCCCTGCAGCCGACGACCCTGCTCGATGTGCGCCTGCGCGTGGTCGCGGCCGATTCACCGCTGACCGGCGTGGCGCTGGCGCCGTTGCGCCACAATCAGGCGGTGGATTTCTTCTGCGGCGCGGCCGAGACGGCCGCCCGCGTGCGCCTGCTCGACGCCGAACAGCTTGCCCCGGGCGCCACCGGCTGGGCCCAGTTGCGCCTGGAATCGCCGGTAGCGGTCGTGGCCGGCGACCGCTTCATCATCCGACAACCCTCGCCGAGCATGACGATCGGAGGCGGGGTGATCGTCAACCCCTACCCGCGGCGGCGCTGGCGTCGGTTTCAGCCCGACGTGCTCGCACAACTGGAGACGCTGGCGCGCGGCACGCCCGAAGACCTGGTGTTGCACGCCCTCACGTCGGCCGAGCTGTCGCCCCTCAGGACGGTGGTCGAGCGCAGCGGACTGGATGCGGCCACGGCCGAACGCACCCTGGCGCGGCTGATCGCCGAAGGCCAGATCATTCCCCTGGGCGTGGTGCAACCGCCGCTGATTGCCAGCAGCGCGGCCGCGATCTCGCTCGGCGGGTGGCGAGCGCTGGCAGGCCGCATGGCCGGGGTGGTGGCCGACTACCACGCGCAGTATCCGCTGCGGCCGGGCCTGGGCCGGGAAGAGCTGAAGAGCCGATTGCAGGGCCGCGAGAAATGGCCGACGAAGCTGTTCAACGAGCTGATCGCCCGGGCCGCGGCCGAAGGCGTGCTCGAAGAGGCCGGCGACTTCGTGCGTCGGCCCGGCTTTCAGATCAGCTTTACGGCCGAACAACAGGCGCGCGTCGACGCGCTGTTGGCCGCGTTCCGGCGCCAGCCGTACACGCCCCCCTCGATGGCCGAGGCGGTCGCCCTGGCCGATGCCGAGCTCGTCAGCGCGCTGATGCACCAGGGCGTGCTCGTGCGGCTCAACGAGGATGTGCTCTTCCTGCGCGAGACCTACGAGGAGATCGTCCGCCACATCGTCGCGCACATCAAGGCGCACGGCAGTATGACCGTGGCGCAGGTGCGCGACGCGTTCAACACCAGCCGCAAGTACGCGCTGGCGATCATGGAGTATCTGGACGAGAAGAAGGTCACGCGGCGGGTGGGCGACGAGCGGGTCTTGCGCTGAGTCCCGGATCAGTCCGAGCCGACGATCTGCTCGTAGAGGGCCTGGAGCTCCTCGTCCGAGTAGAAGTGGATGATCAATTTGCCCCCGCGGCGACCGCGCGAGAGGGAGACCTTTGTGCCCAGTGCAGTACGGAACGCGTCTTCCAGGCGTCGCGTGTAGGAGATATCGGGATCGTCGGCCGTCTCCTCCTCCTGGCCGACCGCCTGGGCCGCTTCCGCCACGGCCTGCAAACGCCGCACCAGCTCTTCCGTCTGTCGCACCGTAAGGTCGCGCGCCACGACCTGTTCGGCCGCGCGCACGATGGTCTCGTCGTCATCGAGGGCCAGCAATGCGCGCGCATGCCCTTCGCTGAGTGCGCCCTCCATCAACAGCGCCTTGACGCGCTCGGGGAGGCGTTGCAGGCGCAGGATGTTGGCGACGGCCGCCCGGCTCTTGCCCACCCGATCGGCGACCTCATGTTGGCTCAGGCCGAACTCGGAGATGAGCGCCTGGTACGCGGCCGCCTCTTCCAGCGGGTTCAAGTCGGCGCGCTGGATGTTTTCCACCAGCGCCAGCTCGAGCACCTGTTGGGGCGTGGCTTCCTTCACCAGCACCGGCACGGTTTGCAGGCCGGCCAGTTGCGCGGCGCGCCACCGGCGTTCGCCCGCGATGAGCTGATAGGGCGCGCGCTCGCCGGGCCGGTTGCGGGTCACGATCAGCGGCTGGATCAGGCCGTGTTCGCGGATGGACGCGGCCAGTTCGGCAAGCGTCTCCGGCTCGATGGCGGTGCGCGGTTGCCGGGGATTGGGCACGATGTCGCCGACCGGCACTTCCAGGATGCCCGCGGACGCCGGCCCGGTCGCCAGCGCGGGGCCGCTGCCGGGGATGAGCGCGCCCAATCCCTTGCCGAGGCCGCGAGGTTGTGGGCTCATGCGCGTTCCTCCCGTGCCAACCACTCTTGCGCCAGCGCCGCATAGGCCGCGGCGCCGGCCGAATTCGGCGCATACGTCAGGATCGTCTGTCCGTAGCTGGGCGCCTCGCTCAGGCGGACGCTGCGCGGAATGACCGTCTGGAAGGTCTGCCGCGCGAAGTGCTTGCGCACTTCGTTGACCACCTGGCCGGCCAGATTGGTGCGCGGATCGTACATGGTCAACACCATGCCGCTGATGGTGAGCTGCGGGTTGAGATGCTCGCGCACCAGTTGGATGGTTTGCCACAGGCGTCCCAGACCTTCCAGGGCCAGGTATTCGCACTGGATCGGCACGATCACGCCGTTGGCCGCGGCGGTGAGCGCGTTGATGGTGAGCAGGCCGAGGCTGGGCGGACAGTCAATCAGCACGTAGTCGTAGTGCGACGCGATGGGGGCCAAGGCCTTGCGCAGGAGATGCTCGCGCGCCAGCATAGAGACCATCTCGACTTCCGCGCCGGCCAGGGCCGGCGCGCTGGGCGCCAGGTCGAGCCGCGGCAGGTGCGTCCCGATGATCACATCGGCCAGGGGCGCCCGGCCGATCAGCGCATCGTAGACCGAGTGCGTCAGGCCGGTGGCGTCTATTCCCAGGCTGCTGGTGGCGTTGGCCTGCGGATCCATGTCGACCAACAAGATCGTTCGACCGACATGCGAGAGATAGGCCGCCAGGTTCACCGCAGTCGTGGTCTTGCCCACGCCCCCCTTTTGATTGGCAAAAGCGTAGATGCGCGTCACAGCTCCCTCGGCTGCTACTCCTCAGGCGTTACACGGTTGCCGCTTCGGCTTCGGCCGCCAGCCAGGCGTCCACCTCGGCCCGCCACGGAATGCGCGCCATGCCGATCCCTTCGACCGACATGGAGGCGACGATGTTGGCGAACCGCGCGGCGGCCAGCGGGTCGCCTGTCTCAAAGAGACGGATCAGGAATGCCGTCGCGAAGACGTCGCCGGCGCCGGTCGGATCCACCTGGTGGGTGGGCCGGGGCGCGATGGGATAGCTTTCGCCGCAACGATAGACGGTGGCGCCGTGCCAGCCGTCGGTGACGACCAGCAGTTTGGCCCGACACGCCAGGTCGGCGATCTGGCCGTCGTCGCCGCCCACGTCTTCGCGGCTCAAGATGACGACATCCACGTGCGGCAGAAAATCGGCCTTGTTTTCCCACGGTGCGGGGCTGACGTGCCCCTGGCCGTTCCAGCGGCGCATCCAGCCCTGCGGCGTGACGCCCACCAGCGCGTTCGGGAAGACGGTGGCCCAATCTGCCGGCACCTCGCGCGCCACCGGCCCCAATAGCACGATCGGCACATTGGCCCACGCGGCCGGCAGGTCGGCCGGCCGGACGGGTTCGGCCCACGCCTCGATCACCTGGGTGCGTTCCCCGCGCTCGCCGTGATAGATGTTGATGAAAGTGGTGCTCACCGCCGACGGCACCAGATGGATGGCGATGCCGTCCAACACGGCGTCGGGCGACGCGGCGATGATCCCGACCCCGTTGGCCGAAGGGACGATGCGGAGCCCCTCGGTCGTCGCACGGGTGAGGATGCCGGGCCGATAGCCCAGGCGGTGGGCCGTCACGGCGGCGTAAGACACCGTGCCGCCCAGGCGAAAGCCGTCCGGAGTGCGGTCGTGAGTAATATGGCCGATCACTAAAAAGTCAATGGACAACGAGACCTCGCAAGGTAGAAGATCTAAAACGCGATTATTGTAACACACTCCGCGCGCAGGGTCAACGAAAACGCCGGTCCTTTGTGGGACCGGCGTTCGTGGCGGGAGCAAACTCGCTTACTCTTTCTTGAGCACGATGGTCACCTTCCGGTGGTCCCCCTCGCCGACGCTTTGGGTGAAGACCTTCGGGTGATTGCGCAGGGCCAGATGGATGATCCGGCGCTCGGCCGGGGGCATCGGCTCCAGGATGACGGTGCGGCCCGATTGCACGGCCTGTTCGGCCATGCGCAGGCCCAGCTTACGCAACGATTCGGCGCGCCTGGCGCGATAGCCGTTGACGTCCACGATGAAGTGGCTGCGGGCGTGGCTGCGCTGGTTCACGGCCAGCCGGGTGATGAACTCCAGGGCCGAGAGCACTTCGTTTTGCCGGCCGATCAGCACGCCCAGATCATCGCCGACGATGTTGAGCACCGGCACCCGGTCGCCCTCTTCGGCCTCGGCCGGGCTTTGCATCCCGATCTCCACTTTGGCCTGCAATCCGGCCCGGCTGAGGAACCCGATCAGGAACTCGCGGCCCAGTTCGACCGCCACGCGTTCCTTTTCGCTCAAACCGGTGGCCGTCGGCGCGGCCGGCGCGGCCTTGGCCGGCTCCGGCCTGGCGGGAGCGGTGGTGCGGGCGGGTGCCGCGCCGGGTTCGGCCCGACCGGCCGGTGGCGTGGCGGGCTTGGGGGCTTCCGGCCGGCCGGTGGCAGCCGGCCGGGGTTCCTCCGGCCGCGGTGCAGGCTTCGGCTCGGCGCGGGCCGGCCGTTCCTCGCGGGTCGGCGGTTCCGGCCGGACGACGGTGAGGCGCACGATGGCATCTTCCGCGCCGATGCCCAGCACCCCGCGACTGCCCGGCCGGATCACCTCGACTTCCACATCCTGTCGGGAAACCTGCAGCGCCGCCAGGCCGGCATTGATGGCCGCCTCGATGGTCTTGCCGCGGAATTCTCCGCCTTTTTCTCCTGTCATGTGACTGCTTCCTTCGTTTCTACGACACTCCTCAGCGCCGCCGGCGGTTGCGCTTGACCGGCTTCTCCACGGCCGGCGCGCCAGGCTCTGGATCGGCCGCGACCGCAGCAGGTACACTCTTGCGTTCCTGCGGAAGCGATTTCCTGAGCGGCGCAAACCAATCGGTCAGTCCGCCCCATCCCGAGACGAAATACTGCTGGACGATGCTCAAGATGTTCGTGGCGGTCCAGTAAAGCGTCAGGCCGGCCGGCAGGCCCAGGGTGATGTAGCCGAACATGATCGGCATGAAGAACATCATCTGGTTCATCATCTGGGTTTGGGCGTCCTGGCTGCTTTGCCCGGTCTTGGCGTTCTTGGGCGGCTGCGCCATCTTCTGCAGCGCCAGCTGCGTCACCAACATGATGATCGGAAGGCTGGCATAGGCGAACAGCTTGCCCCAATCGCGCGCGGCGAAGCTCTCGCCGATCCAGCTCGTGCCCACGGCCAGCGTGGGATAGAACAGATCGGGGATCCACAGGAAGATGCGCTGGCCGGCCGGGATCAGATCGGTGCTGGCGACGGCGTAGAGCGCCTGGTAGAGCGCCCACAAGATCGGGAGCTGGATCAGTAACGGCAGACAGCCGCCCATCGGGTTGACGCCGGCCTCTTTGTAGAGCTTCATCTGCTCTTCGGCCAGCTTCTGGCGGTCCTTGCCGTACTTCTCCTGGAGCTCCTTCATCTTGGGCTGCAGATCCTGCATCGCCTTCGTGGATTGCAGTTGCTTGCGGGTAAGCGGGAGCGTGACCAGCTTGAGGACGATGGTGATGATGATGATGGCCCAACCCAGGCTATGCCCCAGGCCGACGTTGGAGATCGCCGCGCTCAACCAGACCAGGATCTTGGCGATGGGGTAGACGAAGATCGCCTCCCACCAGCCGGGCGGCGCATCCAGATTGACCGGTCCCCGCGGCACGCCGCAGCCGGCCAGGACGATCGCCGCGACCAGCAAGACCGACACCAAAAGCACGGTGCGGAGTCGTTTGTTCACGCTAGAAAATACTCCTTGACATACAATATGACGTTACGGCACCGGGTCGAAGCCGCCGGGGTTGAACGGGTGACAGCGGGCGATGCGGCGGATGCCCAACCAGCCGCCCCGCAACACGCCGTATTTCTCGACCGCCTGATAGGTGTATTCGGAGCAGCTCGGATAGAAGCGGCACGACGGCGGGAGGCCGGGCGAGATCCATTTGCGATAGAAGCGAATCGCGGCCAAGACAACTTGTTTCACGGCGCTCCTGTTGCCCCCTCTGTTTCAATCAACGCGCCGGCCTGATGCAAGAGATGTACGCAGGCCGCCTGCACCTCGGCGAACTCCGCCGATTTGACGGCCGGCCGGGCCACCCACACGAGATCCCACCCCGGCGCCACCAGATCCCACAGCAGACGGACGGCCTCTCGCATTCGCCGGCGCACCCGGTTGCGCTCTACCGCCTTGCCGAGGCGCCGGCTCACCGCGAACCCACAGCGACTGAACGGGAGATCGTTGGGAAGCAGGCAAAGCACCAAGAGACGATGCGTGTAACTGGTTCCTGTTTGTCGCACCAGCCGGAATCGCCCCTTGTCGGTCAAACGATACCGGCGTTTCACCAGCACCCCATCTCGCGCGGCGTCGTAGATGCCAGCCTCAGACGGTCAACCGCTTGCGGCCCTTTGCCCGTCGGGCCTTGAGAACATTCCGGCCGCCGGTGGTGCTCATGCGCGCAAAGAAGCCGTGCACCCGGCTGCGCCGGCGGTTCTTGGGTTGATAAGTCCGTTTGGTTGACATGGTGTTCGCACTCCTCCGTACCTGATTGTATCCTGCCAGAGACACAAAAAGCAGGCGAGACGCACGAGCAGGTCTCACCCGCCAAATCAAACTCATTATACCCGTTAAAGGGATGCTATGTCAAATCACAAGCGCACCCCGCACACACCTTTCACTTTTTACGTTTTACGTTTCACGTTTTACGTCTCACGAAGCCGAGCAACCCGACCAGGATCGTGCCGGCGCCGACGATCTGGAGCACGCGCGGGATGCCGATCGCGTCGGCCAGGCCGCCGAAGGCCAGCATGGGCAGGATGCCGACCAGGTTGGCGAGCATGAATTGCACCGAGAGCACCCGGCCGCGGATGTGGGCCGGCGAATCCTGCTGTACCCTGGTTTGCGCCAGGATGTTGGCGGCCGAGAGGCAAAACCCGAGCAGGCCGGCCAGCGCCATCGTGGCGCTCGTCAGGCTGATGAACGCCTCGGGCACCACCTCCAGGATGGGGCGCATGAAGCGATGATAGTCCAGGCTCAGGCCGCCCATCTGGAAGAACGCCAGGCCGGCCACGATCAGGCCGAGGTTGCCATACGCCACGTGGCGAAACAGGTAGCCCCAGCGGCCGATCACGGCCGTGGCGACCAGCATGCCCACCCCGGCCGGCGCGAAGACCAGCACCGCGTTTTCGGCCCCCATGCCCAGCACGCGAGCCGCGTAGCCGGGCGCCAGCATGGCCATGATCATCACCAGGGTGTTGATGGTGATCAGTTGCACCATCGCGGCCTTGATCGCCCCCTGCGTGCCGATAAAGCCGATCCCCTCGCGGAAATCCTCCCACACTCGCCGCCAGGGCACCGTTCCGACGGTCACCGGCCGGCCGGCCACACGGTCGGTGGGCAGGAGCGCCACCAGCAGCGTGGCCCCCAGATACATGGCGCCGATGGCCACGAGCCCGCCCACCGTGCCCATGATCCGCACGAAGATCGGGCCGAGGATCACCAGGCCGGCCATCTGCGAGAGGACCATGGTCAGCGAGAAGAGGGAGTTGGCCGTCAACAAACGCGCTTCGCCCACCAGCAAGGGCAACATGGCCGCCTCGGCCGGCGCGAAGAACTGGCTCAAGGTGGACATCAGAAACGTGAGCGCGTAGATGGCCATCAGCCGCCAGCCGCCCACCAGCCAGGCCAGCGGCAGCAGATAGCTCAGCGCGATCAGCGTGCGGCTCAGGTTGGAGGTGACCAGCACCCATTTTTTGGGCACGCTATCGGCCACCACGCCGGCCAGCGGGCTGAAGAGCACCCCGGGCAAGGTGAAGGCCAGGATGGTGATGCCGATCTGGACCGTCGAGCCGGTGAGCTGCTCGATCAGGATCAACTGGATGAAGTTGATCGCGTTTTGGCCGATCTGCGCGAGCCATTGCGCGGCCCACAGCGCGCGGAAATGGCGATTGGCCAGCACCGGCCGGAAGCCGCGGCCGACGGGGCTGGATGGATCGGCCGGGGGCGTCATTGGGGCATCCCTGCCATATCGGGGGCGGTCGGCTCGCCGCGCCGCACCAGCGCCTTCACCTGGCGCACGAACTGACTGCGCGGCAACAGGACGCGGCGAGCGCATTTGCAACAGCGGATGCCGATGTCCGCGCCGAGGCGCACGACCTCCCACTCGCTGTTGCCGCAGGGGTGGGGCTTGCGCATGCGCACGATGTCGCCGAGGCGGATGTCGTCGTACATGGGTTAGTCCCGGTCGCCAGAGGAGGCCGATTCGGCCAGCGCGGCCAGAAGCTCGGCGCCGTACTCTTCCAGCTTCCACGGGCCGAGGATGCCGAGCCCGGCCAGCGCCTCGAGGTCGGCGGGGCAGGCGCGCGCGATGGCGAGCAGGGCCTCGTTGTTCATGATGATGTCCGGATCCACCCCGCGTTCGGCCGCGCGGCGGGCCCGCCAGGCGCGCAGGCGGTCGTAGCGAATATTGACGATCGGATCGGGCCGGCCGTTGCTGTTGTGGCGCCGCGGGGGCGGTTGCGGCGCGGGCGCCTGGCGGCCGCGCGCGATGGCGGCCAGGATCGCCGGGCCGAAGCGCTCGACCAGGCGCGGGGGCAAGCCCAGGTCGGCCGGCCGCGTCGGCTGGCGCTGGCTGAGCTCGGCGAGCACCTGGTCGGTCACGATTTTGAAGGGCGGTTGATTCAGCGCGCGGGCCTGTTGATCACGCCACAGGTAGAGCTCGCGGAAGACGGCCAGCTCGGCGGGCCGCAGATCGCGCACGACCTTGCTGCGCCAGAAGCCCTCGGGGTCGTAGGGCTTCTCGGTGTATTCCAGATCGGGCAAGCCGGCGAACGCCTCTTGCGCCTCGCGCCAGCGCCGCCGGCGTTGCAGCTCGTCGGCCAGCAGATCGCGCAGCGGCAACAGGTAATGGCTGTCGAGCCGCGCGTAGCTGAGCTGTTGGGGGGTGAGGGGCCGATGCCCCCAGTCGGTCAGTTGCATCCGCTTGTCGAGCTCGACGCCGAAGCTTTCGCGCAACAATGCGGCCAATCCCACGCTGCGCCGGCCCAGGATGCGCGCGGCGACCAGCGTGTCGAAGACGTTCGCGAAGTGGAAGCCGAAATCCCGCTTGAGCAACAGGATGTCGTTCTCGGCCGCGTGAAAGACCTTTTCGATCTGCGCATCCGCCATGAACGGAGCCAGCGGTTGCAGGTCGGGGATCCGCAACGGATCGAGCAGGTAATCGGTTTGTGCGGTGCTCACCTGGATCAGACATACCTTGTGAAAATAGCGATACAGGCTATCCGATTCGGTGTCCAGCGCCAGGCGCTTTGCGCTGGCCACGGCGGCCAGAAACGCCTCGAAGGCGGCCGGCGTGTCTACCAATACCGGCGCCGGCAGGCGCGCCGGGTCTTCGGCTTTCTGAGTTGGATTCTGGATGCCGATGGCCGGCCGATCCATGTGGTGACGTCTCCCTCGCAATGGCGTTGCAATCGAGCGCTGCGCTCGTGAGCAGATATTATCCTACGGGTTTAGCTGCTTGTCAAAGTTGCTGTTTGTGTCTCATCTGTGATGCACTCTACGAGTAAGAGGGGATGATTTTGACAAAGAGGCTTCGGCCTGCTACAATGCGAACCTGTTATGGCCCGAAAAAGGACTCGAGATGGCTTTGGGGCCCGAGTTGCTTCTGTCAGCCAGGGTCGCCGTCTCGGACGTGATTTGCCTGCCGACATTCGCATACGATGGTGTGTCAACGATGCGGCTCGAGATCTCTTCTGTTGCCGGCCAGGAGAGGTCCAGCCGCTCGTTTCATGATACTCACATTTCATTTGCAGGGAGGAAGCGTACAATCACATGTATCAGATGAATTTGACGGCCTTCGAGCAGACCGCGATCTACGGTGTGCTCGTGGTAGCCATCTTGAGCCTGCTTTATGCCTGGTGGCTACGTCGCAACGTGATGGCCGAAGACAAGGGATCGGAAGCGATGATCCGCATCTGGACGGCCATCAAGGATGGCGCCGATGCGTATCTCACCCAACAGCTCCGCACGATCCTTCCCTTCATCGGCGCTCTGATCTTCGTGCTCTTCTTCAGCGTATGGATCGCCCCGCCCAGCCCGGCGGCCCAGCAGATGTTCGGCGATAACGCGCGCCTGGTGATCGCGATCGGCCGCGCGGCTGCTTTCATCCTGGGTGCTTCTTTCTCGCTGATGGTCGGCCAACTGGGCATGCGCATGGCCGTCCAGGGCAACATTCGGGTGGCCTCGGCTTCGATGCGCACGTTGGGCGATGCGCTGCGGATCGCTTATCGCTCGGGCACGATCACCGGCATGTTGACGGATGGCCTGGGGCTGCTCGGCGGCACGACGATCTTCATCATCTTCGGCGAGGCGGCGCCGGACGCGCTGTTGGGCTTCGGCTTCGGCGGCACGCTGCTGGCGCTCTTCATGCGCGTGGGCGGCGGCATCTACACCAAGGCGGCCGATGTGGGCGCCGACCTGGTGGGCAAGGTGGAAGAGGGCCTGGAGGAAGATGACCCGCGCAACGCGGCCGTGATCGCCGATCAGGTCGGCGACAACGTGGGCGATTGCGCCGGTATGGCGGCCGACATCTTCGAGTCCTACGAAGTCACCATCGTTTCCGCGCTGATCCTGGGCCTGGCCCTGGTGACTCTCACCGGCCAGCTCTACTGGATCATCTTCCCGCTGATCGTGCGCGCGATCGGCGTCATCAGCTCGATCATCGGTACCTTCTCCGTGCCGATCTGGGAACGGACCGTGGCCAAGGGCGATGCCTGGCACGCCATGGAGATCGCCTACGAGGTTTCCTCGGTCATCACGATCAGCCTCTCCTTCTTGCTGGCTTATGCCTATGTCCATGCCCGGAACACGGCGGCCATTGCAGCCGGCGCCAATCCGCAGGTCCTGGGCTACTGGTGGCAACCCGCCACCATGGTGGCGGCGGGCGTGATCTTCAACGTGATCGTGAACCGCGTGACCGCCCACTTCACCGGCACCGAGAATCCGCCCGTGCAGGAGATCGCCAAGAGCACCCGCTTCGGCCCGGCGACCACCATCCTGAGCGGCCTGGCGGAAGGCTACGAGTCGAGCTTCTGGTCGGTCCTGTTGATCGCGGCTGCGATCATGATCTCGGTCCTGGTCTACAGCGGCCAGGGCGCGCAGTACATCATCTACGGCGTGGCGTTGATCGGCATCGGCTGGTTGACGCATGCCGGCAACCTGGTCTCCATGGACTCCTTCGGTCCCATCTCCGACAACGCGAACGGCATCGGCGAGATGGCTTCGATGCCCGCCAGCGCGCGCAAGATCATGACCGATCTGGACGCGGTCGGCAACACGACCAAGGCCATCACGAAGGGCGTGGCGATCGGCTCGGCCGTGATCGCGGCCGTGGCGCTTTACGGTTCGTTCATCACCGACATCAATGTGGTGCTCCGCGAGCTGGGCGCGAAGCCGCTGGAGTTCATCAACATCGCCGATCCGCGCGTCTTTATCGGCCTGCTGATCGGCGGCGGCATCCCGCTCTTGTTCGGCTCGATGCTGGTGAAGGCGGTGGCGCGCGCGGCCAACGGCATGGTGGCGGTTGTCCGCAAGCAGTTCGATGTGCCGGGCGTGCGCGAGGGCAAGCGGCTGCCCGACTATCGCCAGGCGGTGGCCATCTCGACCGAGGCGGCTCAGCGCGAGCTGTTGCCCGTGGGCGTCCTGGTCGTCCTGATCCCCATCGTCGTCGGCTTTGCGCTGAAGGCCGAGGCGTTGGGCGGCTTCCTGGCCGGCGTCATCCTCTCCGGCCAACTGCTGGCGGTCTTCATGTCGAACACCGGCGGCGCGTGGGATAACGCCAAGAAGCTGGTGGAAGAGGGCCTGTACGGCGGCAAGGGTTCGGACGCGCATAAGGCGAGCGTGGTCGGCGACACGGTCGGCGATCCGCTGAAGGACACGGCCGGCCCGGCCTTGAACCCGCTGATCAAGGTCATCAATCTGATCAGTCTGATCATCGCGCCGATCGTCGTGGCGCATCCCAACATCGGCGTCATCGGCTGGGTGTTGATCGTGGCGTGTCTGGCGGCGATGATCTGGGCACTGCTGCGCAGCAAGACGCCGGCGCAATACGCCATTGATGCGACCGCGGAGGCGAAGTAGGAGGCGTCGCGCGAGTCGGCGTCGCGCGGGGCGATTGCAATCGCGTCTAACGGGCGTGCGGCGCCGCGACACCCGCCTGCGCGGGTGTGGGCCGTCGGCGTCGTGCGGGGGCGATTGCAATCGCGTCTAGGGGGCGTGCGGCGCCGCGACACCCGCCTGCGCGGGTGTGGGCCGTCGGTGTCGCGCGGGGGCGATTGCAATCGCGTCTAAGGGGCGTGCGGCGCCCGACACCCACCTGCGCGGGTGTGGGCCGTCGGCGTCGGCCGACGGCCAGCCGCAGGCTCCTTAGCAGCGACCTCGGTCGCCAAAAATCCGCGACTCGCGTTACCTCGGTCGCCTTGACAAACCCGCCAGGAGACGGTACAAAGAGAGCGACGCACAATGTGCGCCGCTCTCTTTTTTTGTTTCATCCCTGGAAGGAGGCCCTGTGTCCACCAGCCGACGCATCACCGCTTACACCCACGATCCGCTCTTTGCCGAACACGATTTGCCGGGCCACCCGGAGAACGCCGGCCGGCTCGCACGGATCATGGCCGGCCTGACGCGCGAAGGGTTGCTGGAGCGCATGATGTTCATCGCGCCGCGGCCGGCCGGCTTCGACCTGCTGGCGCGCGTGCACGATCCCGGCTACGTGCGCGAGCTGATGGCGTTCGCCAATCGGGGCGGTGGCTACCTGGATCCCGATACCTATGTGCGGCCGGCCAGCTTTCGGGCGGCCGATCTGGCCGCGGGCGGTGTGGCCGAACTGGTGCGCGCGGTGGTGGCCGGCCGCGCGCATAATGCCATCGCCCTGGTGCGGCCGCCGGGCCATCACGCCACACGGGACGCCGGGATGGGCTTCTGTCTGCTCAACAACGTGGCGGTGGCCGCGCGGACGGCCCTCGACGAGTGCGGCCTGACGCGCATCTTGATCGTGGACTGGGATGTCCATCATGGCAACGGCACGCAGGATATCTTCTACGATTCGGATGGGGTGCTCTTCTTCTCCACGCACCAGTATCCCTATTATCCGGGGACGGGCGGCTTGCAGGAGGTGGGCGCGGGAGCCGGGCGCGGCTACACGGTCAACGTGCCGCTGCCGGCCGGGATCGGCGATGCGGGCTTCCGGCGCATCTACGCAGAGGTGCTGACGCCGCTGGCCGAGCGCTTCCGGCCCGAGCTGATCCTGGTCTCGGCCGGCTTCGATGCGCACTGGGACGATCCGCTGGCGGGCCTGCGCCTGTCGCTTGCCGGCTACCGGCAACTGGCGGAAACGGTTGTCGGCCTGGCCGAGCGCCTGTGCGACGGCCGGCTGGTCGTCACTCTGGAGGGGGGATACAATCTGGACGTGCTGACGGCCGGCGTGGCCGATCTGTGCCGGGCGCTGTTGGGCGACGAGCGGCCGGGCGTCGATCCGTTGGGGCCGTGTCCCTGGTCGGAGCGGCCGGTGGACGACGTCGTTCGCTCGGTGCGCCAGACCCACCATCTGTTCTAAAACAAAGTGCCTGGCGCTTTGGGAAGCGCCAGGCACTTGTCGGTTAGATCTTCCAAGAAGGATCAGTCCGCCGTCTCTCGGTCCTCGTTGATGAGATACTTCGCGGCTACGGTTGCGAGGGAACAGGCGGCCGGCCGGCCGGCGCGCAATTGCCGCAGCGCCTCCAGGTCCGACGCCCAGACGATATCCCCGGGCGCCAGCAGGCAAACCCGCCCCGGCGCATACTCGGTGTAGAGGTGGCCG
>Ga0209162_1001849_pt1 | contig 19742 bp, 15 predicted proteins | sample YNPNPMetaG_FD_187121 | JGI IMG/M metagenome (GOLD analysis project Ga0209162, IMG submission 187121) | Anoxygenic and chlorotrophic microbial mat microbial communities from Yellowstone National Park, USA - YNP NP MetaG (SPAdes) (version 2) ... | reverse complement strand
TTCTGGCGAAGCAATCTCCCACTTATCAGGCCAGATTGACCGCTTGGGGATTGCTTCGTCGCAAAGAACGCTCCTCGCAATGACATACCCAACAGTTTTGATGCAAGACTGAACAGTTACGAAATTCTTCCTTATTTTTGGAGGTGCCTATGGAAAAACTCGTCAAACTTGTTGCTCAAAAGACTGGTCTCTCTGAGGAGATGGCCAGGATGGCTGTTGAACTTGTCCTTGACTATCTCAAGAAAGAATTGCCGGCACCGGTCGGTCAGCAGATTGACGTATTTTTGAAAAACGAAAAGACAATTGCCGCGGCCGCTGACGTGGTCGGCGACTTGCTCGGGAAATCCAAAAAGACATCGAGCAAGAAGGGATGAAGTGATAATCAAGAAGACTTGCCCCGCTAATATGGCAAGTCTTTTTTCCTCTACCGTACAAACCCAAAACCCGAACGCGGATGACGCGGATTTGGCAGATTTGTTCACAAAGAACATCGGCGTCATCCGCACCATCAGCGAAATCCGCGATGTAACTATTCAGGCTGTCATTGCGAGGGCGTTCTCTGCCCGAAGCAATCTCGTCTTGAACAGGAAAAACCATGCTTTGGGAGACTGCTTCACTCGCAAAAAGCGCTCGTTCGCAGTGACACCCCTGTTTCGAGTGGATGGCTGAATAGTTACTCCGCGATAAAAAAGCGAGTTCAAGGCAATCTGTACGGTAGCAAAGTCTTTTTAGAGGGGGAGACGACGTTTAATGGCTGCCAGGAATGCCCCGGCTTCGGGGACGCGCAGCAGAATCAGCGTCAGACCGTAAATGGCTGCTCCAAGCGCTACTCCGCCCAGGGTGGTGAGTGCGGCGGGTGCAGAGGCGAGGGCCTGCTGCCACGCCACCAGCGTGGCGACCATGCTCAGGGTCCCGAGCGCAGCGGCGTTGAACGCTCTCCCAATTTCTCTCTCGGGCAATCCTTGCAAGCGCTTTCTCATCACCACAAGCAAGGTCGTGACTTCCAGACCAGTCGAAACGGAAACAGCCAGGGCCAATCCGCCATGGGGCATCCAGTCAATTTGTTCAAACAGGCGGGAGAAGGCCACACTCAAGCCAATCGAGAGGAACATGGCGGCTGCTCCCACAAAAACGGGCGTCTTTGTGTCGTGCATGGCGTAATAGGCGCGCACGAGCACTTCGAGCACGGAATGAAAGAGCAGGCCTGCCGAATACCAGATGAGCGCCCAGGCCACCATGCGGGTGGTCTCGGCGGTAAAGGCGTTGCGCTGATAGAGGAAACGGATAATCGGTGTGCTGAGGACGATCAGCCCGGCTGAAGCCGGCAGCGAGAGCAGAATCTCGGCGCGAATCACGGCGGTCAGGGTGTGACGCAATTCGTCTATTTTGCCCTGGGCAAATTGAGCCGAAAAAGCCGGCATGACTGCTGTGGCTGTCGATTGGGCAATGGCGGCCTGTGCCATGTACATCATCATAAACCCCAGCGTCAGGGCATAGACGGCGCCATCGTAACGAGAGGCGAGGAGCGTGTTGACCCACAACATGGCCTGGACGGCGGCTGCGCCAAACATGCGCGGCGCCATCAGCAGAAAGACTTCGGCCACGGCCGGGTTGCGCAGGCCCAATGTCCAGGTGTATTGCCAGCCAAGCCGCAACAGGAAGGGAGCCTGAATCAGAAACGCCAGTGCCGATCCGATGACCACGCCCCAGGCCAGGCCATGAATCCCTAGCGTGGGCGCCAGGAAAACGGCCCCTAAAATTTGCCCCAACTGGTACATGGCCGGTGCCAGCGCCGGAATCAGAAATTTTTGATGCGAATTGAGAATGCCTACCGCAATTCCGCTCAGGCTGAAGAACACGACCGAAGGAAGTTGAATCCGCAATAGTTCGATGGTGAGTGCCTGCTCGGTGGGAGAGAAGTCGCGGCCGAGGATAAACTGGACAATCGGCTTGGCCAGGGCGCCGGTCAGCAGGGCGAGGGCGGTGGTGAGCAGCAAAATCAAGTTGAAGGTGGCCGAGGCCAGTTTCCAGGCCGAGGGGCGGTCTTCACCAACCAGAAATTTGACAAATACAGGGATAAACGAGGAGACCAGAATCCCCCCTGCCAGAATGGTGACCAGTGTTTCGGAAGGGCGGTTGGCGGCGTAGAAGGCGTCCAGTTCGGTAGCGGCGTCGAAGGTAGCGCCAATGATGATTTTGGCAGCCAGGCCAATCAGTTGACCGAACAGGTACGCCAGCATGACCGTCCCGGCGGCACGGGCCAGGCGAGGGGGAGTAGAGGAAGTGTTGGAAGTCACGAGGCTGGATTATACCTTAGCGGCGCAGGTATAATGAGCAGCGATTTCTTCTTTGCGAAAGGGACTCTTGCATGTCACGTTCTTTGATTGCGTGTAACAAAATTATTCTTTCTTTGTTTTGCGCGTTCTGGCTGGCAGGATGTGTGCCCGCGCAGCCTTCTCCGACCAGTCTGCCTGATTCTGGGCCGATTGTCCAATCGGCGGGGGAGGGGTTGGATATTTATTTCACCGACCCGTCTGCTCCCCACGCTGCGGAGTTTGTGGGTGGTCCCGATGAGGCGCTGGCAGCCGCGATTGACGCTGCCCGCCTGACAGTGGATGTGGCCGTTTACAACCTCAATCTCTGGTCGATTCGCGATGCTTTGCTGGATGCCCATGCTCGCGGTGTGACCGTGCGCGTGGTGACCGATAGTGACAATCTCGATGGGCGGGAATTCCAGGACCTCATTGATGCTGGCATTCCGGTCATTGGTGACCGGCAGGAAGGCTTGATGCACAATAAATTTGTCATTATTGACCGGTATGAGGTCTGGACTGGCTCAATGAATTTCACCGCCAACGGCGCCTACGAGGACAACAATAACCTGCTCCACATCCGCTCTCGTGACCTGGCCGAGGATTACCTGGTGGAGTTTGAAGAGATGTTTTCGCAGGATATGTTCGGGCCTTACACGCTGCCGCTGACGCCTAATCCCGTGGTCAGTGTGGGGGATGCCGTCGTGGAGGTCTATTTCTCGCCGGATGACCACGCTCAGGAGCGGTTGGTGGGATTACTGGATTCTGCTCAAGAAAGTATTTATTTTCTGGCCTACTCATTTACTGCCAATCCGCTGGGAGATGCCATCCGCAGACGCGCCGCAGCGGGGGTGACGGTGGCCGGGGTGATGGAGGCCGAGCAGGTTTCCTCCAATCCTGGCACGGAGTATGATGCCTTTCTCCAGGCAGGCTTGAATGTGCTTCTCGACGGCAACGACGGTTTGATGCACCACAAAGTGATGATCATTGACGAAAGTATCGTCGTGACCGGCTCCTATAATTTTTCATCGAGTGCCGAAGAACGCAATGACGAAAATCTGCTCGTCATTCATGACCAGGATGCGGCGAGAGCCTTCATCGAGGAATTCTGGCGCGTCTACAATCGGGCGCTGCCTTGAATGAGTGGTAACTATTCAGGCTGTCATTGCGAGGGCGTTTTTTGCCCGAAGCAATCTCGTGTTGAACAGGAAAAACCATGCTTTGGGAGACTGCTTCACTCGCAAAAAGCGCTCGTTCGCCGTGACACCCCTGTTTCGAGTGGATGGCTGAATAGTTACAATGAGTGCCTGTTTCTTGACCCGCGCTTGTACGCTTTTCTGCCGCGAATGTCACGAATTCCACGAACGAGGCCCTGCAATTCCCGTTCCTTTGATAAATTCGCGACGGCTCCTCCTCCTGTTCGCTCATGAACATGCACTAAGGAGACCATCCACTTTTGTACTGTTGCGTTTTTCCCCGCTTTGGGGTAGATTCAATGTGACAAATGTTCTAGGGCAGTGAATATGCAGGAGTCAGCCATGACCGATAAATTCTTTCTTGGCAAATTCTACGATCCGGTGGCAAAGAAGGCGCTTGATCAGCCCCTGTTCTACGACCCCGATAACCTGACCACTCACGGCGTTGTGGTTGGCATGACCGGCTCCGGCAAAACTGGCCTGTGCATTGCCTTGATGGAAGAAGCGGCCCTGCAGGGTATTCCCGCCATTTTGATTGACCCCAAGGGCGATCTGACCAACCTCCTGTTACACTTTCCTGCTTTGGCGCCCCAGGACTTCCAACCCTGGCTCGACCCCGAACAGGCGCGCCGCGCCGGTAAGACGGTGGAGCAGGCTGCTGCTGAGACAGCTCTTGCCTGGCGCAACGGCTTGGCCGAGTGGGGCATCGGTCAGGAACGTTTGCTGGCGCTCAAGAACGCAGCCCATTTTGCCGTCTATACCCCTGGCTCCGACGCCGGCGTCCCGGTCAGCGTCCTTTCTTCCCTGGCCGCGCCCGGCCTGGATTGGGCTGGCAACCGCGAGGTCCTCACCGAGCGCATCGCCAGCACCGTCACCGCTTTGTTGGGACTGGTCGGCTTTGATGATGTGGACCCCCTGCGCTCCCGCGAACACATTCTTCTGGCCAACATCTTCCAGGCGGCGTGGAGTCAGAATCGCTCGCTTGACCTGACTGAACTCATCCTGCAAATCCAGACCCCACCCTTCGACAAATTGGGCGCTTTTCCGGTGGAACAATTTTTCCCCCAAAAAGACCGCACCGACCTGGCACTGCGACTCAACACCATCCTGGCGGCCCCCTCTTTTGAACTCTGGCGCATCGGTCAGCCACTCGATATTCCTGCATTGCTCTTCGCTCCCGATGGCCGTCCACGTCATTCAGTGTTCTACCTTGCCCACCTTTCTGAGACCGAGCGCATGTTCTTTGTGACGCTCCTGCTCACGGCTGTCGAAACCTGGATGCGGACGCAAGCCGGCGCCACCAGTCTGCGCGCCTTGCTCTACATGGACGAAATTTACGGCTACCTGCCGCCGCAGCGGAATCCCTCCTCGAAGCAACCGCTCCTGCGCATGTTAAAACAGGCGCGCGCCTTTGGCCTGGGTCTCTTGCTGGCGACCCAAAATCCGGTGGATGTGGATTATAAAGCCCTTTCCAATGCCGGAACGTGGTTCATTGGCAAACTCCAGACCGAGCAGGACAAGCAGCGCCTGCTCGACGGTCTCGAATCGGCGGCAGCCGGGACCCTGAACCGGGCCGCGCTCGATAAACTCATCTCCAGCCTCGGCAAGCGCGTGTTTATCATGAGCAACGTCCACGAGAAACAGCCTGTGCTCTTCCAGACGCGCTGGACGATGAATTTCCTGGCCGGGCCGCTGACGCGCGCTCAGATTCCCGCCGTGAATCGCCTGGTGGGGGCCGGGGCGGAATTGCCGTCTGCGGGTGCCCCGCTCGAGGTCGGGACGCCGCACCCTGTTCCGGAAGGGTTTGAGCCGATTCCGGACGTCGCACCGGTACCGGCTCCTGCCGTCTCCGCCCAGCCGGCGAGTTTCTCGTCGGCGGTGGGCAGCCAGACGCGGCCTCCTGTCCCGACCGGTTTTGCTGAGTTCTTCTTGCCGTTGAATCGCTCGCTTCCCAAAGCCGCAGCAGCGATGGGCAAGGCATTGCCTCCCCAGGCGGTCCAAACCGGCATCCTGTACCGCCCCGTGCTGGTTGCTTCAGCGGTGGTGCGTTTCCTGGATCGAAAATACGGGCTTGATATGGAACAGGTTCGCTCAGTGCTGGTGACCGATCTGAACCGACGGGGTGCGCTTCGCTGGGAAAATTTCGTTGCCCCTCTGCCAGAATCTACTGCTATGGACCCTGCCCCCGTGCCGCAGGCGTTGTTTGCTCCGCTCGAAGCGCCGCTTTCTGATGCCAAATCGCTTGCTGCTCTCCAGCGCGACTTTACAGATTGGGTTTATCGTACCAGCAAAGTGACGATTCGCGCCAGTGAAGCCCTGGGAGTGTATGCTACCCCCGATGTCAGCCAGGCAGAGTTTATCAAGGCTTGTGCCGAGGCGGCGCGCCAGGAGCGTGATGCAGCGGTTGCCAAGGCTGCGGCTCCTTTCGACCGGCAAATCAAGATTTTGAAAGATAAAATTGCCCGCGAAGAACGAGAACTGAAAATGGACGAGGCCGAACTCAGCCAGCGCAAGAGTGAGGAACTGGCCACCCATGCCGAAAATCTGCTCGGCTTGTTTGGTGGATCACGTTCCAGCCGCCGGCTTTCTTCTTCTCTGACCAAACGTCGCTTGACCGAACAGGCCAAAGAGGATGTACAGGAATCCATTGAGGCGCTTGAGCAATATGGCCAGGAGTTGCGCCAACTGGAGGAGGCGCGCCAGCAGGCCATCGAGCAGGCCAGTGCCCAATGGGGCGAAGTGGTCAATCAGGTCATCGAGATCCCCATTCCGGCGAAAAAATCGGATGTTTACCTCGACTTGTTTGGCATTGCGTGGATGCCTTATTATCAGGTCGAAGCCGAGGGAGAAACATTCACTCTCCCCGGCTTTGGGCTGGACTGAGAAAATTGAGATGGATTTGTCTGTCGTCTGGCTGTTTCTCTTGGTCCTTTGGTGGGGGGCGCTCCATTCTTTTTTGGCCTCCCTGATGGTGAAACAGGCCGTTTCGCGCCTGTTGGGAGAGAAAGCGACTCGTTTTTATCGCTTGGGCTATAACGTCTTTGCGGGGCTGACGTTTCTCCCCGTTTTAGCGCTCCTGTTTTCCTTGCCGGACCGGGTGCTGTATCGGGTACCGTTGCCGTGGGCAGCGCTGATGGGTCTGGGGATGTTCCTGGCTTGTGTGATACTCGTTGTGGGCGTACTCCAAACAGATGTGTGGGAATTTCTGGGCCTGAGGCAAGTGTTCAAACCGAGTCATCCTGACGCGCCCCCTGCCTCACTTGTCACGGATGGACTGTATCGGTATGTGCGTCATCCGCTCTATACGGCCGGACTGGCGTTTCTCTGGCTGATGCCGGTGATGACGGCCAATCTCCTGGCCGTTAATCTCAGCCTGACGATTTACATCTTCATCGGCGCAATTTTTGAAGAGCGCAAATTGCATCGCGAATTTGGTGAGGCATATGCCTCGTATGCCGCCCAAACGCCCATGTTTTTACCTTTTTTCGGGCGGAACAAAATGCCCAAAAAGTCGTCTGGAAAAAGATAAGAGCCCTGGCTGTTTAACTCCTCATTGCTTATGACCTACGTTGTTGTCCCTGCTCCCCGACGGTCGCCTCTGACGTATCAGATACTCGCTGCTTTTCTGCTGGGTGGCGTGTTGTTTTTGCTGGCGGCGGGCTTGCTGAGTGGAGCCATCCGCCTGCTATACGCGGGGCGCATCCTGCCCGGTATCACGGTGGCAGGCGTGAACCTGTCAAACCAGACTGTAGAGCAGGCCGCTGCGATGCTCAATGAACGCCTGACCTATCCCCGCAACGGCAAGATACTCTTCCGCTATGGGGAGGAAGTCTGGGTGGCGCGCCCGGAGGAATTGGGCATGGTCTTCGACGTGGGCGCGACGGTGGAGCGTGCCTATGGGGTGGGGCGCGGTGCTCTCTTCCCCAGCCTGGCTGGACAGATAGACGCGCTCTGGGTTGGTATGGAATTGCCGCCGGTAGTTGTTTTTGACGAACGGGTGGCCTACGGCTATCTTCAGAATCTGGCCTTGCAAATTGACCGACCGGTGCAAGAGGCTGTGCTTGCTTTGCGAGGTACAGAGGTGCTCTACACACCGGGTCAAACCGGGCGTGTTTTGGACGTGGAAGCCACCATGGAATTCCTTTCGGCCAAGATGCTGACGTTTGCAGATGGCGAAGTTCCGCTGGTGATTGACGAGCAAGTGCCTCTCATCCTTGATGCTTCGGCCCAGGCGGAGGCCTTACGTCAGGCCTTGAGCGCCCCCCTGACCTTGACTCTGCCCGATTCCCAACCCGGCGACCCCGGCCCCTGGACTCTGGAGCCGGACCTGGTGGCTGGCATCTTGCGCATTGAGCGCGTCCAGGCGGAGAGTGGCTGGCAGTACCAGGTTTCGGTGGAAAGTCAGGCGATTGAGCAGTTGCTGGAACAGATTGCTGAAGAGGTCAACCGTTCTCCCCAAAATGCTCGTTTTTACTTTGATGACTACACCCGCCAACTGGTTCTGGTTGCTTCGGCGCAGGAAGGGCGCACGCTGGATGTGGAAGCCACGCTCGAAGCCCTGGAGCAGGGTCTGCTGACGGGTCAACACACCATCCCGCTGGTGCTTCGCACCGAACCGCCTGCGGTGGGGAACGATGCCACGGCCCAGTCGTTAGGCATCACGGAATTAGTCAGCGCCGAAACGACCTACTTCCGCGGTTCCAGCCCGGCCCGTTTGCAAAATATCGAAAAAGCGGCTGCTGAGTTCTATGGCCTGTTGGTGCCGCCGTATGCCACGTTCTCCATGGCGGAGGTGCTGCGCGATATTTCGCTCGAAAATGGTTACGCAGAGGCGCTCATCATTTACAACGGCCAGACGATTACTGGCGTGGGGGGCGGCGTTTGTCAGGTGAGCACCACGCTCTTCCGCACGGCTTTCTTTGGCGGCTACCCAATCGTGGAGCGTCATGCGCACGCCTTTCGCGTTCTGTATTACGAGCAGCGCCCCGGAAGCGGCATTGACCCGGCTCTGGCAGGGCTAGATGCCACCGTTTATTTCCCCCTGGTGGATCTGAAGTTCACCAATGACCGCCCCTACTGGTTGTTGATGGAGACTTATTTCAATCGGGATGAGAGCAGTTTGACGTGGAAGTTTTATTCCACGGATGATGGCCGGCGGGTGGAATGGCATAATCTCGGCTTGCGCAACGTTGTGCCTGCTCCTGATCCGCTCTATCAGGAGACGACTGATCTCCCGCCGGGTGTCTGCAAGCAAATTGATTATGCTGCCGATGGCGCCGATGTGACCGTGACGCGCCTGGTCTATGACGCGCAAGGCAATGTATTGTTCAACGATAACATTCAAACTCACTATCAGGCCTGGCAGGCCGTTTATCAGTATGGCGCAGGCACTGAAAATCCGGCGGCTGTGTGCGGCCCGTAAAAGTGGTAAAATAGCCGTCTGTTGTTTATGGAGAAACATGTATGATTGACCAAAAACTGTTAGAAATTTTACGTTGTCCAGTTTGCATCCAGGAAAAAGATGTTCCCGTGACTCTTTTCAAAGATACCTGGCTGATTTGCCCGTCTTGTGGTCGCAAATATCCGATTGTGGACGACATCCCAGTCATGTTGGCCGAACAAGGTGACCGGTGGATGCAAACACCAGAGGCTGAGTTGCCTGTTCCACCCCCGCGAGTGAAGTGATATGCCTTTCAAACTCAGTAAAAGCACTTTCCATAAATTCAAAAAATTTTCCATTCGACGGCTTTCGCCGATTCAATGGACCGTGCTGGTACTAAGCATTTTTCTATCAGTTGGGTTGGCTGTTTTCTTGCGCGATTTTGTCGCCTGCTGGCGGCTGACGGCGTTGCCGGGAATTGCTCCGCAGTGGTGCTCCAGCAGCAATTTCAATCCAGTTGCCATCAATGAGGAAGGAACGCCCATTGCCGGCACCCCGACAGGCGACATGGGAGCGCCGGAAGTGGAACTTCCTCCGCCGTGGGACGGGGCCAGCCGCGTGACCGTCTTGTTGATTGGCCTCGATTACCGCGATTGGGAAGCGGGAATTGGCGCGCCACGCTCTGATACCATGATGTTGCTCACCCTGGACCCGCAGACAATGACAGCAGGGGTTCTTTCGGTACCGCGTGACTTGTGGGTCAACATCCCCGGCTATGGGTATAGCAAAATTAACAATGCCTATGCCTATGGCGAGGGCGACAAACTCCCTGGCGGCGGCCCCGGTCTGGCCATGAAGACCGTCGAATCCTTTCTTGGCGTCGAAATTGATTACTATGCTCAAATTGATTTCTCCACCTTTGAGCAGATGATTGATACCATTGGCGGTGTCTGCCTGGATGTGCCCGAGGAGATTCGCGTGGGGCGTACGTACGAAAATTCGCAACTGCTGGAACCAGGCTATCAGTGCCTTGATGGGAAGGCCACACTTGGGTACGCGCGGGCTCGCTATACCGAAGGCGGCGACGTTGACCGCGCCAAGCGCCAGCAACAGGTCATTCGCGCCATTATGGATAAAGTCTTCGACCCGGCGAATTTTCCTCGTTTGATGGCCAGCGTTCCCACTCTTTATGACCAACTTTCTGCCGGTATTCACACCAACATGTCGCTCAATGATGCCTTGCGTCTGGCTGTTCTTGTCAAAGACTTGCCACGCGAGAATATCAAGTGGGGCGTCATTGATTACACCATGGCCAATTTAGGCTCGGTGGTGGTCAATGGCCAGACGTTGAGCATCTTGCGCCCTTATCCTGATGCTATTCGTAACCTTGTGGATTCGATCTTTGGCGGTGGTGCCCCGATGCCGATGGCTACCGGTGATTTGACGCAAAAAATGCAGGCCGAAGCGGCGCGTGTGGCAGTGGTCAACGGGGCAGGGGTGGAGGGCCTGGCTGCTCGTGCAAGCGACTACCTGAAAGGGCAAGGGATGAACATCGTGGCGTATGGGAACACAGGCGATTATCCTGCCCCATACAATTACCCCTTCCCCAGCCGGACTGTTCTCATCGTACGGGGGGAAAGTCTATATGCCATGCAGTATATTCAATCTGTCATGGCTTTCGATACACCGTCGCAGATTATCTTTGACTATGACCCCGCCTCGTCGGTGGACCTGATTATTGCCCTGGGCAGCGATTACACACGTTTGCTGCCGTGACATACTCGATCAGACTGCAAACATTCCGGCGTTTCTGCCGGAATGTTTTGTTTTGGAGCAAGGCCCATTCTGCTTGAACCATTCTTGTTGAATTGGCTGGATTCGGCTATATTTGCCCTTATGATGTCTTCAGCAACATGGCACAAAACTGCTCTCTTTCTTATTCTCACAACGCTTTTTGCAGTTTCTTACGCCCAGTCCCCTCTTTACACTTCAAATCAGTACCAGTATTTTGTCCATGGCCTGGCGCATTGTGGAATGGGAACGCTGTCCGAAGACTGGCTGGCTTCTACGGCGGACCCCACGCCAGTTTTTAGCCTGATTGTGGAATGGGCCTGCCGTCTGAACGTCTTGCCTGTCCTTTACGTAGTCTATGCTTTTTTGATGGGCATTTATTTGTTTTCGTTGATCGGTATCGTGGAGACGGTTGTCCCCCTCAAAAAATCGCCACTTGTATTTGCCGTTTTCCTCACATTGACGTTTGTTCAGCATTCCCCGGCGTTGCGTTACTTATTGACCAACCTGGCTGGTCCCAATTGGGCCTACTTGTTTGATGGCGGAGTGGCCGGGCAGCGCTTGCTGGGACCGGTGTTTCAACCGAGTACGTTTGGAGTGTTTCTGCTCCTTTCTCTCTGGTTTTTCCTGCAAGGGAAGGTGTTTGGGGCTGTTTTGAGCGCCGTGTTTGCCGCTACCGTTCATCCTACTTACCTCCTTAGCGCTGGAGTGTTGATACTTGCCTATTTGCTTGAACTCGTTTTTTGGAAAAAACAATGGAAACAGGCTATGCTGATGGGCGCACTGGCGCTGGCGACAGTTTCCCCTATTCTGACCTATACCTGGCTGCAGTTTAGCGGCAGTGACCCCCTGCTGGCCGCGCGCGCCCGCGACATTCTTGTCAATATCCGCATCCCACATCACGCCCGTATCCAGGATTGGTTCGATGCTACCACTCTTGTCAAACTCGCCGTGGTGGTCACTGCCCTGGTGGTGATGCGCCGTCACCGCTTGTTTCTGCTGCTGGTGTTCCCCTTGAGTATCTCTCTTGTTCTGACCCTCTTACAAGTTGTCTCTGGCAATCAGGCGCTGGCGTTGATTTTTCCCTGGCGGCTTTCTTCCTGGCTGGTGCCGGTGACTGCCGCTGTGCTGATTGCTGAACTTGCTCGCTTGCTTGTCGGCTGGACGCCTGCGCACTGCGTTGCCCGCCTTCGCTTTGCTGTGATGACTGGAATTGCGTTACTTGTTTTGGCTGGCATATTTCGCACTGGCCTGGATGTGGTCGAACGATCTGAAACTCCTTCGCGTCCCCTTGCTGCTTATGTGGCTGGTCATCGTCAACCCGGCCAGGTGTATCTCATTCCCCCGAAACTTTATGATTTTCGATTGAACGCTGCTGTTCCTGTTTATGGAGATTTTTTCTCGATCCCCTACCGCGACGCGGAGGTGATCGAGTGGTATAGCCGCTTCCTGAATGCTCAGCATTTTTACGAGTCGGGCAATTGTGACCTGCTCGACGAACTGGCGGGGCAGGGGGTCACGCATGTTGTTCTGTCAAACGATTTCGCGGTGTCCTGTTCTGCGCTTTCCCTGCTCTATCACGACTCTGTGTATCGGTTGTTTGCATTGAAGCAGGCGGGCGCCAATGCTCAGCCCTGAAAGTCTGCGCTTTACTTTTGTTCTAAAATAAGCAAATATCCGCCCAAATAATTCGTACCTGTTTCTTCGTTTGTGCAGAGGGGAGGGGTCAGTCCCTCCACCGCTTCGCCGGAGGGGGGGATTTGAACGAGGTAGGTCAGGCCAGGTGACATGACGAAGTCGGCGTAACCGGCACCCAGTTCGGGTTTCAGGCCGGTGTGCAGGCGTTCCTGCCCGTTCTCCCAGGAGACCAGGATGGTCACTCCCGGCAGCGGCTGTTTGGCGGCATTGCGGACCTCGATTTGTACCAGGCCGGCGGGGAGGGTGGGGTCGCAGATCGTCTGGCGTACCACCACGTGAAAAGGTGGAGGAGTAGAGGTAAACTGGGGCGCAGGCAGCGTGGCGGTTGCGGTGGCAATGGTCGGAGAGGGGAGCGGTTGTTTCACGGCTTCGGCCAGGGTATAGAGACGGATGACGTCTTTTTGCGATGCGCCGGCAGCCAGGGCGCGCTCAGATTGTTCAAGCAAGGCAGCAACGGGGTCGGGGTCAGCAAGTAGGGAGAGACGGACGCGGGCGCGTTCCAGGTCGCCAGTGGCAGCGTAGGCAGAAGCAATCAGCAGGCGGTAGTCGTCTTTGTAATCACTGCGCAGGGCAGCCGGGGACGGGTCCACGCTGGCCCGCGGCGCCGCGACCCAGGCGATCCACAGCCCCAGCGACAGGCCCAGTAAAAGGCCCAGGAGCGGCTCCAGTTGTCTGGCAGCCTTGCGTTCCTGGGTGTCAAAGGTGGAAAAAGCCCGTCGGCGGCGAGAAAGTCTCATGGCAGATGTGCGGGGAGTGCCTGAAGGGCAGCCCAGAGCGATTCGATCTGCCGCAAGTCGGCAGGAGCATAACCGATGGAGCGAGCGTCATCGAGGGCGGCTGAAACGACTGCAGCAGGCGGCTGCGGGGAGAAGCGGCTGAGGAAGCGCGTGGCAGTTTCCAGGTCACGCTCGGCGGCGTAGACTTCTGCCACCATCAGGACGTAATCGGTCTGGTAGTCGGCGCTCAGGTATTCGGGGCTGGTATCCACGTACCTTAATGGGTTGATAACCCAGCCGTAGAGCAGGCCCGCGGCCAATCCCAGGATGAGAAAGATGAAAAAGCGCAACCACCGCGACATGATTGTATTTTGCCACAGGCAGGGGAGAAAAACAATATCCGGGCAGGCTACCCGGCGGCACCCGAAGACACTTCCTTACCGCTGCTTCCTCTCGGACCTGACGGGGTTCGAAAGGCTCCGCCGCGCCGGACCCACCCGGACGTGCGCAAGGATACCCGATGTGCTGGGGAATGTCAACTCATGTGCTGGGGAATGTCAACTCCAGTCCCAGCCAACGTGCTTGGGCCAGCGCACAAAGGGCAGGACAGGTTTTATTTTCGAGTCTTCCTATGCTATACTGAACCTGGAGGAAACATGGACACTGCTTATCAACATCACGTTCATTCTCCGGTTTTAAGTGATCCGCGCTTACTGCGCTTACGAAATTTTCTGCTTGAAAAGGCCAGCCGTGAGTTGCCCGACCGGCCCGAAAGCGAACGCCAAAATCGTGCTGCCATCCGGCAGTGGCTGGAAGAGATTCTCAACAGCACGCCTGCAACGGCCCTTTCTCCCCAATTACGCAATGAAGTCGTGGAATCTGCTATGGCGGAACTGGTCGGGTATGGACCACTGGAGTTATTGCTGGCCGACCCGGAAATCAGCGAGATTATGGTCAACGGGTTGGATAATATCTTCATTGAGCGAAATGGCGAGTTGCTGGAAACGGATTTACGCTTTGAAAGCGAAGAACACCTGATGCGCATTATCGGGCGAATTGTCCACCCCTTGGGACGGCGCGTGGACGACGATCATCCTGTCGCTGATGCTCGTTTGCCCGATGGGTCACGCGTCAATGTGATCATTCCACCCGTGGCAGTGGATGGGCCGCACCTGACGATCCGTAAGTTCTTGCAAACCAGAATAACGGTAGAAGATTTACTGGAATTGCAAACCCTGACGCCCTACATGGCGAAATTCCTCGAGGCGTGTGTGGTGGCCCGCTTGAATATCCTGGTGAGCGGCAATACCAGTTCGGGGAAAACGACGATCTTGAACGCGCTTTCGGCATTCATCCCGGAGCGCGAACGGATTGTTACCATTGAAGACGCTGTTGAGTTGAAATTGAAGCAGCGCCACGTCGTGCGATTAGAGACGAAATTAGCCGGTGTCGATGGAACGGGTGCAGTAACCATCCGTGACCTTGTTCGCAATGCCTTGCGCATGCGGCCCGATCGAATCATCATCGGCGAAGTGCGCGGCGGGGAAGCGATGGACATGCTCCAGGCGATGAATACCGGTCATACCGGATCGTTAACCACCCTGCATGCCAACAGTCCGCGCGATGCCATCGCTCGCCTCGAGACAATGGCCATGATGGCCGGACTCGATATGCCGCTGCTGGCCATTCGCAAGCAGATTGCATCGGCTATTCATCTCATTGTCCATCTTGCCCGTCTGCCAGATGGGACGCGTAAGATGACCTACGTGACCGAAGTGGCCGGAATGGAGGGGGAGGTGGTTTCCCTGACGGATATCTTCAAGTTTGAGCAGACGGGCATCTCGCCAGATGGAAAAATTTTGGGCCAGTTACGCCCCACCGGAATACGCCCGCTATTTTCTCCCCGCCTCGAAGCAGCGGGCTTCAAACTCGGTGGGGAAATCTTTGGCGCAGGATTTTGATTGCTTCCTCCCGCTTCTTTGCCTCCTATGCCGCTTTCGCTCTATTTGCACATTCCTTTCTGCGTTCATCGCTGCGCCTATTGCGACTTCAACACCTACGCGGGTCAGGAAAGCCGTATTCCCGCCTATGTCCAGGCTCTCTGTCGCGAAATTGAGATGGTTGGCTTGCAATTTCCCGACCGGCAGGCTGTTCACACCGTCTTCTTTGGCGGCGGGACCCCGTCCTTGTTGACGGTTGCGCACTTTGAGCAAATCTTCGCCACCCTGCACAATTCCTTCGACCTTCTGCCTGAAGCCGAAATTTCGCTCGAAGCCAACCCCGGCACAGTGACCCTCGACTCATTGCGCGGGCTGCGTGCTCTTGGCTTCAATCGCATCAGTTTTGGGGTCCAGTCTTTCCATCCAGATGAACTCCGTCAACTGGAACGCATTCATGACCCCTTCGATGTTTTCCACGCTGTGGAGTGGGCGCGTCGGGCCGGATTCGACAACCTGAACCTTGACCTGATCTACGGCCTGCCCGAGCAGCGCCTCGACCGTTGGTCTGCTACCCTCAAACAAGCCGTTGTGCTGCGTCCGGAGCATCTCTCGCTCTATGCCCTGACCCTTGAGCACGGGACCCCGTTTGGACGTTGGGCGGCCCGTGGCCTGCTTCCGCTCCCCGACCCCGACGCGGCGGCGGAAATGTACGAGTGGGCCGGGGAGATTTTGCAAGCCCACGGCTACGTTCAGTATGAAATTTCGAATTGGGCATTGGACGATGGCTTTTCCGCTGGTATTTTGCCGCCTCATTTTGCCTGCCGCCATAACCTGACGTACTGGCGCTGTGAGCCTTACCTCGGCTTTGGCGCTGGGGCGCACGGCTATTTCGGGGGGGGGCGCTTTGCCAATATCTTGCGAATCAATTCCTATATCGAGCGACTTTCCACGACCGATTCCGCGTCTGGGAGGGGCCGATCCTCGTCTGGGCGCCGTTCGCCGTCTTCTCTCCATTCCCCCTGTTCGCCAGCCTGTATCAGCCGTCAGCGCCTCACGCCGCGCGAGCAGATGCAGGAGATGATGATGCTGGGGTTGCGCCTGACGCGTCAGGGCGTATCGGTGCGGGAATTTGCTGACCGGTTTGGGGTCCAGATGATGGACGTTTTTAACAAGGAGATTGACGAATTACTCCGATTGGGGCTGGTGGAATGGGTGCAACTCCCTCTCTCAGGTGGGGCGGACGATTCTCACCTTCGTCTGGCACCGCACGCCCGGCTTCTGGGTAATCAGGTCTTCATGCGCTTTGTGGGGGAGTAATTGAAAGAAACCCTCTGTTTTTCACTCTGAACTGCCCGCTACGGTGCGCTTGCGGCAGGCTTCGGCGGCGACTGTGAAGTGTACCCGACGGGACTGCAATCTCCGTGCTTGGGATGGGAGTGCTTCGCTGCGCCCAACGACAGATTGGGATGCTTTTGCAACACAGCAAATGCAAATTTCAAAAAGATTGGTATAATCAGGCGGCTGGAATCATCCTAATCCATCTCTTCGCGAGGTTCGCACATGAAAGAATATACTACCGAATTCATCCGAAACGTGGCGCTGGTATCACACGGTTCGGGTGGCAAAACAATGTTGGGCGAGGCTTTTCTCCATGTCACAGGGGCTACGACTCGCCTGGGAAAGATCGAAGATGGCACGACGGTTTCGGACTTTGAGGAAGAAGAAATTCGTCGCAAATTGTCTCTTTCCACGAGTGTATTGCCGGTGGAGTACAAGAACCATAAGATCAATGTGCTCGATACTCCTGGCTATACCGACTTTGTGGGCGAGGTCATCTCAGCATTGCGCGTTTCCGATGGGGCGCTGGTCCTGGTGGACGCGGTGTCAGGTCTGGAGGTTGGTACCGAAATTGCCTGGCATTACTGCGACGTGATGAAATTGCCGCGCTTTTTGGTCATCAACAAAATGGACCGCGACAACGCGGATTTCAAGAAAGCGCTGGCCTCGGTGCAGGAATTTTCACCGGTGCGCCTGATTCCCGTCCAGTTGCCGTGGGGTGAGAAGGCGGCTTTCAAAGGCGTCATTGATTTGTTGACCATGAAAGCCTATGCCAACGAAGGAAAGACCGCTGAAGAGATTCCCGCTGACCTGAAATCGGCTGCAGAAGAGGCTCGCACTGCGCTCATGGAAGCCGCCGCCGAAGGCGACGACGCGTTGATGGAAAAGTATTTCGAAAAAGGCTCTTTGAGCGACGAGGAATTGCTTCAGGGGTTGAAGGCGATTGTCCGTTCCGGGACCTTTGTGCCGGTGTTTGTCACTGCCGGTGCGCATGAGAAGGGCATTCTCCCGCTGCTTGATGCCATCATCAATCTGTTCCCCTCTCCAGCAGAAGCGCCGGCTGCGATTGCTCAGGGCAAAGACGGGGAAGAAAAACTGACTTGCTCCGATGCTGGCCCGCTGGCGATTTATGTCTGGAAGACCACCGCTGACCCGTTCGTGGGCAAACTGACCTATTTCCGCATTTATTCTGGCTCGCTGGAAGCAGATGCTCGCATCTGGAACCAGACCAAGGGCGCTGAAGAGCGGATGGCCTCCCTCGCTGTCTTGCGCGGCAAAGAAGCCATCCCGCAGAAAATGCTCCATGCCGGCGATATTGGCACCGTGGCCAAACTTTCGGTCACCAGCACGGGCGACACGTTGTGCGACAAAAACCATCCGCTGACGCTGCCCAAGCCGCAATATCCCAATGCTCTCTACCGGGTTGCGATTTCTCCCAAGACTCAGGCCGATGCAGCAAAGATTACGCCTACGCTCACCCGCCTGTGCGAAGAGGACATGACTCTGTCCTGGTACAACGAACCGGCCACCTTGCAGACCATTTTGCAGGGCATGGGCGATCAACACATTGATGTCGCCATTCGTCGTGCTGAGTCCAAGTTCCAGGTCGGGCTGCTGATTGAGGAGCCGAAGGTTCCCTACCGTGAAGGCATTACCAAAAAGGCAGATGCGAATTATCGTCATAAGAAACAAACCGGCGGTGCAGGCCAGTTTGGCGAAGTCTGGCTGCGCATTGAGCCGTTGCCGGATGCTGAATACGAGTTCACCGATGAACTGGTGGGCATGAACCTCTCTCGCTCTTACCTGCCTGCAATTGACAAGGGCATTCGCGCCACCATGCAGCAAGGTGTCATTGCTGGCTTCCCGATGAGCAACGTTAAAGTGATTGTGTATGACGGTAAAGAGCACCCCGTCGACTCGAAGCCGGTGGCTTTCGAAATTGCCGGTCGTGAAGCGTTCAAACTGGCGGTCCAGCAGGCCGGGCCGGTGCTGTTTGAGCCGATTATGAATGTGCGCATCACCGTCCCCGATGCATACATGGGGGACGTCATGAGCGACCTCAACACCCGCCGCGGTCGTGTTCAGGGAACCGAGTCGGAGCGTGGCCGGACGGTCATCCTGGCGCAGGTTCCTCTGGCTGAAATGCTCCGCTACACCACCCATCTCCGCTCGATGACCGGTGGTCGCGGTGTCTTCAGCATGGAATTTGATCACTACGAAATTGTGCCGTCGCATATTGCCAGCGCCATTATCGAGGCGCATAAAAAGGAACTGGCTGACAAGAAGGAAGAGTAATTCTGTTTCTTGTGGCACAGCGCTTGCTGTCGTTTGTAGAAAAAGGGACAACTGCAAGGTTGTCCTTTTTTGTCTTGACAGATTGCGGTCTTACTATATAATTTACATCAAATTTATCATAAAAATTTGGAGTTTGCCTAATGTTTGCTTGTATGTGTCTGTGGCGGGATTCGTAGCCGCCATATCCTTGCAAAAATCAGATATGTCCACCTGACCGAGGAAACGGCGCGCGAATCCCGCATGTGAAGTTCTATCACAGCGATATTGTCGCCGTGCTGTTGTTTGCCTTTTAAGAGAGAAAAGGACGGGTCAGGTGGCGTTTTATTTTTCAGGAGGGTTGTTATGCAATCCCTTAAGCCCATTGACCATACTGCGATAAGTGTTCATCAAGTGATTATTATTGCGCTCAACATAACTGCGTTTGTCCTCAATCAGTTTTGGCTGGTTGCATTGGTTGCTGTTGTTATGCTCGTGGGCGCCCTGCTGGGACGACCTGGCTTTGGCTTTGTCTATCAATACCTGCTTAAACCGACAGGATGGGTAAAATCGCACCTCTTGCCAGATAATCCGGAGCCCCATCGCTTTGCACAAGGATTAGGTGGCGCTTTCATGCTTTGCGGCACTGTTGCTCTATTCAGTGGTTTCAGTAGTTTGGGCTGGGGATTGGTATGGATGGTGGCTGTCCTTGCTGCACTGAATGTTTTTGGTGGCTTTTGCCTGGGTTGCTTTGTGTATTACTGGTTGAGTCGTCTGGGAGTGCCTGGCTTTTCCAAAAATCCTCCCCCAGACACCTTTCCCGGCATGCGTCCGAAAGGGGTGAAGCATGATGAGCACTGAATTGTTCGGGCGGCTTTTTATTGCGGCGGCTATTTCAGGTCTGGCAATTGCGGCGTACTTGCTCTTTAACTTCTACATACTGCGTCATGCCTCCTCTAAAGTGAGCAAGTTTCCCTTTTACCAGGCTGGTCTGCCTGCTATTGTGTACTTTACCACTTCTACTTGCCAGCCATGTAAAACGATCCAGCGTCCGATTATTGAACAACTTAAAACCAGTTATGGCAAGTGGTTTCGGGTTA
>Ga0209162_1001848_pt1 | contig 19746 bp, 13 predicted proteins | sample YNPNPMetaG_FD_187121 | JGI IMG/M metagenome (GOLD analysis project Ga0209162, IMG submission 187121) | Anoxygenic and chlorotrophic microbial mat microbial communities from Yellowstone National Park, USA - YNP NP MetaG (SPAdes) (version 2) ... | reverse complement strand
TCCGCTCTCGCCCGCGCAGGCGGGCTTCGCATTCCATAGCCGAGGGGTTCAGCCCCACGGCAAGGGCGCATACCGGATGTATCTCTCAATCTCCATCAGCCCCACGGCCAGTCCGGTATGCCGGATTTAGCGCTCAATCTTCATCAGCCCCACGGCAAGAGGCGCATACCGGTTTATATTCCTGATCATGCCCGAAGAAACTCCGTCAGGTCGTCGCCACGCATCGCTTCAACGCTCTAAGAACTGACGCTGTGTTCATACCTGCACGAACCGCAACCGCGCAGCGCTGGCGGCATCTTTCAGCACCAGTTGTCCTCCAACCAGCTCATACGACACGACCGCGCCAAGCGCCTGGTAGAACGCCGTCTCCTGGTCGTTGAGCGCCGGATCGAGACAGGCGCGCTGAGTGCTTGCAAGCGCGCCGAATGTGAGCGCCGTATTGGTTGCACGGTACGATCCGCCGTAGAGGTTGCAGCCGGAGTTGCCGCCTGCCTGATCGCCCTGGTCAAAACGCAGGGTGAGCGGTTCACCGGTTGGGATTGGTGCACGCCCGTCGAGTTCGATCAGGCGCCACTGTGTACCTGCGAGCGGATTGCGCACGATTGTCGGACTGCATGCAGCGGAGATTGCCAGGACGATCACTAGTGCGCCAGCTATCAGCATCGGTTGTCGAAGCATGGACATCCCCTTCCTTTCACGCGCAGCAATGCTACGGAATAGAGACGTTGCGCGGCAATGACGGGTTCCGTTGTCTGGCGGCTGCAAGAAGGAACCGACAATCATTAGCAGTTCTCACAGAGGTTGAACCTGATGGGCAAGGTTGAACACTCCTGGGAATTGCGCGTCCCACGCGGTGACCGCAATACATTTCGGTCTACCCTCCGCTGGGCGCGGGCGCCCCACGCGGTGACCGCAATACATTTCGGTCTACCCTCCGCTGGACGCGGGCGCCCCACGCGGTGACCGCAATACATTTCGGTCTACCCTCCGCTGGGCGCGGGCGCCCCACGCGGTGACCGCAATACATTTCGGTCTACCCTCCGCTGGGCGCGGGCGCCCCACGCGGTGACCGCAATACATTTCGGTCTACCCTCCGCTGGACGCGGGCGCCCCACGCGGTGACCGCAATACATTTCGGTCTACCCTCCGCTGGGCGCGGGCGCCCCACGCGGTGACCGCAATACATTTCGGTCTACCCTCCGCTGGACGCGGGCGTCTCGCGCGACACGGCAGACATAGACGATGGTCAACACATCTGAGAAATGCCGTATTCTGCACATCGCTCCAGGGGGTCAGCGACGTTGTTGCTGCACGTTGTTGGGGAACGTTACCGGTTGGAGATCGGGCGAAGGTGTTCACTTCGCCCGACCAGAGGCGGGTACAGGCTGAAGTTCGTGTCGGGCGCTAGCGACGCGCCAGCGTGATGATCGCCGGCACACGGTCGAACATCCAGAACGCAACGACCATCCCGATCACGGAAGCGCACAACGCCCAGGCGAGCGCCAGCCAGAGTGCGCTCAGCCACCATCCGATCAGCACAAACCAGACGGCGCGCAGAAGAAACGGTCGCTGCGGCACATCCGCGCGATAGGCGCGACCGCCGGCAATCACCAGATCGCTGCGCTGCGGCGCCAGCGTCACGACCTGCGGCAATCGGTTGAGCATCCACAATCCCAGCGGTAGACCGATGACGGTGATGCACAACACCCACGCGATTGCAGCCCAGATGCTGCTGAACCACAATCCAAAGACAATAAAGTAGAGCGCGCGGATCAACAGGTTTGGTCCGCTGCGCTGCTCGATGACGATCGGCTGATGCTGCATTGCTTTGATCCTCTCCAGCGCCCCTGGCGCATCTGCATACCTGTAGAATCATACGCTGGTTATTGCCTGATGTTGCATCATGATCGAAGCGACCTGCGCGTCGGACGCCGGGATCGCAGTCGCGTCAGTGCCTGCTCAATCTGCGCCAGCGCCGCAGAGTCCAGACGATGGTTGCTGTAACGGGCTTCGGTCAGGATCGCCGCCAGCGTCATCAGGTCGGCGGCGATCTCCGGCGCGCGCAGCGCGACCAGCGTTGCGTATTCGTGGATCGTCGCGTCTGGAGACCACTCGACACCTGCACGGGCGCCGCACCGCTCCAGGTCGCGCTGCGCGCGCGCGATCGGTGTGTCGCGCGGTGGACGCCGACCGAGGAGAAATCCGCCAGCGGTCAGGGCGGTCACACCGACCAGGATGGCAAGCCAGATGAGCAGACCTCTTATCCGATCAGGCGGTGCGGCTTCGACCGGCGTTGCAGGCGGCGCCGGTGAGGGTGCAATTGTGCCGCGATCCGGAAGCGGACGAACCGGTGTTGGTTCGAATGCCACCCAGCGCCCGGCGATGAAGAGTTCGGGCCAGGCGTGCGCGTCGGCTTCGCGCACCAGGTAGCTGCCAGCACGTTCGTCGTATTCGCCTGATGCATATCCGACCGCAAGACGTGAGGGGATGCCCAGCGCACGCGCCATCACTGCCATTGCGGAGGCGTAATAGGTGCAGTAGCCGCTGCGCATCGAGAAGAGAAAGTGATCGACGCCATCAACGCCGTCAGCAAGCGGCTCGACTTCGTAGGTGTAGGGGAGATTGCGCAGGTAGCGCTCCAGCGCCAGTGCGCGCGCTTCGTCTCCCTGTCTATCGCCTGCAATGACGACGGCAAGGTCGCGCACCCGCACCGGCAGGCTCGTGGGGAGCGCCAGATACGGTCCGAGATCGACCGCCTCGTCCCCTGGCTGGCGATTCGCCAGGGGCGGCGCCTGTTCCGGCACCCGCGACAGGACGCGGTAGCGCGCACCGCTGCCGACCGGAACCAGCGCCATCAGCGATCCATCGCGCAATCGTTCGGCGCGAGTTGGAATGTCGGCGAACAGTGGATCGGGGAGCGCAACCAGTGCGGCACGTTGTGGTCGCAGGTCTTCGACGTGCTGCACGATCGTTCCAGGCAGAGGTTCATTCGGAAAGACAACCGGCGGTTCATCGGCGATACGCGCGCTGCTGCCCCATCCGTCGCCGGTGTAGCGGTTGAAGATGCGCGCACGCCAGTAACGCGGCTCACGCGCAGGCGGCAGCGGCGCACTCAACGTCACGCGCAGCGCCGGTTGATCCGGCGGACCCTGCTCGATCGAGAGACCAAGCGGAAGTTCGGCAAAAACCGGTACGCCAATGTCTGCAACTCCGCCCGATGGCAGAGGGCGCTGAATTGAACGCTCCAGCACCGCCAGACCGGAAGGGATCGCGTCGTCACGGACGAAGATGCGCGCCAGCGGGTTGCCGGGCCAGAGCGGCAGCGCCCATGCAATAAACAGCGCACCGGCAGTCAGCAACCCGCCCCAGATCACCATATCGCGGAACAGTTCGGTTGAGTAGTCGATGGCGGCAGCATCCCACAGCGTCTCACGCCGTCGAAAATCACTGGCAACGGCAAGCACAAGCCAGATGCCAGAACCGACAATCAACGGGCTGCCGCTGCCGCCGCCGGGAATCGCCACGATCCCAAGCGCAATGAGCAAGGGCAAACTATAGGTCAACGTCGTCCGGCGGGTGCGGATGGCGATGCCGGTAAGAAATGCACCGCTCCAGGTAAGGCTCGCGCCTGCGACCGACAGCATGAGCGCAGCGCCGCGTTCTCCGCCAGCTGGCGCAGCGATGAGCTGGTCGCGGAAGCGGAACAGGGCAACACGCCAGAGCGCCAGTGTCAGCGTTTGCGGCGGTTCACCGGCGGCTGGATCGCGCCATGCTGCCTTCCATGCCCACGAGATTGCAGCACATATGTCAGCAGCGGCGACGTCAAGCGCTGGTAGCGCCTGACCAATGCCGAGCAGCAGGAGGGCAAGACCGATGAACCAGACCAGGGTTGACGCCGCAAGGCGCAGCGTCCGACGTGAAGCGCAAGATGTAGCGCGATACCCGACAATTGCACCCAGTCCTGACCCTGCGATACCACCCCAGAAGAACGCACCCGACGAGAGTGGCAGCGTTGCGTCGATGGCGGCAAATCCAGGCGCCAGAACTGCCAGGATCGCAAGAACGACGAGCGTCCAATCGAGACGTTGAAGCGGTACGCGGCGAAACTGTCCCACGATCATGCTCTATCTATCGCGCCGGGTCAAAAAACGGCCGTGTCCGGAGGATTGCCGTTTCAATCATGTCATCAACGCTTGCCTGTCCATAATAGGCGCGCTTCAATTCTTCCGCCACTATATCTTCGATGTCCACCCATGTTTCCATGACCGGTACTGCGCGAATGAACGCAATGCCATCGAGAAACACCCGGCTGTTCGCCGGTCTGGTGTGTGGATCGAGAAAGACCGGCGAACTGGCGACCGCACGCAGCGATGGCACAGTGCGACCGGTTGCAGCGATGATGCGCTGTCCTTCAACGGAATTGGCGAACTCGATAAAAGTCCAGGCTGCTTCCTTCTGTTTGCTGACCTGCGCCATGCAGTAGGCATCGGCGTGGAGAATGCCAGCGCGCTGTTTCCCGCGTGGCAGCGGGGCGACATCCCAATCAAAATCAGTAATGGTTCGATACGTCGGCACGCCACGCCGACTGTTCAGCAACATGCCGAGACGACCGTTCAAAAATCGGCTTTCGCTGCTCTCGGCGGCCTCCGCCACTGCGTCGGGCGCGACGTGGTGTTTGACTTGCAGATCGACGAACCACTGGATCGCCTCGCGTGCCGCCGGTGTGTCGAGCGTCAGACGAGTCGGCGTTTGCGGATCATCGACGACGTCGCCGCCATTCTGCCAGATGAACGGCGCCAGCCGAAACAGCGACACCTCTGTTCCCAGACCATACTGATCAACCACGCCGTCACCGTTGGCGTCGCGCGTCAACCGTTGCGCCGCCTCCAGCATGTCGCTCCAGGTCCAATCCGGCGACGGGTCGGGAAGCCCGGCGGCGCGGAACAGATCGCGGTTATAGTAGACAACCAGGCTGGAGAGGTTCTGCGGAATGCACATGATTACGCCCTGCCAGATGAAGGGAGTCATTGCTTCGGCATAAAAGTCATCTGCGCTGATAACTGCACTCTGCGCCAGGTACGGACCCAGCGGCTCGAGGACGCCTCTGGCGGCGAAGGGAGCGTAGCGCCGGTAGTTGATCAGGACGATATCCGCCGGTGTGCCCGCAGCAAAATCGATGCCGAGTCGCTTCCGATAGTCGCTCTGCCCCGGAATGTGGATGAGCGTCACCTGAATCGTTGGATGGCGTTCTCGAAATGCTGCCACCAGACGCTCGTATGCCGCTTTTTCGGCAGCATCGCCAGATACCATGAACGTGATTTCTCTTGCTGGCGCTGGCGGCGGCGTGGCGCAGGCGACAAGCACAACAACGAAGAGCGCAAACAAGCCATACCTGCATGTCAGAGTCACGATCTCCTCCAGCTTCTCTCTGTTCAGGGCAGTTGCAGGATCAACATATGATCTTTTGATCTTTAAGAATTACAGCAGTTCTCAGATACATTGACCGTCGTCCAGGTCTGCCGTGTCACGCGAGACGCCCCGTTTTCGGCAAAGCGTAGACCGAAATTCATTTCGGTCACCGTGTCGGGAGCGCGATTCTGGGAGCGTTCAACCCTGTCCAATTGGTTCAACCCCTATGGGAACTGCTATAAATCCGGTATAGCCCGCGCAGGCGGGCTTCGCCCTGGATAGCCGAGGGCGTATGGTCTTTGAGGAATTATTCCGGTATAGCCCGCGCAGGCGGGCTTCGCCTTCCATAGCCGAGGGCGTATGGTCTTTGAGGAATTATTCCGGTACAGCCCGCGCAGGCGGGCTTCGCCTTCCATAGCCGAGGGCTTCAGCCCCACGGCTAGCGCAGTATAGCGGATTTAATTTTCAATCTCCATTAGCCCGACGGCACGAGGCGCATACCGGATTAAGTGCTCAATCTCCATCAGCCCCACGGCAAGGAGCGAATACCGGTTTATATTCTTAATTTTCATAGGACGCCGGGCGCAGCATCGCAGCAGCCCTTCATGAGCGCACCTCGACCCAAAACGCGCGCTGCGCCAGCACGAACAGGATCATGATCGGCGCGATCATGACCATGACACCCGCCATGAGCAGGGGCCAGCTGGTGATGTCCATCTGCTGCAACAGGCGTAACCCGATCGGAAGGGTATAGCGCGACTCGGACTTGAGGTAGAGCAGCGGATTGATAAAATCGCTCCAGTACTGCACGAACGTCAAAACGCTCACTGCGCCAATTGCCGGGCGCGCCAGCGGCAGCGCGATCCGTCTCCAGATCGCCAGCGCCCCCAAACCATCGAGCCGCGCCGACTCGATCACATCCACCGGAATGCGGCGAAAACTCCAGTAGAAGATCAGAACGAACAGCGGGCTGGAACCCAACCATACCGGCGCAAGCAACGCTGCATATGTGTCGATCAGGCGCAGTTCGTTCAGCACCAGAAAGCGCGTCAACCAGAGCGCCGTGATCGGTGTCATGCGCACCACAATCGCCAGCGCAAGAAATGCAGCGCGCACATGTTCCGGCAATTGCGCCAGTGCGAACCCCGCCCACGACGCAACCACGACAGTGAATGGAACTGCCAGCGCAGCAACCACGCATGAGTTGAGCAGGTACCGACCAAGTGGCAGCAACTCGAAGATCTGGACGTAGTTCGACCAGATGATCGGGTCGGGGAGCAATTCGATGTCGGTTGGCGGCGGCGCGCCGGGAAGACGCAGCGATGCAGCCAGCACCCAGATCACAGGCACAGCAAAGATCAGCGAAATACCGAGCGCTGTCAGGTGAAACCCCGCAGTGCGCCAGGGTGTTCGTTCAGACCGAATCATCATACCCCCATCCGCCAGAAATACGCCAGACAAGCATGATCAACCCGCCGACGCCTGCAAAGAGCAGGGTGGTCATTGCTGCGCCCTCGCCGAAACGAAAGCGGTCAAATGTCGTTTGATAGATCAGCAGCGGCAAAAACAGTGTTGCATAGTACGGTCCTCCGCCGGTCATGAGTAACGCGGGCGTAAACGTATTCTGCGCGCTGGCAATGATGTCACGAATGATCACCAGGAACAGCCATGGCGCCAGCAGCGGCAATGTCACGTATCGAAAAAGCGCCATCCGCCCGGCGCCATCGAGCGCAGCCGCATCGTAGTAATCGTCGGGAATGTGCTGTAGCCCCGCGAGCAACACGACGAAGCCTTCACCGATCTGGAACAGGGCAGCAAGCGCCAGTGCGGGTAGCGCTGTGCGCGGATCGACCAGCCATGCCGCCGTTGGCAGATTGAGCGCCCCCAACACCAGATTGAGCGGTCCGTAGACCGGATTCAGAATCCAGAGCCAGATCAGCGCATATGCTACACCGGGAATGACGGTCGGCATGTAGACCGCAGCGCGGTAGAGGCGAATGCCACGTCGCGGACGCCTGAGCAGCAATGCCAGTCCCAGGGTGATCAACGTGCGCAACGGTACGGTCAATGCCAGAAATGTCAGTGAATTCACGACTGCACGCCGGAAGAGATCATCGGCGAGCAGATGACGATAGTTCTGCACTCCGCGCCACACCGGCGGCGAGAGTGCGTCATAGGACGTGAATGCCAGTGCGAACGATAATCCTGCCGGAATGACGACCAGCAGCGTGATGCCAGCGAGAAATGGCGTGAGCAACAGGTAGAGTGAAAGCCGGTATCGGGTATGGGTGCGCATAGGATTGAGCTGGTGTACAGGGTGAATTATGATACTTTTCTCATCTTCAGCAGCGCTTCTGTCATCAGTCTGCCCGCCTGAGGGTGTACTATACGGAGTGATATGCGCACAGGAGAGTCCATGAAACAGTTGAACGCTGTTCCATTTTTGCGACCACTGATGCTGTTTGCCTCCGGCGGTCTCCTGGGAACCCTCGTCGCCTGCGATCCGGAACAGAGCCTGCCGTGGATGCTGACGCTGACACTGGGAATAATACTCTATCTGGGGATTGTGACGTTCCTGCGTAACCGATTGATGAGCGTCGCCGTGGGAATCGGCGCCTGGAGCATCAGTTACGGTGTGCTGCTGGCGGTGCAGTATCGCCATCTTGGTTTTCACGAAAAGTTGGGACTGTCCGCCTGGCTGGGGCGACTGACCAGTGCACCTTTTCCAGATGTAACGCCGGTTTTTATCGATGCAAATGCAGCGGCATCGTTTCTTGCGCCAGCGCTCCCGCTGATCGTCGGCATAGCGCTGAGCGTCCATGGCGCACAACGCAAAGCCTGGAGCGTCGGCGCCGCTCTGGTGGCGTTCGGCGTGCTGCTGACGTCTTCGCGTGGTGCGTTTGTTGCGCTGATCGCCGCTGTCTTGCTCTGGGGATTGGTGCGCTTCCAGCGATATGCGCAGGGTTCCGGCGCGCGCATCCCACGCTCTATCTGGCGCAGCCTGGTTGTTGCCAGTGCGGCTGGCATCGGTCTCATCGCGCTGCTGGTCAACCTTCCCGCGACTCAGGATGCACTTGCGTCCGCTGCACTGCGTGCCGCAGATCGCCTGGCAGTCTATCGCAACAGTTTCTTCCTGGCGCTCGACTTTCCGTTCAGCGGCATCGGACCGGGCGCTTTCGGTCCGATGTATTCGCGCTTTCAGTTGCTCATCCTTCCGACGTTCATCAGTTATGCGCACAACCTGTTTCTCGGCGTCTGGCTGGCGCAGGGCATTGTCGGGCTGATCGGCTTCGTCTGGCTGCTCATCGCTTCGTTCCGGCGCACTGTCCCCGCGCTGCACACACAAACGCCGCTGGTTCAGGGAGCGGCGATCGGGTGCACGGTTCTGCTGTTCCACGGGCTTTCCGATGCGCCACAGTACGACACGTCCTGGACTACGATGCTGCTGGCGTTCGGTCTCTTCGGCATCGTGGCTGCCGCGTTGCACCAACCGGTTGACATTCCCGGCAGCGCCACCCGGCAACCCGCTCCACGCCATCGGGTGCAGATCGGGATCACGATTGCTGCGGTTGCGCTGGTTCTGATTGTGAGTGGACCGCATCTCGCAGCGGCCGGCGCCGTGAACTATGCTGCCTGGCTCCAATCGCGCGCCATGCTTGCCAGCGATCTGGCGCAGGAGGAACGCACTATGCTGATGCACGACGCCGTGACGTGGATCAACTACGGTTTGCGGATCGCTCCCGCTTCGCCGCTGGTTCAGAAACGGTTGGGCATGCTGGCGCTCGATCTGGGAGATTATCCACGGGCGATTAATGCGCTCGAACGGGCGCAGCCATGGTTCGCCGCCGATCAGGCGACCTGCAAGGCGCTCGGTATGGCGTATGTGTGGCATGGTGAGCCAGATCGGGGCGCCAGGATGCTGGCGCGCCTCGATCAGGCGTCCGAGGTGCGCGAAGAACTCACCACCTGGGCACACGCCTGGCATGAGCGAGGACGGGACGACCTTGCCGCGTATGCGCAACGCGCAGCCGAAGTGATGGCTGAAGCGCCGCGCTGATTTGATACTGGCTATCCGACCGATGTCACTGTGACACGACAGACCCAGGCACGGCGATGTGCGATCACTCGTCGGTCGCCGATCAGGGTCAGGGTGGCACACAGAGGCAGGTGCGCTGACGAATTGCCGACCATCACCTGGATGGCGACCGGCTCGACGACGCGTTGCATAGCGGCGTCGTACCAGGCAAACAGTTCAACCGGAACCGTGAATGTGACCCGTTTGCGCTCACCTGGCGCCAGGTGGACGCGCTGAAAGCCGTGCAACTCTTTGACCGGGCGTGTGACGCTGGCGCCTTCGGTGCGTGTGTACAACTGTACCACTTCATCACCGGCGCGTGTGCCGGTATTGATCACCTCGACCGAAACCTGTACCTCGCCGTCAGTCGGCGCTTTTTCCGGGGTTATCACGAGGTGCTCGAAAGCGAAGCGGGTGTAGCTTAGACCAAAACCGAAGGGAAAGAGCGGTTCGTTGCTCTCGTCCATGTATGGACCGTAAAAGAATGATCGCGCGCCTGAGGGTCGATGCGCATAGAAGAGCGGAATCTGACCCACGTGTCGCGGGAACGTGATTGGCAACTTGCCGCCTGGATTGACGTCGCCGAAGAGAACTTCAGCCAGTGCTGATGCACCTTCGGCGCCGGGCAACCAGGCTTCGACCACGGCGTGACTCACATCGACAAGATGCGGGATGGCATACGGGCGTCCTGTCACAAGCACCAGCACAACTGGCGTCCCGGTCGCCAGGATTGCCTCCACCAGGTCCTGCTGCACGCCGGGCAAGGTCAGGTGTGCGCTGTCACGGAACTCCCCGGACGTACACTCTGGGGTCAGACCGGCTTTGTCGCCAACCACCACCACTGCCACGTCCGCCTTGCGCGCAACCGCAATCGCTTCGTCAAACCCCACAGTCGAGTTCGAGTTGACATCGCACCCTCTGGCGTAGTAGACGCGGGTTTCAGGCGACACAGCACGACGAATCGCTTCGACCACGGAAATCATGGACGCATCGGTTTCAACCAGCCTGATCGATTCCGGCAGAGGATGCTCAGAGAAGCCGAGCTGGCGCAGCGTTATCAACGTTTCGATATGCGCCGGGTACGAGTAATCGCCCAGCAGGTTGCGGGTACTGTCGGCATTTGGTCCGATGACGGCGATCGCAGAGATAGTCTTCGACAGAGGTAACAGATCACCGTCGTTCTTCAGCAACACTATCGACTTGCGTGCAATCTCACGCGCCAGGACGCGCTGTGACGGTGCGGCGAACACAGCAGGCACGGCGTCAGGATCAACGTAGGGGCGTTCAAACAGCCCAAACGCGAACTTCAGTCGCAACACGCGGCGCACCGAGCGGTCGACCCATTCCAGAGGAATATCCCCCGTATGAATGGCTTCGACCAGCGCCGGTCCGTACGCATCAACACTCGGCAACTCAAGATCCATACCGGCTTCCAGCGCCAATCGGGCTGCATGCGCCTTGTCGCGCGCCAGGCGATGGCAGGCACGTAACTGGTCAATCGCCATGTAATCAGAAACGACCAGCCCATCGAACCCCCACTCATTGCGCAAGATCTCGGTCATCAATCGCCGTGAACTGCTGCACGGCTCACCGTCGATCTCATGGTAGGCAGGCATGATCGAGGCAAGTCGGGCGGCGTGCACTGCCGCCTCGAATGGCGCCAGATACACTTCGCGCAACTCTCGTGGTGTGATGTGCGCTGGCGCCCAGTTGAGACCGCCTTCTGATGCGCTATAGCCGACAAAATGCTTGCCGGTCGCCATCACGCCGTCACTCCAATCCTCACCCTGCAATCCTCGAATGTACGCGATGCCCAGCACCGTGGTGAGATACGGATCTTCGCCAAAAGTCTCCTCGGTGCGCCCCCAGCGCGGGTCGCGGGCAATGTCGAGCACCGGCGCCAGACCATGGTGGACACCAACAACGCGCATCTGCTGACGAATCATGCGCGTCATAGCTTCGACCAGTTCAGGCATCCAGGTGCTGGCAAGACCGATGATCTGCGGGAAACTGACAGCGCCATTGGCGAGGAATCCACTACAACACTCATCGTGGATCAACGCAGGTATGCCAAGACGTGTTTCCTCGATCAGGAAGCGCTGAATCTGGTTGGCAAGATGTGCGGTTTCGACCGGACCGAGGCTGCTGCCGCCCGCAAGCCGCGTCACCTGTCCCAGACCGTGCGCCATGCGCTCCTGCGCCCATTGTCGGTTCAGTCCGCGATCGTCGGCGATCTCGTAGATCCAGAGGCTGCTCAGTTGGGCGACTTTCTCTTCAACGGTCATGCGACCAAGCAGATCGTCGACGCGCTGTTCGATTGGCAGACTGGCATTACGGTAGGGAAGCGTGGTTGTTGTACACATTGTTTACTCAACTTTATTAAGACGAGAGACACCATAATTTAGCGCATGCTATGGGAAATATACCTGGAAATTGCCGCTAACATGGAGCAATCCCAGCATATATAGCATGCCATCGTAGTAACGCCATTTGCCGGAAGGCACAGGAGTTGACCAGAACTCCCGCACAAACGGTTCGCCATACTGACGATCAGCAGCCAGCGCCGCCACAGCAGTCATCGCCAGCAAGCCAGGCGACCGATCACGCGACAGGGGCTTCCCATCCAGCGTATATTGGTTCACAAAGGTATCCACCCCTTGCGAGAGGAAGAACTGAAGCACCCGATTTGACTGCTCGACCTGCCAGGGGTCGGCGCCAAACCAGGCATAATCCACAGCCACATTCGACAGCGTGCGCCAGGCGTCGAAGCGAAACTGTTTATGCTCCGGATCAATGGTAGGCGTACCATCAAAGGTGGAGTAATTGGGCATCAGTCCAGTCTGTGGATGCGCTGCCCTTCGCAGGAACGCACGACTTGCCCGCGCCGCCTCCGTCCAGAAGTCGTTATCGCGTTCCGCCCAGCGCGACCAGAGTTCATAATACGCTGGCAGGTGATACGAGGGGTTGGTCAAAGTCGCCTGGCGACCGCCTGGAACCAGGACAACGAGTTTATTTTCCCGGTTGAACATGCTCGTAGCCAGGCCCGTATGTTCATCATCCTTGTGAATCATAATGTCAAGGATGCGCTGAGCCTCGTTGTGATAATTGAAAATCCCCCGTTCGTTTCCCCAACGATGTGCAGCAAACAGCAGCGCCGTAGCGAACCATATCTCTCCATCCGGCGCGGGGCGCGAGTCGAGTTTTCTGCCATCTGGAGCGCAGCGCCAGACAAAGTAGCCGCGATACGGTCCTTCTGACTGATACATGTGCGTCCTGACCCACGTCCAGAGGCGATCAAACTCTTCCTTCTTATTCATCTGTACAGCGATCATCATGCCGTAGGACATTCCTTCCGTGCGCACATCCCCCGATCCAACGTCAAGAATGTACGCCATGTCATCGCCAACCGGATAATAGACACGCTGGTTTTCATCATCGCCGTAGAAGAGGTGCTGCCATGTCGCATTCAGTTTTTGCTGCACTTCTTCATCGGTCTTTCCCAGGTACTCACGGAAGAGATTACGGTAGGAGCGACTGTAGAATGCTGGCTCACGGAGTGACGCCTCAGGGATTGCAACTTCCTCCGTCGGCGAAGCCATACCGATGGTTGTGGTTGCAGCAGATGGTGAAGCAGACAACGGTGCAGCGCCGGACGATGCAGATGTGCATGCCGTCAGCGTGGCAATCAGGATGATCAGCATACACAACACGCGATATGCAACGTGAACTCGATTCATACTATCTGTTCCCCAGATATTGCAGATGAAAGCGTCTGTTATCCTTTGACTGCGCCAGCAGTGAGACCGGCGACAATTTGCTGCTCGGCGAACATGTAGAAGAGAAGCGCAGGAACAGCCGAAAGTGAGACAAACGCCGCCACCAACGCCAGATCTGTGCCATACTGACCCTGGAACTGCATGGTTCCGAGCGGCAACGTCCAGAGCGTTTCCTTATCCACCAGCACCAGCGGTACCAGCAGATCATTCCAGCTAAACACCAGTGTGAGCGAAGCGGTGGCTGCCAGTGCCGGACGGGCAAGCGGCAGCAGGATCAATCGGAAGAAATCGAAGTAACCACATCCATCAATACGGGCGGCATCCTGCAATTCGGACGGGATCGAGGCAAAAAAGCCGCGCAGGATCATCATATTGCCGGAAACCTGAAATGCCGCCTGAACGATAATGACCGCCTGCAAGGTATTGGTCAAACCGATCTGTCGTACAAAAAGATACACCGGTAAGATTGCAACTGTAATCGGAAACATTAATCCCAACGTAAAGAAGTTAAACAGCACCTCTCGACCACGAAATTGCAAACGTGAAAAAGCAAAAGCTGCTAAACTCGAACAAAACAACGCGATGATCGTAACTAACAAGGAGACGATAGTACTGTTCATCAGGAGGCGCCAGAACGTATCTGAGCCGAGAATCTTAACATAGTTTCCCCAATATGGTGGGATTGGCGGGATATATGGCTGTGCATACATCTCACCCCGTGTTTTGAGGCTTCCAAAGATCAGGATCACGATAGGAACCAGAATCGCGATTGAAATCAGCGTCAGCAATCCGTACTGCGCCACTCTGATCACCTTTTTTTGTATCGAGGTCCTCTTCAGGGATGGAAGACTCGTCGCTGCCATAATCCGCTCCTCTGACATGATTGGTGGATACTATGCGTATTCTTGTTCACGAACGAAGCGCAGGTAGATAATCGAGAAGAAGAGAGAAATGACCAGCATCACAATCGCTACCGCCGAGCCGTATCCGAGCTGAAACCGCACGAAACTATAACGATACATATACGTGGACATAACATCACTGGCATTCACCGGTCCGCCTTTGGTCATCACCCAAATGATGCCAAACTGCTGCAATGCCCCAAGAATGGAGAGATACACAGAGGTACGAATAGCGCCCCACAACAGGGGCAGCGTCACGAAGAAAAGCATCTGCCACCCGCTGGCGCCGTCGATCAGAGCGGCCTCCTCCACTTCCCTGGGAATGTTCTGCAACCCGGCCATGTACAACAGCATATGGAAGCCAAAATACTTCCAGGTCAATACTGCAAAAATGCAACCGAGCACCTGCTGCGGATTACCCAGCCAGGTCTGGGGCTGCAATCCCATCGCAACGAGGATCGCATTGAACAACCCGCGATCGGGGTCTGGATTGAACAGTCCGACCCACATAATTGCTGCAATGACCTCGGAGAAGACATATGGCATAAAGAGTACCAGACGAAAATAGCGTCGACCGGGAAGATCGCGCCCCACGATGAGTGCAAGCGCAAGAGAGAGGGGTAATTGCAGCATCAACGACAACACTACCAGCGCAATACCATTGCTCAATGTCCTGAGAAAGGCTGCATCATTCAGAATACGCTGGTAGTTGCCAAAACCGACATAGTCCTCTAACGAACCAAATCCTTTCCAGTTGAACAAACTGTAGTACACCGACTGGATCATCGGATAGACAACAAAGACAACGAACAGCGCCAGCGCTGGCAGTATGAACATCCAGGCAGTGAGCGCGGTTGACAAACGCTGTGTGGATAGAGATTGCCTGTTGACCTGGTGACGGGTAAGGCTTTCCACTGCAACATCCTCCAGCAAGCAGGCGGGAAACGAACAACCTGAAGGGTTCGAGTGCGGAGACCCCGGGGGGTTCCGCACTCGAACCAGACGTACCGCTACCGAAGTTCCTGCGCTACCGAGTCCTCGATGGCTTGCGTCGCCTGCTCAGGAGTCATTGCGCCTGCGAGCAGCGCCTGAACGCTATCGTTGACGACCGAACCAACAGCGGGAGGCAACGCCTGGTCGTAGTACAACTGGAAGTATGGCGCTACACTCGCCGAGCTCTGTATCACGCGCAACAACGGATCTTCGATGCCCTCCTCGGCGCCTTTGACCACCGGCAGAGCGATACCGATCTGTGCAAGGCGCGTTTGTTGCGCCTTACCGGTCAGATACTTGACAAAGTCGATCGCTTCCGGTGAGGCGTTCTTGCCGATCGCAAAGCCGTTACCGCCGCCGAAGGCATCACCAGGGTCGCCCGCGCCTCCTTCTACGATGGGGAAGGGGAACCAGCCCAGGTTCTCGCCAATGCCCTGCTTGTCTGGACTGTTGTCCTTCTGCACACCTGGCGCCCACTGTCCCATCAGTTCCATCGCTGCCTTACCGTTACCCATGATCGTCGCCTGATCACCGTAGGTAGCGCTGAGGAAGCCATCCTGGAAAGGTTCGAGACGGTTCAACTCCAGCAGTTTCTTGCCCGCTTCAACGAATGGCGCATCCGTAAACGAACCTTCGCGCGAATACGCCTTCTCGAACGCTTCTTGCCCGCCAAGACGCACCGCCAGGTATGCCCACCAGAACATCGCAGGCCACTTGTCGCCGGCGCCGAGCGCAATTGGGGTGATGCCAGCCGCTTTGAGTTTCCTGACCGCCTCGAGGAACTCGTTCCACGTCTTCGGCGGGGACGTGATGCCAGCCTGTTCAAAAAGGGCTTTGTTGTACCAGATTCCCACCATGCCCATGTCCCACGGCACACCGTAGTTCCTGCCCTCATATGCGTAAACTCCCAGGGCGCCGGGGGAGAATGTTGCGCGCCATGCGCCATTGTCAGCATCGAGGTCGGGGGTAATGTCCTTCAGCAAGCCAGCCTTTGCGTACTCGATCATAACCCCGCCGCCCCAACTCTGAAAAATGTCCGGCGGCTCACCAGATTGCATAACGGTGGTAAGCTTCGACTTGAAAGCCTCGTTTTCCAGGACGGTGATTTGGATATCAACGTTGGGATGGGTTGCCATGTATTCATCGGCAAACTGCTGCCACAAGGCTTTGTGATCTTCAGCGGTGGAAATGTGCCACCAGTTGACGACCACTTTGCGCTCCGTCGAAGCCGGCGCCGTTGCAGGCTGTGGGGCAGATTCACCAGATGCAGGAGCGGGTTGCGATGTGGTTGGTGCGGAGGGCGCCATTGATGTGCATGCCGGGATGAGCAATGCGGCCAGCACAGCAAAGATGGTCAATTTCAGTCTGATGCTATTCATCCGGACGTCTCCTTCTTCGGATATCTGTTCCTTCTTCGGACGTCAGCGATGATCCTGATCGCTTGCCAGGGGGGAATTCAAGCCAGACCCGGCTGCGTGCGAAGTCTCTTCGATAGCGATCACCTCCTTTTACCCCAACCGACAGAGTCTGAACGCTCAGGCGGGTTCGATAGCACAACATGACTGGCGCACCACTAACTGAGTTGGCACTTTATGAAGCCGACTCTCGCAGGGTCGCCCCTGGATAAGATCAAGCACAATCCTCGCTGCCAGCGCACCCATGTGCTCAATCGACTGATCGACGGTGGTCAGGGGCGGCGAGATCAGTGCACTGCCGGGCACGTTATCGAAACCAATGACCGAAAGATCATCGGGGATGCGCAGACCCAGTTCGGCTGCTACGGCATAAACTCCAAACGCAGTATCGTCGCTGGAAGCCATGATGGCGGTTGGCGGGTGTGGCAATGTCAGCAATCGACGAGCACATTCGATGGCCGTCTCCCGCGTATAATCGCCTTCGGCGACCAGCGCCAGATCAAAAGGGATACCAGCCGCTTCCAGGGCGCTCCGATATCCGTCAAAGCGACGCACAGCGCTCTGCAGATCCATGCGCCCGGTAATGAAACCAATGCGCCGGTGACCCAGCCCCAGGAGATAAGCCATAGCATCCAGCACCCCTTGACGATTGGTGGAAATGACAGCAGGAAATTCGGCGTCCGCCCGATTCGGGTCAACAGCCACGATTGGAAATGACGTTCGATAGGTTGCTGCATGCGGCGTGACCACGATGATGCCATCGGTGACCGTACCGTTGAGGCGCGCCACCTGTTGCTGCTCCCACTGCGCCAGCGTCTCCGCATGCCGCCGTGCGCTGGCGTAGGCGAGCAGATCGTAGTCGTGCGCCGCCGTGACATCGTTGATTCCTTTGATCACCAACGTGGTGAAGGGATGTCCCATATCCTGCACGATCACGCCGATCACATGCGTCGTGCGGCTGCGTAACCCACGCGCTGCCAGGCTCGAGGCATACCCCAACTCCTCGATCACGCGCCGTACAACTGCCGCGGTTTCCGGCGCGACATCGTCTTTATCGTTGAGGACGCGCGATACTGTGGAAACTGAAACCCCTGCGGCACGCGCCACATCTCGAATGGTGATCCCGGTCGGCGAGTCTTCCATATGCGGTGATCCCGGATATGCGTGAGGGTACACTGATACCGGTTTCGGCAACGTTTCCGGCAACGTTCCCGGTATCGTTACCGGGATTATAGCACGGGACGCCGTTTTGTCAATACCCCTTTCGTGAGGCGCCGCAAGATACGGGACATCGACCATTTCCTTGACGATGGTCCTGCACTGACCATACGACGCTACCCCGCCCATGCCCATCATCAGGCTCTTCGAGCCGTGGACGATTCGTCGTACCCTGAGATGGCGTACATAAATCCGGAAACCGCTCCTGTGAACGTTGAGGCAAACACGGCAGCATCGCACTGCAGCGCGATGCCCATCGCCTTGCATCCACATTTGTAGTTATGAGACGTTCATCAAAAAACCGAAAGCGGGATGGTATACTGCAAGAGGTGAAAATTGCGGCTGAGCGTCAGCGATGTTCCCCGCAATCCGGATCTGCGTGATGTATCACTGTCTGATGACGGGAGGGCGCCGTGATCAAGATGAGACCCCCCCTGATCTTTATGATCCTTGTCATGCTGGGAACATCGACGACCCTGCAGGGATCGGTTTCACGCACTCATACCGCATACGCCGTCGCCCGCCTCCTCACCCCGACACGGTCGGGTAACAGGGGCGATGAAAACGCATCAGCATCGAACGTGTCCGCTCTGGAAGACGTTACCGACCGTATCATTATTCGCTACCGACAAACGACCGGAGGAATCTTCTCCCCCGCGCAGGATGATCAGATGCAGCGCCTCAGTCAGCATGCGGGGACTACGCTGAGCTACCTGCGGGAGATGTCAGGAGACGCTCACGTCCTACGTCTCCCGCAAAAACTGCCTGTAGAACAGGTCGAGCAGATTGCAAAACGCTTAACAAACCTGCCGGAAGTGGAATATGCTGAGCCAGATCGCATTGTCCGCCATACATTGACACCGAATGATCCCCTGTATGCACAACAATGGCATTACTATGAAAGTGCGGGTGGCATCAACGCTCCGGCAGCATGGGACATAACCACCGGCTCAAACACGATTGTCGTCGCCATTATCGATACGGGCATCACCGATCATCCCGACCTGATCGGACGAAGTGTACCGGGGCTGGGGTACGACTTTGTCGCTGCAGACCTCAGTAATGACGGTGACGGACGAGATAACAATCCCCGCGATCCAGGCGATTGGTGTGGCAGTGAGAATTCATCCTGGCACGGAACGCACGTTGCCGGGACGATCGGCGCGATCAGCAACAACGGCATCGGGGTTGCAGGCATCAACTGGAACTCACCATTGCTGCACGTCCGCGTCCTCGGAACCTGTAGCGGCTATGAGTCAGACGTTATCGACGGGATGCGCTGGGCAGCCGGATTGGCGGCGCCCGGTGTTCCGGCGAATGCTTACCCTGCCAGGGTGCTCAACCTGAGTCTTGGAGGGAGGGGTCAGTGCCCATCCTACTGGCAAGAAGCAATCAACGATGTAACCACACAGGGCGCGGTAGTGGTGGTAGCGGCTGGCAATAGTAATGAAGATGCGGCATATTATACTCCTGCCGGATGTAACGGGGTCATCACGGTAGCCGCCACCGACAGGAACGGTTCGAGAGCCTGGTTCAGCAACTTCGGCGCAGCGGTAGAAATCAGTGCACCGGGTGTTGAGGTGCTCTCGACCTGGAATGATGGCACGACCACGCCGGGCGCCGCTGCCTATGCCTGGATGTCAGGCACCAGTATGGCCGCTCCTCATGTCAGTGGCGTGGTCTCACTCATGCTCTCGCGCAATCCGTCGCTGACGCCTGCCCGGGTGCTCGCCATTCTCCAGCAGACTGCCAGACGTTTCCCAGGCGGAAGCACCTGCACGACATCCCTGTGTGGCAGTGGTATTGTGGACGCTGCCGCTGCCGTAAGTGCTGCGGACACCACCACGCCGACCCCGACCCCCTCGGTCACGCCCTCTCTGACCCCCTCGGTCACGCCGACCCCGACCCCATCGGTCACGCCCTCTCTGACCCCCTCGGTCACGCCGACCCCGACCCCA
>Ga0209162_1001845_pt1 | contig 19760 bp, 19 predicted proteins | sample YNPNPMetaG_FD_187121 | JGI IMG/M metagenome (GOLD analysis project Ga0209162, IMG submission 187121) | Anoxygenic and chlorotrophic microbial mat microbial communities from Yellowstone National Park, USA - YNP NP MetaG (SPAdes) (version 2) ... | reverse complement strand
AAAGCGCCAAGACGAGGATTTTTCCCGCCGGCGCCTGCGGAAAGAAAAACCGCCCAAGAAAGATCGCGAAAAAAATCCCGAGGACCGATCGAACGGCCAGAACCCTCCAGCGCACACCCTTCCCTTTCCACCCTATGGCCCGTTATGTGTGGCGAAAGCGCCGCCGTGCTCCACCCCCGGCCCTCGACGACCGCCAAATCCTATCGGCGCCCCCCGGCAATGTCAAGCCAAGGTGCCTTGCGCGCGGCATCCCCATGGGTGTATATGGAGGTGCTGGCGAAAACATTCCAAAGGGTGCCTTTTGTGCCGCGCCGGCCTCTCAGCGGCGCGGCACAAAAGGAAAGAAGGCTCGGCGACCTTTGCGTCTTGGCGGTGAATAAGAAAGACGCCGTGAACTCATGATGACATTCTCGGACAAGCTCCCCGGAGAGGAAACACCGGGATGAAGAGCACGGCGAAAGAATCGGCGGCATCATGAAAATCCTCATGTTTTACGCCCCTTCGTTTTGGTACCGAACCTACCAAAAGACCCTTCCCGATGTGCCTGATCGGGAAGAAGAGCACGAATACCGAAACAGCGTGGTCATTTTCTTCCACGCGGAAGCCCATGACGAAAACCGACAGGCCGCGGTGGTGGAAAAATGGGTGAAAAACGCCAAATGGCTCGCCCGCAAATTCGAAACGACCACCGTGGTCCTTCATTCCTTCAATCACCTGGCGCCGACCAAAGCCTCGCCCGAAACGGCCCGAGCCTTGACCGATGCCGTGCACCATCGTTTGGAACGCACCGGCTTTACTGTGGTGGAAACCCCTTTCGGGTACCTGAACGAATGGAAAATCCACGTGGCAGGCGATTCCCTCGCCAAGGTCTTTAAGGATCTCTAGCCTTTCAAAAGGAGCCTTCCATGGAACGCGTGCTGATCGCCATGGACGACCGCCCGGGATCTCTCAAAGCCGTCCAGTATGTCACCCGGATCCTCAAAGGGGCCGACCATGTGGATTTCATTCTGTTTCACGTGCTGCCTCCCGCCTCACCCAACCTCCTTTCCAAAGACGTCATTCGCCGCATCGAAGGGATTCATGAAACCCATCCGCATGTGAGCGGCTATTTCTGGAACCCGGAGGATGAAGACAAAATGCGGCGCACCTTCGCGACCGCTCGGGACATTTTGCGGGAAGGCGGTGTGGCCGAATCCAGAATTCACGAAGATTTCGGTGTGGAAGGCCAGGAAATCGCCTATATCATCATGGAAAGGGCCAAAGCGCTTCGCTGTTCCACGGTGGTTTTGGGACGGCGGGGTCTGAGCCGCGTCAAGGAGTTCTTTTTGGGCAGTGTGTCCAAATCAGTGATCGGGCTGGCCCGCGGCACCACGGTCTGGATTGTGGACGCTTGAGCCTCGAGCCGTTCACCCCTTATTCGCGTCCCGCAGAGGAGAGCGACCATGAGCGAAAACCTGTACAAGACCATCGCCTTTTGCACGGATTTCAGCGACAACGCCGATGAAGCCTTTGTTGCCGCCAAGGACCTGGCGTGGCGCTACGGAGCGACGCTTCACCTCGTGCATGTTTTGGTCACCTTCAGCACGGCTCCCATTCGAGAAATCTACGTGCCGCTGGAAATGGACGTGCACTTTGTGGAACGGGCCACCGAAGGCGCCAAAGCCGCCATTGTCGAGCGCTACGTGTCCCAGCTTCGGGAAAAGCAGCCGTATGAAATCCATATTCTCTCCGGCTATCCCGCCACCGAAATCGTGCATTTCGCCGAAAAGAACGCCGTGGATCTGCTGGTCATGGGATCCCAGGGCCTCACCGGCATCGCCCATGTGCTCTTTGGCAGCACCGCGGACCGTGTGGTGCGCAAAGCCCCCTGTTCGGTGCTCACCGTGCGCTTGAAGAAAAAGGATTGATGCCTCATGCCTTCCACTTCGGTTCTGGATCGCTCGGTCCCCGTGCTGGTCACAGGCACGGCGGGTTTTATTGGCTTTCACCTGGCTTTACGATTGCTTAAAGAGGGCTTCGCCGTCGTGGGCGTCGACAACGTCAATGACTACTACGATGTGCGGATCAAATGGGACCGTCTGAAAATTTTGGAAAAGCACGCGGGTTTCACCTTTCATCGTGTGAATTGCGCGGATCGGCAGGCCATGGAGGCCGTCTTTGACGCGTATCCTTTCGCTGTCGTGGTGCACCTGGCTGCCCAGGCGGGCGTGCGCTATTCGCTCGTCAACCCCTACGCCTACGTGGACAGCAACCTCACGGGCTTTATGAACATTTTGGAAGGCTGCCGCCATCACAACGTTCGACACCTGGTGTTCGCCTCGTCCAGTTCCGTTTACGGGGCCAACACGCGCATGCCCTTTTCCGTGCATCACAATGTGGATCACCCCGTCTCCCTTTACGCCGCCACGAAAAAAGCCAACGAACTCATGGCCCACACCTATGCCCATCTCTACGGGCTGCCGTGCACCGGCCTTCGCTTCTTTACCGTGTACGGCCCCTGGGGCCGGCCCGACATGGCCCTTTTTCTTTTCACTCGAGCGATCCTCAGCGGGGAACCCATCAAAGTCTTCAACTACGGCAAAATGCGCCGGGACTTTACCTACATCGACGATATCATCGAAGGGGTCTTTCGGGTTATGGCCCGAGCGCCCCAGCCCGATGCTTCATGGACCGGAGACGCTCCGGATCCGGGAACCAGCACCGCTCCCTACCGCATCTACAACATCGGCAACAACCACCCCGTGGATCTCATGACCTTCATCCGCACCCTGGAAGAATGCCTCGGGATGGAAGCCCGCAAGGACTTCCTGCCCATGCAACCCGGGGACGTGCCCGCCACGGCCGCCGATATCGACGATCTCATGCGCGATTTCGGCTTCCGCCCGGCCACCTCCATTGACGAAGGCATTCGAAAATTTGTCGACTGGTACCGCGATTATTACGAAGTGACCGGGCAAGATTCCACGCCTTAAGGTCCCGAAACGGCGCCGCGCAAGAGCGCTCGGAAAGAGCGTCCTAACCGGCCCGCAGGCCGCCACGGTAACCTGTACCCCGAGGAAGACTAAAAGGAAAAACACCCGCCAATTGGACCGCTGAGGGGCGAAACGCTCAGGGCCAGAGCCGACGAAAGCCCATGAAAAAGGTCTTGACCCTTGCGAAGGCTTCACGCCATGTTAAGTAGAAGTTGCCATGCAGGGGGCTTCAGGCAAAGAGGAAACATCCGTGGCGCGCAGGAGTTCTCCTTGGTCTGGCGGTGTGGCCGCAGGACTGGTTTTGGCCGCCATGGCCTTCGCCTTGACTGGTTTCGGAGTGCTTCGCGCGTCGGCCTTAAAGGATTCGGAAGATCCCCGATTTCTCCAAGCGCGCGAGGGCATGGTTCGCGAGGTGTTGGCGGACATGGCCGCAACGGCTTCGGAAACGGGCCGAGGGGCACTTTCTTCGGCGGTCCTGGAAGCCCTGCGCCGAGTGCCGCGCCACCGGTTCGTTCCGGAAAAGCTTGTGGATGCCGCCTACGAAAATCGCCCCCTTCCCATCGGGTACGGCCAGACCATTTCCCAGCCCTTTATCGTGGCGCTTATGACGGAGCTTTTGGATCTTCCGGAAAACGCCACAGTTTTGGAAATCGGCACGGGTTCTGGGTATCAGGCGGCCGTTTTGGCTCATGTGGCAAAAGACGTCTACACTGTGGAAATTCTTCCTCCCTTGGGGCAAAGCGCCGAAGCGCGGCTGAAGGCTCTGGGCTATGCCAACGTCCATGTCAAAATCGATGACGGGTATTTCGGCTGGAAAGAGCACGCCCCCTTTGACGGCATTCTGGTGACGGCCGCAGCCCCGTATATTCCGCCGCCGCTTCTTCAGCAGTTAAAACCCGAAGGAAAACTGGTCATTCCCGTGGGGCCTCCGTTTCTCACGCAGTATCTCACGGTGGTGCACAAGGCTCGGGACGGCGCGGTGACCACGCGCCAGGTGCTTCCCGTAGCCTTTGTGCCGCTTACCGGGAGAGGCGGCTCGCCATGATTCCCGCCGCGGCGGTGTTTTGGCTCTCCTGTGCCGCCATCGCTCAGGAAGTCCTTTTGGTCCGATGGCTTCACATCGTCCACGATCATCATTTTGCCTTCATGATTCTGAGCCTGGCTCTGCTGGGCTACGGCGCAGGCGCCACAGGGCTCACTCTGGCCCAGCGCTTTTTGGTGAAACGCCCGGCTGCCGTCTTTGCCTTAGCGGCGGTTTTTCTTTCCTGGGCCATCCTTTTGAGCGCGGCGAGTCTTTCCCGCCTTTCCTTTAATCCCCTGGAAATCCTGTGGGACCTTCGCCAGACGGCCCATCTTGCCGCTGTCTATCTCTTCCTTAGTGTCCCCTTCTTTGCCGCGGGCATGGCCACCGGCTTGGCCTTTCGCACGCGTCCGGAAAAGATTCATCGGCTGTATCTTGCGGATCTTTCCGGAGCCGCCCTGGGCGCCGCCTTGGCCGTCGGCCTACTGCAGACCCTGGATCCCGTCTGGGCCTTGAGACTGGTCTCAGCCGTGGCCGCTTTGGCGGCGATCGTCGTTCCCGCGGGAAATTTTCTTGCCCGAGCTTCACTTTGTGTTCTGGCAAGCTTGGCGCTTCAGGCTCTTATCCCTCAGAACGCTTTGATGCCTTCCCCCAATCCTTACAAGGGCCTTGCCTATGCGCGAAAGATTCCCGAAACCCGCCTTACGACGGAGCGCTTCGGTCCCATGGGATGGGTGGCCGTGCTGGAAAGCCCTCGCGTGCCCTTTCGATCCCTTTCGGGATGGAGCCTTTCCGGCAGCGCGGAAGCCCCGTCTACGCCTTTGGGCCTCTTTGTGGATGGTGCCGGCCCTATCCCGCTGTTTTCCAAGGACGCCTTTTCCTCGGATTTTTCCTTTGGAGACTGCCTCATGATCGCCCTACCCTACCGCCTGGCAGCTTTGAATCGAGAAAGTTCGCACGGCCCGCGGGCTCTTCTCCTGGGCATGCACGGCAATCTGGAAACGGTGGTGGCCCGGCTGGAAGGCTTCGCTCTTCTGGATGTGGTGGAAAGAAACGCTCATGTGGCCGAGCTCGTGGCCCGCCTGGCCTGGGGCTTCGATGCCAAAGACGGCCTCGGCCACGTGCGTGTCCATGTGGCGGATCCTCGGCGGTTTTTGCGCGCGCCTTCACCGTTCTATGACGTGATTCATCCGGTGACCGTCGGGGTCTTGAGCGCCTCGGCCGGCGGCGCAGCGAGCCTCATGGAAATCTACGACGCCACCGTGGAAGCCTTTAGCGCCTTTCTGGATCGATTGACTCCCGACGGCTATCTGGCTTTGCTGCACAGCCTCAGTGTGCCGCCTCAGGCCACCTTGCGTTTCGTGGCCACAGCCGAAGAAGCTTTGCGGCGCCGCGGGATTGGGCATCCCCAGCGTCACATGGCCGTGATCCATGACTGGAACACGGGGCTTGTGCTGGTCAAAAAGAGCGAAATCACGTCCGAGGAACAGGACGTCATTCGACGGTTTGCCGCCGAACGTTCCTTTGACCTGGCCTATCTTCCCGACATGACCCAACAAGAAGCCCAAAGATTTCACGTGGCTTGGCAGGGGTCTCTGCATCGAGCGGTGACGGCCCTTTTGAGCGACCGGGCGAAAGATTTCATGAAAACCTATCCTTTTTCCATTGAACCCGTAACGGACAATCGGCCCTATGTGTTTCATTTTTTTCGGTGGAAGACTTTTCGAACGCTCCTTCGGGCGGAACACGGCCGTGGCGTCTCGCTTCTTTCCTGGGGTGTTCCGGTCCTTGCGGCGGCTCTGGCTCAGGCCTGTGCAGCCGCAGTTCTTTTTATCGCCGCTCCGTTGGCTATTTCTTTCAAGGGGGCTTCCCGGCGATCCCTCAAAACCTTTGGAAAAACTCTGGCCTACTTTGGGTCTTTGGGTCTTGCGTTTCTTTTTGTGGAAACGGCCATGATTCAAAAGAACGTGTTTCTTTTGGGGCATCCCGTTTATGGTTTTGCCGGAACCGTCGGGTCGTTTCTTCTGTGGGCGGGTTTGGGAAGCCTGGCTTCCACGGGTTGGGTGCGATGGCTGGAAAGCGCACGCTTTCTGCGGCGTCGAAACATCCTTTCTGGCACGGCCGTCTGTGCGGGGGCCATGGTGGGCTTTTACGGCATGGTCTGGGTCCATCTCGTGCCGTGGGCTCATGGGCTTCACGACGTCCTGCGGTGGGCCTATGCGGTTTTCGGCCCGGCCCCTGTGGCGTTTTTTCTCGGCATGCCCATGCCTTTGGGATTGCGTTCCCTGGGACGCACAGACCCTGATCTTGTGCCGTGGGCGTGGGCCATCAACGGCTGCGCTTCGGTGATCAGCGCTCTTGCGGCCGCCCTGACCGCCATGAGCTTCGGCTTTGTGGCGGTTCTGGCCGCCGGCGCCGCCTTGTATGGGCTGGCGGCTTTCAGTGCCCCCCGCAGGCACGGATCGGCGTGAGTGCGTCCTTTGGAGCGCCACGCGCACGAGGGTCTCTGTTGTTCCAGGGCCTCCCTTCTTGTATAAGGGCATGCAGCCTGTTCGAAATGCAATGGAATCTTCACGGCCGCAAAAGGACGCTCCATGGGCATGGTGGATGGGATTGCCGAAGCTCTAAGCCCCCTGGCGGAACGGACACCCCACCTGGTGGCGGTCTACGTCTTCGGGTCCACGGCTAAGGGCCGGGCCACGAAACGAAGCGACGTGGATCTGGCCGTGCTCTTGGATCCGGACCCGGGGCCGGACTTTGATCTTCTGGGTTTCATGGTAGAAGCGCAAAAGGTTCTGGGAAAGGCCGTGGATGTGGTGGTCCTCAACCGAGCCGGGGAGCACCTCAAGTACTTGGTGCGTCGGGACGGTATCCTGATCTACGATCGCGACCCAAGGGTCCGCAAGCAATTCGATCGGCACAGTCGAAAGAATTACGAGGATTTTCTCTATTACCACCGGCGTTATGTGAAGAAGATGCAGGAGCAGCTTCGCCATGGTGGATGATGTGTTGATTGAGCGCCTGTGTTCGGACATTCGAGCCAATGTGCAGCTGCTTCGCGAGGCCAAGGATATCACCTGGGAGGTGTATTGCCGGGATCCTCGATCCCGTCGGTTTGTGGAAAGAACGCTGCACATCCTTGTGGAAACCTGCATCGATATCGCGCACCATATCATTTCGGACGAAAGATTCGAGGAGCCGGGCTCTTACGGCGAGGCCTTTCGAATTCTTGCCGCCCATGGAATCCTGCCCGCGGAGGAAGCGGGGATTTATGAGCGAATGGCCCGGTTCCGGAATCTCCTGATTCGTTACGACGAAAGAATCGACGATGCCGTGGTCTTTGGCGTCTTCAAGAACCACCTGCATGACTTCGAACGCTACGTCGCCCACATCGTGAACTATCTGGGAAAACTGAAGAAAGGGGATTCAACAGCTGAACCCTAAAAAGAAAAACCCTCGGTTTACCGAGGGCTTGCCTGTATGTAAAGGGCTTTGCGCATCCGTGGTCTTGGTGGAGATGACGGGAGTCGAACCCGTGGCCTCAGCCTTGCGAAGGCTGCGCTCTCCCATCTGAGCTACATCCCCACATGGAAAGTAAAGACCCTATAGCGCTTTTGCGGGATCGTGTCAAGAACGGCGCAAGACAAAGGCAACGTCGAAAATCCGTCTCCGGGGGCGGTCCAGCACCTTCTTGGACAAGGGGCCTGCTTCGTTTCCTGAAGCGCGGGACTTGGGCCCGTCTGAAGAGCGGGCGGGATGCTCGCGGTCCCAATGAAAGTGCCCTCCTGATCCCTGCGGCTTGAGGGCATCAAGGCATGGACGGGGTTCCTTCTTCCGGCAGCGCCACCTGGTGATCGGTGCTGAACTGGTAGTCCGTGAAGACGTGTTCAGCGCTGAGAATCTGGTAGGTGCCATCAGGATTTTTTCGCGTGGTTTCCTTCAGCCGAGAGGTGGTGTGGCCGCAGGTCCAGCACTGGTAGCGGCGCATGTGGCTGCACAGGCACACTTTCTCAATCTTTTGGCGCTTGTCGGCGCCGCCGTTTTTCGCCGCCTCATAGTAGGCTTCCAGGTAAGCGCAGCGCCCTGAGCCGTCCAGAAGGTAGCCGTAGGCTTCGCAGGCCGGTCGCACTCGATGGGACACGGCCGGACAGTCCTTGAGCATGCGCATGGGGTAGCCCGTGGGCGAAAGCATATTCACCTCGATGTCTTCCGCCGTCGCCTGAAAGTAGCGCTGTTTTACCTCATCCGGAAGCCCGGATTCCCGGGTCACGGTAAAGCGGGTGGCCACCTGGACGGCGGCGGCTCCCGCTTCCATGTATTCCACGGCGTCCGTGCCCGTGAAAATGCCTCCCGCCGGAATCACCGGAATGCAGAGCCCTTCCTTTTTCAGGTACTGCATGACCTCGTGGAAAATGGTTTTGAGATCGAATCGATGCCAGTCCAGGCCGAAGCCCAGGTGCCCGCCCGCCAGGGGGCCTTCCACCACCACGTAATCGGGCGGGCGGTTGAGGCGAGCCGCCTTCATCAGAAAAAGCTTTAGCGCCCGAACCGATGAGACGATGATGCCCAAAAGAGCCTGGCGAAAGCGAGGGTGGTCGGCCATGAGGGCAAAGCTTGCCAGATGCAGCCCTGCGCTCAGCGTGATCCCGTCGATGCCCGCATCCAAAGCCGCCCTGAGGCGCGCCTGAAGGGTTTCCTTGGGGTTTCCCATGGTGAGCTTTTCCATGCAGTTGAGAAAAATGAGTCCCGAACCTTTCTTTCTCTCCATGGTCCCGGTCACGTACAGCCGCGTGGCTTCCGCCACCGGAGCGGCTTCAAATCGCACGCCGGACTTGTCGGGCTGTTTGACGTTGTCCCGGTGATGGCGAAGTTTTTCCGACACGAAATGGGTCCCGTGCACCTGATCGACGACGGCTGGCATCATGGCATCGGAGATATGCCCGATGCCGCCGAGCCTGGCGGCTTCCAGAGCCAGTTCGGTGGTGGAGATGTTCACCCCCATACCGCCGATCATCAAGGGCACCACGTCCTTTCCCGCCAATTTCCATCGAAAATCGTCCAGTCTTTTTCCCATGACATGTGCCTTTCCACGGACCTCGGCTTGTCTTTCCAAGGAGCCCGCGCATAGAATGAATGACATTCAGTCCGCCCTGAATATCACGGATGTCGTGCCTTGGGGAAGAGCCAAGAAAAAAGGAGGGGGAAAGATGCTGAGTCCACTGCAGAAGAAGGCCGCCCAGGCCATTGTCAACGTCTTTGAAACTGGTCGCCCTCAGGGCGACTACGGCAAGGTCACCTATCATCCCAAGGACCCCGGTGAATTGACCTACGGCCGATCGCAGACCACCCTGGCCAGCGGAAACCTTTACCTTCTGGTACGGGACTACTGTGCCGCACCGGACGCCGCCTTTGGGCCGGATCTTTCCATCTATCTGGATCGGCTGGCCAACCGGGATCGTTCCTTGAATTTTGACGAGCGCCTCAAGGGACTTTTGCGCGAGGCCGGCCAGGACACCGTCTGGGCCGGCATGCGGTGCCCCTTCGTGGCGTAGGCCTTTGTGGGGATGGGAGGGTGAATTTTGGGCGCTGTGATGGCCGCGTCGGGAGGCGGCGTGGTGCGCCTGGGGCGCTCGCCCCGAAGGGGCGAAACATTATAGCCCGGGGCGCAGCCCCGGGACCGAGCGGCCATTTAAAATAAGATTCAAGCCCCAAAGGGGCGAAACACAATGAGAACCCCCACCGTCCCGTTCAAAAGAGACACCCCATGGCATGGGGACGGCTTATCGGGGATTGGGGTATGCCCCTTCACCCAGGGCTACGCCCCGGGCTGGCATGCTGCGCCCCTTCGGGGCGCGGGGATGCACCCATCCCAGGGCTTCGCCCTGGGATGTCATCCTTTGCCGAAAGGATACACAATGGTTCTCGAATAGGTTCTTAGTCGTCGGAGGATGCGGTGGACCCGGAGGACGACGACGAGGACGCGGCGCTTTGGGAACAGCTCCCGGTCCCGCTTTCGGAGCTTTTCTTGGAATGGGTATTATTGTTCTGTTTTCGTCCGGCATAGTCGGTGACGTACCAGCCGGAACCCTTGAGGTGGAACGTGCTCATGGAAATCATCTTGCACAGCGGCCCACGGCACTGGGGACATTCGGTCAGGGGCGGGTCGGAAAAACGTTGCATGGCTTCGGTGATCTGACCGCACTGGGTGCATTCGTATTCGTAGATGGGCATAATCTTTACCTCCTTACCGCTTCGGGCGAAATGGCCTCATTGTGGGGCACAAGATGTTTCACGCGCATTATAAGGTCACAGGGCGCCATGTCAAGCCTTGCCGGCCGCGGCGCGGCGGTTTTTTGAACCTCCGTGGATTGCAATCGCCATCCCTTTTCTTTATGATCGGCGCACCCGGCCCCTGAGGCACAGGGGGCCAGGAACGCAGGGCAGGCGGTCTGCAGCTGGTGCACGGAGGAGGGAATCATGAAAAGAAGACAGGGAAAGACACTTTGGGTCGTGGTGCTGTGCACGCTGCTGGTCCTATGGTCTGCGGCGGCGCTGCAGGCGGAAGAAAAGTCCTTCCTCTTCGGGCTGCTTTTGGTGGGCCCCTACAATGACAGGGGGTGGAGCCAGGCGCACTACGATGCGGGCCTTTCCCTGGAAAAGAAAATCCCGGGCACCAAAATGCTCTATATCGACAAGGTCAATCCGGCGGACCGTCCCGGGGTGACCATTCCCCAAGTAGTGGATGATTTGGTGTCCAAAGGGGCCAAGTTCATCATTGCCCATTCCGACGACATGAAGGACGGCATTCGGGAAGCGGCGGCTCGACACCCGGACGTCTTTTTCGTTCATGTCTCCGGGGACGACGTTCTCACGGGCAAGGCGACACCCAATTTATCCAATCTCATGGGCCGCATGGAATACGGCAAGATGATGGCCGGCTTCGTGGCAGCCCTGACGACCAAAACGGGAAAGATCGGCTATCTCGGCCCACTCATCAACGAAGAAACCCGCCGTCTGGCCGCCGCAACCTATCTCGGGGCCCGCTACGCCTGGACGCAGGTGCGAAAACAACCGGCGGACCAGCTTGCCTTCAAGGTCACCTGGATCGGTTTTTGGTTCAACATACCCGGCGTGACCGCCGATCCGACGCAGGTGGCTCAAAATTTCTACAACAGCGGCTATGACGTCATCGTTTCGGGGATCGACACGACCGAAGCCTTGACTGTGGCGGCCCAGAAGCGTACGGAAGGCCGCCAGGTCTGGGCGGTTCCCTACGACTATAAGGGCGCCTGCGACCCCGCTCCGGACGTGTGCCTGGGCGTGCCCTACTACAATTGGGGGCCGGGTTACGGGCAGCTCCTTCGAGCGGCCATGTCGGGATCCTGGAAGCCGCAGTGGTTGTGGCTCGGTCCCGACTGGAAAGACATCAACAGCGAAGAAACCAGCGCCATCGGCTTTGTGAAGGGCAAGGCCCTTAGTGCCGACGTGAGCGAGGCTTTGGATCGGTTTATTGCCGATTTGGCTTCCGGTGCGGTCAATCTGTTTGCCGGGCCCCTGTATTACCAAGACGGCTCGGTGTTTGTGCCGGCCGGATCCACCGCCTCCGATCGGGACATTTGGGCGATGAAGCAGCTTTTGCAAGGCATGGAAGGTCAAAGCAGCGCCAAGTAATTCCAGATCGGATGCGGGATCCTGGAGGCGGTGCGCTTGGACGAGCGGACCGCCTCTTGTGTTCCGGACCTTTCGCGTGGCGCGAGTCGGCTCCCTGCTCGTGGGGAAAGACGTCCTTTTTGAGGACGGCGCTGTTCAAGGATCCATGGACATCGAACTTCGAAATATTCATAAGTTCTACGGACCCGTTCATGCCAACCGAGGCATCGATCTCAGGGTGCAGGCCGGAACCATCCACGGCATCCTCGGCGAAAACGGCGCCGGCAAAAGCACGCTCATGAAGATTCTTGCCGGGGCCGTTCCCAAATCCGACGGGGAAATCCTTTTGGACGGCCGTTCCGTGACCTTTGCGCATCCGGCGGAAGCCTCCCGATGGGGCATTGGTATGCTCTATCAGGATCCTTTGGATTTTCCGCCCATGACGGTCCTGGAAAATTTCATGGTTGGGCGGCCCCCCCATCCCAAAAGGAGCGTTCGGCACTGGGCGGACACCTTGGCTGGCCTGTGCGGCGATTTTGGCTTTCGTCTTGACCCCGATGCCCCACTGGAAAGCCTGACCCTCGGAGAGCGCCAGCAGCTAGAACTCCTGCGGCTCCTCTCGCTGGGCTCACGTCTCCTCATTCTGGACGAACCCACCACGGGCATCTCGTCGGAGCAAAAAGAGCTTCTGTTTCGCGCCCTGCGTCGGCTCGCCTGTGAAGGCAAAACAGTCCTTCTCGTCTCGCACAAACTCGAAGACGTGGAAAACCTTTGTACCCGGGTGACCGTGCTTCGCCAAGGGCGGGTGTGCGGCACTCTGGAAGCCCCGTTTCATGCTCGAGATATCCTCTCGCTCATGTTCGGAACTCCTCCCGCACCGCCGCTCAAAAAGCGCCGCACCTTTTCGGAGAGGACTCTGGAATTCCGCGGTGTGAGCGGCCTCGGGGGCCGCGCGGGGCTTCGAGACGCCACGGCGACGTTCCGAAAAGGCGAAGTCGTGGGCCTTGCCGGTTTGGAAGGAAGCGGTCAGGGGGTGTTTCTTCGCCTCGCCGCAGGCCTGCAATCGCCCTTACGTGGCACGATCCATTTGTTCGGAAACGATGTGACCGGATCGAATTATCACGTCTTTCGTCGCCGCGGCGTCGCGTTCGTGCCGGAAGGACGGCTGGAAGAAGGGCTCATCGCCGGGTTGACGCTCACGGAGCATTTCGCCCTGGCGGCGTGTGAGCCTCGGCTATGCGTTCCATGGGAGGCGGCACGCCAAACGGCAAAAGAGCGGGTGGATCGGTTTCGAATTCGCGGAGGGCCCGAGACGACGGTCGATGCCCTATCGGGCGGAAACCAACAGCGGCTTCTGCTTTCCCTGATTCCGCCCCAAGCGTCCGTGCTTTTGCTCGAACAGCCCACGCGGGGCTTGGATGTGGAATCCGCCACATGGGTGTGGGACCATCTGCTGCGTCGAGCCGACGCCGGCGCGACCATTGTCTTCAGTTCCGCGGAATTGGACGAAATTCTCATGACTGCGGACCGCGTTCTCGTCTTTTTCAACGGTCGCATTCTCTTGGACGTGAAGGCCGAAGACGCGCATCCGGATCTTTTGGGCAGCGCCATTGCCGGGCGCGTTTCGCTCTGACACGGGAAAGGACCTCATGAGACCGCCTTCGTCTTTTGGAAAAGTCGCGCCGCGTTTTTTGTGGACACTTCTTTTGGCTTTGGGTCTCAGTTCCGCCATGGTGGCCCTGGGGGGTGCTTCCCCTCTGGAAGCCTACCGGCATATCCTTGCGGGGTCGTTGGGATCCTGGGCCAAGATTACCCAGGTGCTTCGTGTCTGGGTGCCGCTCACCCTCTGTTCCCTGGGGCTTCTTTACACGTTCCAGATCGGGTTGTGGAATATCGGTGTGGAAGGCCAGGTCGTCTTGGGGGCCGTGGGGGCCACCGCCCTGGTGCGCTGGGGGCTGGGAGCCCCGCCGTCCTGGGTCATTCCCGCGGCTTTGGTCGGTGCCGTCTTGTGCGGCGGCCTGTGGGCTCTCGCGGCCGGTGTGTTGAAAACGCACGCCGGTGTCAACGAAATCTTTGCCGGCCTCGGCCTCAATTTCGTGGCCACAGGCCTGCTCTTGTGGCTTATTTTCGGGCCGTGGAAACAGCCGGGCATCGCCAGCATGAGCGGCACGGAAACCTTTCCGGAAGCCTATTGGTTTCCCACGGTGGGCGGCTGGGCCGTTTCGCCGTACGCCGTCGCCGCCGTGTCGGCCCTCCTTGGACTGGTCGCCTGGAGCCTTCGGGCCACTCGCCTTGGGCTGGCCCTCAAGGCCATCGGCCGAAACGAACAGGGCGCGTTCCTTTTGGGTCTGAGCCCTTCTCGATGGATGCTTCTGGCCATGATGCTCGCCGGGGGCTTGGCGGGCTTGGCCGGGGCATACCAGGTTGTGGCCGTCTATCACCGGCTCATCCCCAACATTTCCAGTCAGTACGGGTACCTCGCCCTCCTTGTGGTGATGCTCGCCGGCTTTCGATGGCAAGGCATCCCGTTCATTGCCTTTTTCTTTGCGGCCTTGAACGTGGGAAGCATTCAGCTGCCCATGATGTTGCGCATGGATTCGTCCCTTGCGGGCGTCATTCAGGGAAGCCTCGTCTTGGCGGCTTTGGCGGTTCAGGGAATGGCGTGGCGGCGGAGGAAGGCGTCATGAGCGAGTGGCCCTCGTCCCTTTTCGTGGCAAGCCTTTTGGCGGGAGCGGCGCCGTTGATTCTGGCCTCCATGGGGGAGACGCTCACGGAAAAGGCGGGCCTCATCAATTTGTCCTTGGACGGCGCCATCCTGCTTTCGGCCATGGCGGGTTTTGCGGCCGCCGTGGAAACGCGAAGCGTTCTCGTGGGCTTCGCCGCCGGGGCGGTGACGGGAGCGGCCACGGCGGCGGTGGTGGCTTTGATGAGCCTCTATCTCGGTCAATCCCAAGTGGCCGTGGGGTTCGTCTTGACCCTCACAACCAAGGATCTGGCCTATTTCCTGGGAAATCCCTATGCTCGAATTCCCGGACCGCAGGCGCCCGTCTTTGCCGTGCCGGGCATGGAAGCCCTGCCATGGTTGGGATCCGCCTTTTTCCGGCACACGTTGGTCACCTACGGGGCCATGGCAGCCATCGCCCTGACATGGTTTTTTCTGTATCGAAGCCGAGCGGGTTTGGTGTTAAGAGCGGTGGGGGAAAATCCTCAAGCCGCCTTTGCCCGGGGAATCAACGCTCGGTCTGTCCAGTTCTTTTACGCGCTGGTGGGCGGGCTTTTGGTGGGGCTCGCCGGCGCGGCTTTTTCTTTGAGCGTCAAACCTGGCTGGGGGCGTCCTCAGGGAGCCGAAGGCATGGGGTGGATTGCGTTGGCGCTGGTCATTTTCGGCGGATGGCATCCCCTGAAGGTCGCCGTCGGAGCCTATCTGTTTGCCGTGCTTCAGATGCTGGGCATCACCTTTCAAGGCATGTGGCCGTCCATTCCGTCCCAAGTGTTCCAGACGGCCCCGTTCCCGCTTATGATTTTTGCCTTGGTCCTCATGCACGTGAGCCAAAGGCCTCGGGTGCAACGGTGGGCCGCCGCCCGCCCCTGGGCGGACCGTGTGCTGCGGTTCGTGCGAGCGCGCGCCCCGCGAGCCCTGGGCCAGCCCGTTTTCGACCGCTAACCCCCCAGTCCCCAAAAACGTCGGTTGGGGTGAACGCAGCGAACCCCGAGAAAAAACATCAGTCTACCCCCATGCAGCAAACCCCGACAAAAATCAATGAGCTCACCCGCACCAGTTGCCCCCAACAAAAAACGTCGCTTCCCAATCCCCCCTTTCCCCTCACCACATCCCCCTCCCTTTTTTGGGAGCTTGCCCGAAAATGCTTTTGGGAGGTTCTCGGCAAAAAATGGGTGAAGGTGTGGTGCGGGGTCGCGGCTGAAGCCGCTCCGACAAAATGCGGTGTCCTTTAGGCAGCGTTGTAACGGCTTGTGTGCGGGGCCCTCGCCCCAAAGGGGCGAAACATCATAGCCCGGGGCGTAGCCCCGGGTCGGGGCGGCCGTTGCAGTGAAAATATAAGCCCCGAAGGGGCGAAACACATGGCTTAGGGAGGTACCCCATCGCATGGGGATGGCTCATCGGAGGTTAGCTTACGCCCCTTCGGGGCTTAAAAATTGGCAAAAATGAGAACGATCTGCTCATCCCAGGGCTACGCCCGGGCTGACATCCTCTGCCCCTTCGGGGCGTGGGGGATCCCGTCCCAAGGCTACGCCCTGGGCTGACATCCTTTGGCGAAAGGATACAAAAGGCATTTTCAGGCAGGCTCTTAGACCCGCCGCCGGGCTTCACGGCAAAACGCGGGCCGGACTCAGCGCTTTGAGGCGGGCTTCCAGGATTTCCACGTGAAGCTTTTCTTCCGCGATGATGTCGAGCAAGGCTTGGGCGCTTTCCCCCTCGTCCATGAACCCGCGAAGCATATCGTAGAAAAGGATGCTGTCCTTTTCGAATTCCAGGGCTGCTTCCAGGATCTTTTCAACGCTGTCCAGATCAGCGGGATCCACTTCCTCGAGGCTGAAACTCTGATCGCCGATCATGGACTGCAGCAGATCGCCGCTCATTTCCTGCACCCATCGGTCTTCGTTTTCGCTCTCACGGCTCAACCGCTCCCGCATGGCCTCGAACCACTGCCCATGGCGGGCTTCATCCGCGGCAAGCTCTTGAAGCATTTCCCGCAGTTGGGAATCTTCCTGAATCCCCATGGCCTTGCGGTAAAATTTCTCTCCGTTTTCTTCGATACGCACGGCCATCTTGAGCACTTCCACGGCGTTGAACATGGGCTTTACCTCCTTCGGAAAGGGGAAGAAAACTCGACGCGCTCATGGGGCCTTTCAGTCTTTGACGAATTCGCAAAACTATCACCCTTCGTCATCGAAACTGTCAAGGTGCTCCGGAAAATCCTCAAAAAGCCCCCAAGCGACAGGTTCTTGCGAAGGCACGGGCGTGGCGCGGCCGTCGAAATCCTCACGGGCGTCCGGAACTTCGGGGAAGGTTTTTCTCCTGGCATTTTGTCAGATAAGGCCTTCCGGTGTCATAGAGCGGCTCGGAGGACTTGTTCCCGCGAAGGCGATTGGGTAAAAGGAGGCGCTCGTTGGGAAGCCGAAAAAGGGGGAGCTGTGACAGGCCGAGGGTATGCTTTGTGGCAATCACTGTGGAACGAACCGCCCGGATCCGCATGCCGCCGCCTTGGAATCGGCCTCCTTCTGCCGCTGGAAGTTCTCTACAAGGCCCTGCTTCGCCTGGACCAAGCGAAGCGGCTGCGCCGTCGCCAAAGGCTTCCGTGCTGTGTCATGAGTGTGGGAAACATCACCGTGGGCGGCACGGGAAAGACGCCGGCCGTACTGTGGATCGCTCGAACGTTGCACGAAGCGGGGCTTTCCGTGGCCGTTTTGAGTCGCGGCTACGGCCGCCGAGGAACGGGCGTGGAAAAGGTGCGCCTCCAGGGGCCCCTTCATAAAAGTGCCGCGCGTTACGGCGATGAACCGGTACTCCTGGCACGCCGCCTTCCTTGGGCTGCCGTCTGGGTGGGCGCGGACCGTTACGAAGCGGGCCTGGGCGCCGTGGCGCACGACCAACCGGATGTGTTCGTCCTGGACGACGGCTTTCAGCACGTGCAGCTCCATCGAGACCTGGACCTGGTCCTTTTGGATGCGGCCCGCCCGACGGGAAACGGCCGGCTTCTGCCGGCGGGCCCTCTTCGAGAACCGCCGCAAGCCCTGGAGCGGGCCCATGCCGCCATTTTCGTGGAAAGCCCCGAAAAACCGCCCCTAAGGGCCGATTCCCTGCGGCAAGGGCCTCTTTTCGGAAAACCCGTTTTTCAGGCCCGGCCGATCATCGCCGGTTTTTTTCCGGCGGCGGCGCTTTCGGGGCCCCAGCAGGACTTTGCCCAAGACCCATGCATCGCCGTTGCGGGAATCGCCCGACCGGAGCGATTCTTTTCCGCTCTGGAAGCTCTGGGGGTGCCGTGCCTTCGGCGTTTTGCTTTTCCGGACCATCATCGGTGGACGCCCAAAGATGAGCGAAAGCTTCTTCAAGCGCTGCAGGAAACCGGCGCCCGGTGGATCGTTACCACGGAAAAGGATGCCGTGCGCCTTCCACCTCCCCTGGCCAAGCGGTCCCTGTACGCCGTCATGGATCTGGATTTCGGATCGGATGCGGACCGGTTTCGAGATGTGGTCCTGCACGCGGTCCGATCGTGGAGGCGGTTCTGATGCCATCCGGCTGAGGTTTATGGGGAACGGGCGGAATCTTCTTTGGGTTCGCGGCGCTCACCTCACCCTTCCTTGCTTGGGCTGCAGGGCTGAACGCTTCGGGTAAGGGAAGGGATTGACGGAACGGGAGTGTTGTCCATGGTGGATCATTGGCCTGCCCTGGCGCGGGTGCTTATCGTCTTTTTCGCCATTCTCGCGGCCATCCGCAAAAAGGTGTCCTTGGGAAACGCCTTCTTTTTCGGGTCCGTCGCCCTGGGATTTCTTTTTTCCATGGGGCCCGCGGATGTGGCCGTCTCCGTCTTTCGTTCCTTCACGCACGCCAAGACGCTCTCCCTCGCGGCCATCGTCTCGCTCATTCTGGTGCTCAGTCACAGTCTGGAGGCCGTGGGCCAAATGGAACGGCTGCTTTCCAGCTTTCAGGGCCTGGTGCGCACGCCGCAGCTCAATCTCGTCATCTTTCCGTCTCTCATTGGGCTTCTGCCCATGCCCGGAGGGGCCATCTTTTCTGCGCCCATGGTGAAGACCTTGGGGCGCGCCTTTCGCTTCACGGGAGATCAGCTGAGTTACATCAACTATTGGTTTCGGCACGTGTGGGAATATTGGTGGCCCTTGTACCCCGGCGTCCTTTTGACGACCACCCTGGCCGGATTGGACCTGTGGGTGTTTGTGCTGGCTCTTTTTCCCATGACAGTTGTGGCCGTCGCCGCGGGATATCTGCCTCTTTCATTTCGCGCAGAAGCTGTAGCGCAGAATTCGAATCCGTCAAGCGGCACCGCTTCGGCAGAGCGACCTCCTCTGCGGCCTTTTCTTCGGGAGCTCACGCCCATTGCCGGGGTCATCTTGGGCGGGCTGGGATTGGGCTTTGTGCTTTCCCTGACGTTTCCCTCGAAAATTTCCATCGCCAAGGAGCTGGGCCTTATTGTAGCCCTTGGGGCAAGCATTCTCTGGGTATGGCACGGCGGCGGCCTTTCGGCCGGGGAACGGCTGCGCATTCTCAAGCGCCGTCAGCTCTGGGACATGTTCTACATGGTGGGATCCATTCTGGTCTTTAAAGGCATTCTCGAAGACGCTCACGCCGTGGAAGCCATCAGCCGGGAACTTCTCGCCATGAAAATCCCCCTGATGCCCATCACCGTGATTCTGCCGTTTCTTGTGGGCATGGTGGTGGGGATCACCATTGCCTTTGTCGGGACAACCTTTCCCATCCTCATTTCCCTGGTGCACAGCTTCGGCGAAACGCAAGGCATTCTGGGTTACATGATGCTGGCCCTGGTGAGTGGTTTCATCGGCGTGCTTCTTTCGCCCTTGCATTTGTGCTTGCTCCTTTCCAATGAGTACTTCGGCACGCCCCTCACCAAGGTCCTCAGGCTTGTGGCCCGCCCTTGTGCGGTGCTGCTGGCGTGCAGCCTGGCCTATTTCTTTCTTCTCCGTCGCTTGCTTTAAAAAAACGGCCCGGCGCTTGTTTCGGCGGGACTCTTTCTGTAATCTACAGAGCCTTGCAGCCCGCAGACACCACTTCCACGGCAAAGGGGAGGACGACCATGCAACCCAAAGCGAAACTGACCCTACAGACTCTGATCGCCTGTGTGCTCTTTCAGGGCGTTGTGCTGTGCGCGTTTTTCTGGATGGGCCGGGACGTGCTGCAAAGTCTCCTGGCCCATATTCAGCCGTTCTTGGGAAGCCAAGGCGGAAGCGCTTCTCAAGAAACGATTACTGCGCTCATCCGCATGGAAGGACTGCTTCGCCAGAACCTGCGCTACCTTCCCGCCGTGGTCTTTGGCTTGGGAGGCATCGGCATCCTTTTTCTCTGGATCGTGGTTCAGGCCATGGGTCGGCGTGCCGTGGACCACGCGGTGGCGACGGCGTCT